>OLSB01001139.1_pt1 | contig 27520 bp, 15 predicted proteins | sample 1672071 | NCBI WGS metagenome assembly OLSB01 (sample SAMEA3136642, study PRJEB25190) | human gut metagenome | biome: human gut; feature: human-associated habitat; material: faeces | place: Austria | collected 2013 | reverse complement strand
TAAACCGCTTGGCGGTTTATTCAGTAGACATTACCCTAAAGGCAGAGCTCTGTCTCGTGCTGCTCCCACCACTCGAAAACGAGGCCTGGCGTTGATTCACGCCAGGCCTCGTATCCGCCCAGGAATTATGGGACTTCGAACTCAATTCCGGTTGCACTTAGTTTGACAATTCACTCGCTTCTTAATCCCCAAACACCGAACTGGTGTTGGAAGAGACAACCTCCCCGGGGCTCTCGGAGGAGTTGGCCTCCGACCACGCCCGCTCCAGGGCCGCCCAGTCGCGGACCGGCCGCAGACCGGTCCAGACCTCGTAGACATTCCCATCCTTATCGTACTTCGGGTCGTAATTGTGGGAGTTGGTGGCCTCCTGCACGTCGGCGTAGTACCACTTGGCCGTATCCGTGTTGTCCGGCCAGGTGATCATATCGTCCAGCAGGTAGTCCTTGTGGGGCGCGCGCTCCAGGACCCGGTTGATGATGGTGATGGCCTCCGCCCGGGTGATGTCGTTGTCGGGCCGGAAGGTGCCGTCGGTGTAGCCCTTGACCAGATTGTTTATGTACGCCCGGTTGATCTCGTTGCTGGCCCAGTGCCCACCGATGTCGCTGAACTGGTCCTCCCCCTCGTACTCGCCGCCGAAGAAGCGGACGGCGATGGCGGCGAATTCGGCACGGGTGATGGACGCGTCGGGATCAAACAGATTGCCCGGCTTGCCGTAGAGGATACCGGCGTTGGACAGCGTGGACACAGCGTTGTTGTACCAGGCGCCAGCATCCACGTCGCCGTAGGAATTGCTCTGGCTCCAGTAGTGGCCGCGGGAGTCCTCCGTCAGCAGACGGAAGAAGATGGTGGCCACCTCGGCGCGGGTGATCTCGGCCTCGGGATGGACCAAGCCGTCGTCCCGGCCGATGATGTAGGCAAAGTGGTCGCCCTTCTCCAGCTCGGGCAGGGGACCCAGAGGCGGATTCGTCTCAGGGATTTCGGTCCCGCCGCCACCGCCGCCGCCACCGCCGGGGATGTACTCAGCGGTGAACACCCACGCCACCGCGCCCTGGAGGCCCTGGAGGCCGTTCCCAGCCGTCAGGGGGATGTTCAAAGTGACGCTCAAGTCCAGCGTGTCGCTGCTCTTCAATTTTCCCAGTTTGACGCCCTCGGCCAGGCTTCCCTCGGCCAGGACGGTCTCCCCCTGCTTTACCGTCAGGGTGACGCCCTCCGCATCCAGGAGCTCGGCGTAGTCCAGCTTCTCGTCGGCGCTGATGCCGTCCCCCTCCGACTCTACCTTGAGGTACATGTTGACCGAGCCCCTCCCCGTGCCGGACACCTTGACCTTGATCGCCTGGCTGACAGCGTCGCCCGGCATCAGGTTTTTCAGGTCCCGGAAGAGGTCGGGGTACTGATGGCCGTGTTCGTCACTGTAGGCGGCCACGTTGGTGAATTGGAACTGTTTTACACTGTGGTCATAGGTGACCGTCGGCACGCCGTCATCCGCCAGGGCGGTGACCGCCACGAGGCCCACCATCAGCGCCGCCGCCAGACCCATGGACAGCAGGGCGCGCAATTTGGTTTTCTTCATAGCATGTCACCTCCTCACGGTTGCTGAATTAGAAGCGTCGTGCCATCGACTCCGGTCACTGCGCCCCCCTTGTCCGTCCCCCACATGGCCGTTACAGCTCTTGTGGGATCAGCCTGAATGGAGTCGGCCATGACCTGGAGGTTCATATGGTAGCCGTTCTCCGTCGTAACGGTCGCATTTTCGAGCAAAACCGCTGTACGGTCTCCTGGGGCCACTGGGGTCTGGTAGTAATAGTAGCCATCAGAACCTTTCAGCCATCCTTCCCCCGGGAACGTTCCCTCAATTTTCAAATCCTCCAGGCTAGCGGGCTCCCCCACCGCATTTTTCCCCTCTGCATCAGAGGTCCAGGTGGGGACCAGCGCCACACGGATATAGGCTTCCACTTCGCCGGTGTTTTTCACCCAGACATTGCTTTTGGTCTGTTTGTCAAATTCTTCTTCAATCTCCACGCCCGGCGTGGCAACGGTGAAGGTGTTAGTGATAGCGTTGGTGTGGGCGGTGAGCCAGGCCAGAGTACCACCCACCGACATGACCAGCACCATAAGGAGGGCTGCCGCAGCCAGCGGCGTCAGCCTGCACCTCTTCAAAACGCGCTTTCCTCGATAACTCGCCATGGCTTACACCTCCTCCCCGTTCAGCTCAAATTTCTTTTCCGGCAGGGCTGCGGGCTGGATGTCCTGTGCCTGATTCGTGGTCACCACATGAAACACGTTGTCCGCCTTGTCGCTGGCGCCAAACCAGTTGCTGGTCTTCTCGTTGGTAAAGGAGACGGTCCCGGCGCCGCCGCCGGGGACGGTGACATCCTTTCTGGCGTCACCCTCACACTCGTACTTCCAAGACCAGCCGGTGCGCTCGGCGACGGTGTAGCTTCCGGCGGTCAGGCCCTGAATGGTCGTGCTGCCCTTGCCGTCGGCACCGCAGCTTATGACCACCGTGTAGGTCTTGCCCCCGCCTGTTACATCAAAGATGAAGTCCTGCTCCACCCCGCCCTTGACGGTTTTTTCAATGGTCAAGCTGCCCTGGTTGGGCTCAAACTTGGCGTAGTAGGTGGCGGCCACGTTCTTGCCGCCTACCTTTTCAGGAACATACTTGATGTCAGCATACACCCGGTTCGTGCAGGCCGCGTCGCTGTACCAGCCCACAAAGCGGTATTCCTCACTGCTGGCCGCGGCGGTGGAGCCATTGGCGGTGCCGCTGAGGATTTTTACGGTCTCGCTGGCGGGGACAACCGTGCCGCAGCCCTCCGGGCCAACCACCTGATATTGGATGGTGACATCCTGCTCCTGATAGTAGAAGGTAATGACGTTCAGCTTGGCCTCCGCCTGGCTTTCCTCAATGTGGATGTTCAGGGTCTGGGGGGTGGAAGTCACCAGGTTATAGTCCGGAACGGGGATGGCCGCCTCGGAAATAACCTCCCCATACCTGCCGTTGCCGTTCTTGGGGGCTGCCAGCGTTTTACCGGTCCCCTGCTCCAGATAGCGCACCTGATAGGGATACTCATTTCGGATGTAATACAGCTTGAGCTCCAAGCCGCCGGCCGTCAGTTTGCCGCTGGCTACCGTACCCGGCACCGCAGAGTCATAGGTAAAGCCAGCGATGGTGAGGGGGGCGGCGGTGTAGGTCGTGCCGATGTCGCCCACAGCCTGGGAGGAGGTGTATTCCGTCCAGGTCACCCCGTCGGTATTCTGGGTGTAGTGGGTGATCTTGTAGTAGGCGTGGGTGGTATCCTTAGTATAGTAGAAGATAATCTCGTTGACCGCGCCCTCTTCCGCGCTGACTACCAGACGCTTCTGGTAGGCGTCGGGCATATAGCCGGAGATGGGCACGAAGGTCTCGGTGACCACGGCCTTCCGGTTGTTGCTCTCTACCTTATCCGGAACCGTCACAGCATCAAATACGTTGCTATTTGTCTCGGTATTAATATACTTGACGGTGTAGGGCACAGCATCCCTCTCGACGTACCAGAAGGTGAAGGTATTCTTTCCCTCGTCGGCAATGTCAATGGTCAGGGAGTGGGACTTCACCACGGGGAAGTAGCCCTCCTGATAGTCGTCATAGAGGTCGGCGCCGCCCTTGGCCTCAAAGGTCTTGGTGACGCCCGCCAGACCGGAGCCGGTGGTGGGCGCGGCGATATCGGTGTCAGTGCCCTGGAGCTTGTAGGAGATGGTATATTCCATCAGTGTGTTGGAGCTCCACTTGCCGTAAACCTTCAGATCCTTGTTGACGGGCATGTTGGCAAAGTCAAAGGCCTTCTCCACGCCGTTGTCCAGGTAGAACCAGCCCACAAAGGTATAGCTGCCGTTGGCGGGGTCTGCGGGAGCCGGGTCCACCAAACTGCCGTGGGAGACCGTCTGGTCGCGGTGGGTGTCGAGTTTGGTCCCAGCCTCCAGCGCGGCCTTATCCAGATAGAACTCCACCGTGTGGGTGACGGGCACCCAGTGGGCGTAGAGAATCATGTTCTCAGCGGGCATGGTAGTGGTATCCAAGTTCACGGGATCACCGGAGCACTCCGGGTTCAGATACCAACCGCCGAACACTCGGGAACCGGCCTCATAGGCGGAGGGCAGTGCAGGGGTGTAGTCCTTGAACCTTTCGAAGGATTCCTGATACTCCACACGCTCGCTCTTTACCACGTCGTAGCCGTCGTTGAAGTCCAGTTGGTAACTGTTGCGAAGGTAGTAAAGGCTCAGCTTATTGTTACTGAAATTCTTCTGGTTGTTGGAGAAGCCGGCGACACTTGCGGTGTACCTGGTGAAGCCCTTCATCTCATGGTACTCTTCGTTATAGGTAGCATAGTTGAAATAGGTGTCCACCTGCTTCAACAGAGTAAAGTTGACAGTGCTTGTGGGCCAACTACTATCGGACACATTTGCTCCTACGTTCTCCACGTAGTAGTAAATAGTTTTCAGCGTATTGCTGCTCTTGTCATATAGATTGAACGTGGCGTTGAACTGTGGCATGATATCCAGCGTTTGCAGTGCGTAGCTGTACTTGCTGCTGTCCGTGCATTTCCACGCACGACCATTGTAGGTAGTATTGAAGGGGGCCTTGTTGAATTCATCGGAAATGGATGCGCCCCACTTATCCGTAATCGTCGCAACGGTATTGTTGCTTGCCCGGAACGTGAGGGTAAACTGGGTCCGGTCAAAGTATACGTTCATGACGGAACTGCCGTCTGCGGCCACGGTAATCTCGTCGGAGCGCACATAGGTCCAGAGCGCAGTGTCCATCCCGCTGGCGCTGGCATTCAGATAGCATTCGTCAGTGTGGGTGTGCGCGGTTTCCATGCAGGTCAGCGTATAGCAATCAGGGAAACTGTGGTTGTGATTAGTCAGGCCGCAAGAGTAACAGGTGTCGGTATGGATGTGGGTACAGGAGAGGGTGATTTGAGTCGTATCCCTCTTATACCCACTATTTGTGTACGCACAATACCATTTGCCATCCAGGTAGAGGTAATAATGTGTGGTACTGACAAACTGGCCCGTCGTATATGTATAGATCCCATCACCGTTTGTAGAGATAGTCTCGTCTGGCGTAGCCTCTTTCAGTGTGCGGTTGTTGGCGGCCTTATAGCAACCCACAGTATGGGTATGTGTGCAATTCACTGTACATCCGGCCTCAGTGTGGTTATGCTCCGGGAGTGTACAGCTTAACTCATAGCATTCATCCTTGGTATGCTGATGGGTCTCCAATCCGCAAACCAGTTGATTGCTTCCGTAAGTAATGGTAGTACCAGGCTTGGCATAAATCTCACTAGACTTGATGTAGGAATACCCCTCATCATTGGCATTCTCGCCCCAGATGACAATGGAAACCTTAGCGGTGTCGTCCGGCTGCCAAAGCGCCTTGTAGGTCTTGTTCCTGGCGGGCATTTCGTCGGGCAGGTCCACAACAGTCGTTCCGTCCTCAGACCACCCCTTGAAGGTATACCCAGCCTTGGTGGGCGTACCCACATCAACGATGGGCGTGCCGTAGCGGGCGTAGATGGGCTCCACGCCGTAGCCGCCGTCCAGGTCGAACAGCATCAGACTGTAGATGCGGTCATAGTGGACCTCCACCACGGTGCTGCCGTCGGCGGCGATGGCGGGCTTCTCATACAGCAGCGAATAGAAGCCCTCAGGGTTATTCTCGGTGTCATCGTCTTTGTCCCAAGCCACCTCGGGCACGGGGGAGTTGGTCAGGCCCTGCCTGGTCTCCCGCTCTACCTCCGTATACTGGTCGTTGTCCACGTTCTGCTGATAGTGGATGACGGTGTAGTCCACGTTGGTGGGCTTGTAGACCACGGTGATCGTGTGGTCCTCTTGAATGTTGGTATAGTTCAGTTCAATGGAGGAAGAGGTTTCCGCCGCTTCGCCCACATAGGGCAGATAGCCCTGCACGACCGGGAAGGTGACCGTAGCGCTGAAGCTGCTGCCCGCGGCCAGGCTGGCGGTGTAGGGGTCGGCTACCATCTCGCCATTCTCGAACACATAGTGGATGACCACATTGTAGGTCGCCGGGGTAGGCGTCTCATTCGCCAGAAGCATCCGCTTCAGGGAATAACCATGGACCACAGGGGTGCTGTAGTCCACTGCGCCGGCCTCCTCGCCGGAGGCATCCTCCCCTTCCGCCGCAGGCTCCTCGGCGGGCACGGGGGCCTTGGGTTCCTCGGTGGGCGCAGGGGTCTCGGGTTCCTCGGTGGCCGCAGGGGCCTCGGGTTCCTCGGCGGGCACGGGGGCCTCGGGTTCCTCGGTGGGCGCAGGGGCCTCAGGCTCCTCGGTGGCCGCGGGGGCCTCGGGTTCCTCAGTGGGCGCGGGGGCCTCAGGTTCCTCCACAGGCTCCTCCGGCAGCTCGACCACGGCAGGCTCAGTCACGATGGCCACCACCGGCTCCTCGGGCAACTCAATGACGGTGGGCTCGGTCACGGTGACCACCACAGGCTCGCTCAGGATGGTCTCCCCGCCGATGACACTGCGGCAGCGCACATAGGCCTGGCTGTTCTCGTCCAGCAGGTTGACCACCATAGGGTAGCTCAGATTACACTCCGCCTCCGTCTGGCCAAAGATATCCACCCACAGCTCCGGGGATTCCATCACCCGGATCTGCCACTGATAGGTCTCGGCGTCCGCAGGGTCTGCCGTGAGGACCGTCTTTTCGTTTTCCGGCAGCTCGACCGCCTCGACCGCGTCCTCCTCCAGCATCAGGGCGAGCGTACTCACATCCGGCTCGAGCCCCGGCTCGAAGGCGTAGGCCGGGACCATGCCCGCAAGCAGACCCAGGCACAGCGCCAGCGCCAAAATTCGTTTCTTCATCCTAAGTCACACCTCTTTTCCGGGCGTCACGCCGCCGCCGGCCAGCCCTGCACGTCCAGGACCGTGCCCCCGGCCGGGATCGGATTGTTCTTCACCTGCACCGCCTGGGCCTCAATGTCGATGGCAACGGTGCAATTCTGATATGCATTGCCCATATCGGCCGAGAAGGTGACGGTATCAAACAGGGCCACGCGGTTTTCCTCGCCGGAGGCCACAGGCTCGGCGCAGTAATACCAGCCGTCCTTTTGCAGCCACTTCCGGGCATCCACATTCAGCGACACCACATCGCCGGAGAGCGGCGTACCATCCGCCCCGGTGACGGTCACCGCCACCTTCACACGGGTATAGAAGCTCTGGCTGCCGCTGTTCTCCACATAGGGGATCTTGGACACCGACTGGCCGGGCATCACGCCGGTGATGGGCTCGTCGGGATACTCGGCCAGTTGGCCGTCCGCACCCTGCTGCATCTCGTGCAGGGTCAGCTCCACGGTGCCGGTGGTAATCACGTTGGTGGCTCTGCCCTCCGCCGTGAAGTAGGCCAGGGTGCCCAGGGCGCACAGGGCCAGCACCGCGGCGATCACGCCGGCAATCGCAAGTCGTTTCTTCATCCTCTTACCGCCTTTCCGTCCGGAATCGAATGCTCTCTCTGTTCCCTGCTGTTCTCACAGGAATGGTCAAAGTCATGTGCGGGGATGGGGTCTGCAAGGGGTCTTTTCTGGCAGGGAGGCCGAAATCAATGGCGGAGGGGAGGGGGAAACTCCCCTCCGCCCGTTATGTCTGGGAACCGGTACCGCTTACATATGGAAGCTCAAATTATTTGCCGTCAAAGGCCACAAAGGCGGCGGTGGCGTTGGCAAAGCCGTCGGCCTGGATGGCATCGGCCTGGACCAGAACGTCAAAGGTGCCGTCTTTGACATTACTCAGGTCCGTCACGGAAGCGGGAATGGCGATGCTGCCCCAGCAGTTCCAGAAGGTCATCTCTCCGGGCGCAAGCGCGTTGACGTAGGTGAAGCTGTACTGCATATAATTCTCGTTGTCAACCGTCACAGGCGTACCCTTGTCGTTCGCCCCCAAATCAGCAATGACCTGCCCATTGTTGATAGCGGTGCTAGTCCAATAGCTATTCTCCCACAGCATGTCGTTCAGGTAGGCAGGGATGAGCACACGGACACGGACATAGGCATCATTCGTCTTGCTGGTGTTGATGACATAGGGACACTTGCGGACGCTGGTACCGGGAGTCATGTTTTTGCCGGCCTCCGCCAAATACTGGGCATAGTTCTCAGCATCTGCTTTGATCTGGTCATCGGTGAAGTAAGCGCCTGTCCACTTGGTATCAGCAGCAGTTCCAGCAGCGCCGTTCATGGTTTGATTAGGTGTCCACAGCGGGCTGGTAGAGGTTGCACCGTTGGCCACACCTGCGTTCACGCGGTGGAGCTGGGACTCAATCAACTCAATGCTTACGCTACCAACGGTAAAGGTGTTCTCGGCAGTCTTGGTATCAGTGAAGTAGGCCAGAGACATGCCGATGACCAGAGTGGCCAGCATGCAGACGGCCAGAGCGGCAGTCAGAATCTTCTTCTTCATGATTTAGCTTCCTTTCCTGTTATGTAATTTCAGTTATGTCTTGCGAATCAGGTCGTAGGAATTTGGCCCCAGGCATTAGCAGCAGTTGTCAGGCCGTCCTTCTGTACCGCATAGGCGGTGAAGGTCAGGGTGGGAGCGGAAGCTGTTTGGGCAGTAATCTCATCCATCATAGCCTTGGTGACAGTATCCTTGACTGTAACCTGATCATTGGCCAGCACCGAGAAAGGCATGTCATCCGCGGTTGCGGCGACCTCACGGTAGTACACGCCATCCACACCGGTCAAAGCAGTCCAACCGTCAGCGATCGCATAGTCGATGAAGCTGTCCAGATTGGCGCTCTCCTCGATCTTCACAAACAGCCAGCAGGCCTCGCTGCCCGCCTCGACGGTGACCTTAGGGTCCTTGTCAATCGGCTGGCCGGGCACCATCTTATAGTCGGTGGTCGTCTCTTCCAGCGCAATGTTGATGTTGCCGACTGTAAAGGTGTTGGTGACCGCATCGGTCTTGGCGGTCAGCCAGGCCAGGGTGCCGCCGATGCCGATGGCCACAGCCAGCGCTAGGGAAAGCAGCAGGGTAATCTTCTTTTTCATGCGTCTTCTTCTCCTTTCTTCTCTTGGGGCGTCTGTTGGGTACCGGGTAAATTATTGGATGCCTTTCGGCGTTCCCCCTGATTCATTTGGGCGGCGCGCTTTTTCTCCGCCGCCTTCCGGTCGGACTTTTCCGCCCATTTGAGCAGCTCGGGCGTGAACAGAAGCACCAGCAGCACGCCGATGACGCTCCAGCCCACATACATGCCGGGCGGATGGGTGAGAAAATTGGACAGATAGCCCAGCTTGGGTATGCAAAACACCGGCTTACCGATCAAATTCTTGAAGTGGACCGGCGCGCCGTCCACGGCGTCGTTGGCGTCGCCCTTGGTGGTGAAGCGCTGGTTCTCGCCGTCAATGTCCACCACCCGGTGGGTGGCCACCACCAGGTCCTCGTTCATGACAAAGGTGATGGGGTCCCCCACCTGAATCTGCTCCGCCGGGACCTTTTTGACATAAATCAGCGCGCCGGTGGGGTAGGTGGGCTCCATACTGCCGCTGAGGACCACGAAGGGGGTCAGCCCCACCAGCCGCACGCCCACCAGCAGCACCGCCAGCAGAACGACCGCCGCCACCAGCACCGTCGTCACGATATTCCACAGCCTTTTCAGCAGCGTGGGCATCGGCTTCCCTCCCGTTTGGTTACAAATTTCATTTTTGCTGCGCTGTTTGGCGCAATCATGCACTTTTTCTTGTGTCGCACAAAATTCCTACAAATATGCTTTGTTTTCTCAATTTTACACAGAACATGGAACCATTTGTATGGTAACACTTTCGTGCAAGGAAGTCTACGCATAAAAGCGAAAAATTTTTACTAATCACTTCTCTTTTTGTAACCAAAGCATGCGTCCCCCTCACAAAACGTGTTTTGGGAGACTTTCAGCAGCGCCGCCACGATATTCCACAGCTTTTTCCGCAACGAGAGCATTGACTTCCCTCCCATTCGGTTACAAATTTCCGCGCTGTTCCGCGCAACCATGTAGACTTTCCTGCGCAAGAGTGATACGATATCAACAGTGCTGGATTCTATGTAAAACGGCGAAATAACGGCACCTTTGATGGGACTTCTATCCTGCGCAGGAAAGTCTACGCATAAAAGCAAAAATTTTTTACAAATTACTTTTCTTTTTGTAACCGAAGCATGTGCTCCCATTTCAAAAATGTGTTTTGGGAGACTTTCAGCAGCGCCGCGGCCTGGCGGGAATTGAGCTCACCCTCCGCCCAACGCGCCCGGACCTCCAGAAAATCCGCGGGCACCGGGATGGCCTCCCGCCCGAACCGCACGCCCCGCGCCTTGGCCGCCGTGATGCCCTCCCGCTGCCGCTGGCGGATGAACTCGCGCTCCGTCTGCGCCACATAGCTCAAAAGCTGCAGCACAATGTCCGAGATCAGCGTCCCCGTCAGATCCCGGTCCTGCCGCGTATCCAGAAGCGGCATGTCCAGCACCACAATGGCGGCCTGCTTCTCCTTCGTGATGAGCCGCCACTGCTCCAGAATCTCGTTGTAGTTGCGCCCCAGCCGGTCAATGCTCTTGACGAACAGCGTATCGCCCCGTCGAAGCCGGTGTAGCAATTGCTGATACCCCTGCCGGTCAAAGTCCTTGCCCGACTGCTTGTCCATATAGATTCTCTTTTCCTCTACCCCGGCTTTATAAAGGGCGTCGAGCTGTCTTGCCTCGTTCTGCTCGCGGGTGGATACCCGAATATAACCGTAGGTCTGCCGCATTACATGCTCCTCCTTTATTATTTTGATCCATTTATTCTAGGGAACCTGCCGCCCTATATTTCGGTCTTTTCCATAGAAAAGGGAAAACCCGGACCCTCACAGCGAGGATTCGGGTCTTCTGCCTGTAGTGTTCCGATTTTCGGCGCTTCCATACGCCTGTTTCCGGCGGCCGCAACCGCCAGTTGCAAAATTTCAAAGGCGGCTTGGTGGACTTTTTGCGCCCCCCGGGCTATACTGGGTCCATCAAGCTTCAAAGGAGGACCCACCGATGTCCCTTGGCGAAACCATCCACCGGCTTCGCACCGAGCAGAACCTCTCCCAGGACGGCCTGGCCGACGCTCTGGGCGTCTCCCGCCAGTCCATCTCCAAATGGGAGACCAACCGCTCGGTCCCCGATCTGGACAAGCTGGTCAAGTTGAGCGGCGTATTTGGCGTTACACTGGATGAGCTGGTCCTGGGCGAGCGCCCCGCCCCCGCGCCGGACCCCGTCCCGCCGGCTCCGCCGCCGCATGCCGCCTTCCCGCCCCGGAAAATCGCCGGGGCTATCCTGCTCTGCATGGGGTTTCTGGTGGTTCTGTCCTGTACGCTGCTGGGCTCCCTCCTCGCCGGGCTGCTCTTCGCCTCTCCCCTTCTGCTCTGCGGCGCCGTGTGCTTCCTGCTCCGCACCCATACGGGGCTCTGGTGCGCATGGGCCGTCTGCATCCCCGTGGATGTCTACCTGCGCTATGCCACTGGAATCGACTGGAGGCTGACCCTGTTCACCCCCCACTTTCAGCCCAGCATGAACTACATCCGCCTGGCCGTCGCGTGGGGGCAGTTGGCAGCCATGGTGCTGCTGGTCTTTCTGACCGCCGTGCTGCTCCGCAAAAAAGAGCTGGCGGACACCCGCCGCAGTCGGGGCCTGCTTCTCGGCGGCTGGGCTCTTTTCCTGCTTTCGTGCGTCCTGCCCTCCCTCCTCTGGTCCAGCCAGAGGTGGTTTGCCTTTTTCTTCGCCGCCCTGGACTGGGGCCGGATTGCCCTGCTGGCCGCCCTGCTGGTGCTGACACTCCGCTTCCTGCGGGGCCGAAGGGCAGAAAACACAGCCGCCTGCTGACCGGCGGTGAGGGGAGACGAGCGGGCTCTCCCCACCGTTTCTTTCTTTTTTTCTGGAAAGCATTTGCATCAGGCTTCCTGGAACGATATAATAAGCCATATTGAATGCCCATATTTTAAAGGAAAGAAGGGCCGCCCTGTGGGAAGGCAAAGGAAGATCAATCCGGCCGTCCTCTATTTCCCCGCCGGAATCCAGGAAAAACTGTGCTACCTGCGGCAATACCCGCTGACGGTCATCCACGCGCCGGCCGGCTTTGGCAAAAGCACCGCCCTGCGCCGTTTTTTTGAGCAGAATACCTCCAAATCTACCCCGGTCCTGTGGCATACCTTCCTGGCCCGGCAGCCCTCCGCCTCCTGGCGCTCCATCTGCGCCCTGATCGGTCAGGCCGACCAAAAATGCGCCGACGAGCTGGCCGCCATCGGCCTGCCCGACAGCGATGTGCTGCCCGAGCTGGCGGAGGCGCTGGAAAATCTGGAGTGCAGCGAGGAGACCTATCTGGTGCTGGACAGCTTTGAGCTGTCTGGCCTGCCTACCCCGGAAACGCTGCTGGAGCTCTTCTCCAAGCAGGGGAGCGAGGGGCTCCACATCGTCGTCGTCACCCGGGAGCTGGCTGCCAGCGTCCTGCTCTCCAACCACCGCGTCTACCGGCTGGAGGCGGCGGATTTTACCTTCTCCGCCGCGGATACGGAGGGCTACTTCCGCCTGGCCGGGCTGGACGTGACCCGTGGGCAGGCGCTGGCCGTCCACCAGGCAACCGGCGGCTGGGTGCTGGCGCTGCACATGCAGATCATGGCTTACCTGAAAAGCGGCGCCTTCTCCAGCGCCGATACCTACCAGCTCATCCAGCAGGTGGTGTGGGACGGGCTCACCGACGCCGCCCGGGAGCTCTTTCTGTCCGTATCCATCCTGCCCCACTTCACCCTCTCCCAGGCGGTCAGCCTCACCGGCCAGGATGTGGAGCAGACGGAGCAGCTCATGCTGGAGCAGGCCGCCTTCGTCCACTTCGACGAGGAGACCCACTCCTTTTACCTCCATACGATCTTTGCCGCCTTCCTCCGCAACAAGTTCCAGCTCCTGCCCGAAGCGCGCCGGAAGGCCATTTACCTGGCGGCCGGCGATCTGTCGGCCCGGGCCGGCGACCGGACCAACACCCTGCAGTTTTATTACTACTCCGGCGCGTGGGAAAAGCTGCTGGCCCTGCCCCTGACCAGCTACGACCTGGCGGACGTGCTCGACGAGACCACCAGGCCCATGATCGTCGATGTAGTCGAGCATACCCCGTACGAAATCAAGGCCAGATACCCCTTTGCCATGGTGCCGCTGGCCTTTACCCTGTTCTTTCTGCACGAAAACGAAAAGCTGGTGGCCGCCAGCGGCGAGATCGAGCGGATCATCCGGGAGAGCGAGCTGTCCCAGCGCCAGAAGAACAGACTGCTGGGCGAGATGGAGCTGCTACTCTCCTTCCTGGAGTACAACCGCATCGATGCCATGAGCCGGCGCCACCGGCGGGCGCTGGAGCTGCTGCGCGGTCCCGCCGCGCTCATCAACACCAAGAGCACCTGGACCTTCGGCTCCCCCTCCATCCTGTATATGTACTGGCGGGAGACCGGCAAGCTGTCGGAGGAACTGGAGCAGATGGATGCGTGCATGCCCATCTACTACCGCCTGACCCAGGGACACGGCACCGGCGCGGAGCACATCATGCGGGCCGAGGCCCAGTTCCTCCACGGCGAGACGGAGGAGGCCGAGGTACTCTGCCACCGCGCCCTGTTCGCCGCCGACACCAGGCACCAAAACAGCATCTATCTGTGCGGCCTGTTCCTGTTGGCCCGGATCGCCCTGCTGCGGGGGGACAAGGCGCTGTTTCAAAACGCCGTCCAATCCATCGCCGAGCGCTCCCGGCAGAATACCGAGGACCTGTGCCGCTACACCCAGGATCTGTGCCTGGGCTATCTCCACACTCTGCTGGGCAACGACCAGGCCGTGGCCCCGTGGCTGGCTGAGGGGGAGATCACCGACCGGCGTCTGGTGGTGATGACCCAGCCCTTCGCCTACATCGTCTATGGCCGCTGCCTGCTGCGGCGGCGGGAATACCGCAAGCTGCTGGGGGCCTGCCAGCACATGGCGGCCCTGTCCTCCATCTTCCCCAATCTGCTCTCCCAGCTCTACGCCAAGCTCTACTTCGCCCAGGCCCTGGACGCGCTTGGGAAGCACCCCGAGGCTCAGGCGGCCCTTCAGGAAGCCCTGGACATGGCCCTGCCCGACGGCGTCCTCTTCCCCTTTGCGGAAAATTACGACGGGCTGCGCTCCCTGTTGCCCGGAGTGGTCTCCTCCGCCCAGCGGGACGACCTGGCCCGGATCGAGGCCCTGGCCGGCCAGCTCGACCTCTCGCTGGGCCGCCTTCAGAGCACCCGGCCCGAGCTCTCCCCCCGGGAGCGGGAGGTCTACGAGCTCATCCGGGCGGGCGTCACGGGCAACCGCGAGCTCGCCGAGACCCTCCACGTTTCCGTAGCCACCGTCAAAACCCTCCTGGGCCGCATCTACGAAAAAACGGGGGTTTCCTCAAAAACCCATTTGGTGCTGTCTGATTTATAGAATCAGACCCGGCTTTTTGAAAAATAGCCAATCGGATGACTGCCATCCCTCAAAAACAGTGATATGCTTCCTCTGTAAGAGACTGTGGTATCGCACGCGGTCTCTCCCAGAGGGAGCATTCTTTTTTCGTGCGCAGCCGCGCCTTGGCTCCGTTAACGGCCCCCCTGACTCAAAAACCGCTTGCAAAATATTCCTGTGTGCAGTAAAATTGATACAACTCAAAACAAGAGTCCAAATTAGAGTCAAAATTCAAGGGTGAAATTATGTCAAAGCAAGGTTTACAGCACAGGGGTCTGATCCGGCGCAGCAAAATCCTCCGCTCAGCCGTGAAGCTATTTTTGGAGAAGGGCTATGCGTCCACCACAACGCCGGAGATCATGAAGGCCACAGGAATGTCTGCATCTTCTTTTTTTGCCGCATTCAAAGACAAAGAGGCGCTTCTGCTGACGCTGGTCGGGCAAATGTTTGAAAGCCAGTTCAAGAATGCCGGAAGCCTGCTGGACGCAGATATTGACCCGCTTATGCTCTATGCGGTAGAGACGGCGCTGCAAATGCATATTACGGAGTTGTCCGAGCCGCTGCGCGAGTTGTATGTGACCGCCTATACGCTGACCAGCACAGCAGAGTATATCCACCGGAACACGGCAAAGAAGTTGCCCGCGATTTTCCACCTATATCAGCCGAACGCCACCGAAAAGGACTTTTATGAGTTGGAGCTCGCCTCCTCCGGTGTTACCCGGAGCTATATGGCCAAGCCCTGCGACATGTATTTTCCCATGGAGCAGAAGCTGCGGCGTTACTTGGGCTGCTGTTTTCGGATCTATGATGTGCCGCGAGAGAAGTATGAGCCGGTCATCGAAGCTGTCCTGCGGACGGATCTGCACACAGAGGCAGAGAAGATCATTGCGGAGACCGTGGCAAAGGCTGAAGCGGGTTTCGAGGCGCTGTTGGAAGAGACGCAGCCGCACCATGGATCACTCTGAAGCCTTTTTGTCCTCCGAGCACGAAACCATTGCGTATCCATTTCTTTTCCATCCATCTTCAAGAAAGGAGGAGCACACTTTTGAGTAGCCGCAGCGAAATGCAGCCGCCCACCATCCTGCGCGTCATGCCGCTGGAGGGGTTCCGCCTGCGGCTGGAGCTGGGCAGCGGCAGCGTGCTGGAGCTGGACATGTCCAACCGCCTGGATACCATCCGCTTCTGCCCGCTGAGGGAGCCGGAGGTCTTTCAGTCGGTCACCACGGACGGCAGAAGGCTGTACTTCGGCAGGGCCCTGGAGATCACGGCGGAGGAGGCCATGAGTCTGGCGATGGTTCCGCCTCCCCGCTATGTGCCGGGAGGTGAGAAGGGTGGCTGAGCCCCGCTACCGCGGGTGCATCCAGATGCTGGTGATGGACCTGGCCGTGGAGGACATCCTCTGCCTGCGCCTGAAGGACCCATCCGGATTCTACCCCACCGTCACCTGCCGGGACGTCCTCTATTCCCAGCTTTCCCCAGCCGACATCGGACGGACCATTCTCTCCGTTCAGGCGATCCCGCCGGACAAGCTGGGTGTACCGGAGCTGGAGGCCGTGTGCAGGCAGTACTGCCTGGACTCCCTGGACCCGGACGGTCAGCGGCTGATCCACGCTTTGGCCCGATACCCGGCCAAACTGCTGCTCCATTGCATGGACCTGGGGCCGCCCCGTCTGGTGGTGGCCGGCGATGTGGAAGTCCGCCGGAAGCCGTCCGGCGAGTTCCGGTACTGGGAAAACGGCTATACCTATCAAGACGCCTACCTCCGCCACACGGTGTCCCCGGCGGACGGCTAAGACATCGGAAGAGCAAAATTGGAAGAGAACCAACATCCAGAAAGAGGAGGGAAACACCTTGCAAACCAGAACCAAAGCGCTGCCGCGGATCATCAGCCTCGTTTTGAGCGTGGTCCTGCTGGCCAACCTCATCACCCCCGCCCTGGCCGTACTCAGGGATGCCCCTACGGCCGAGGGCCTCGTCCTGGTGGACGGAGACGGCAAGCAGGTCGCCGTCGATGCCTCCTGGGAGGAGACCTTTCCCTACGGCACCTTTGCCTTCGGCGCCAGTCAGTTGGCGCTGACCGAGGGTGAAGGGGCTCAGACCATCCGGGTCTACCGCTTGGGCGGCACCCGGGGCAAGGCCGAGCTCACCCTGTCCTTCTCCCCCGCGGTCACACCGTTGGATGACGGCACCTACAGCTTTGCCAACGCCGCCGGCATCCTGGACTTTGACATTGAGGTGGAGGATGCCCTGCCCATCGCGGCCTATCAGGCCTTTGGACAGGACGCCGCGCCTTTGGCCCCCGCCGCGCCGGTAAGCGTATCGGTAGTGGAGGAGGACTCCATGGAAAACACGGTGGATGAAGCCGGCGAGACCGTCTACGGGTACACTGTGCTCCAGGCCGACGTAAAGGCCGACGGCTATCAGTGGCAGGCCCTGAACGCCAATGGCATTTGGGAAAACGTGGGCGACGGCGAGGCCACCCTGGAGATCGACAACGAGGTGCTGGAGCTCAGCGACTTCCGCTGCGTCTACACCGTCGGCGGCGTCTCCTACTGCACCGACTCCCTGGGCGGCGAGCCCTATGTGGCCGAGGAGAACCTGGACCAGGAGATCCCCGACGACGTGGAGCGCAATCCCGCGCAGTCCTTCCACAAGCTGGACATGCAGGACGGCGAGTACGACACCTATGAGTTCTACATGACCTTCGCCGAGGGCGAGTGGGTCAAGGAAATCCGCATCACCCCCATCGACGACGACCGTTCGGAGAATGTGGAGCTGGTGTCCTTCCGGATCGATGCCTGCAAGGGCGGCGAGCTGTACGACACCGCCAACACCCTGCTGGTCAGCATCGAGGACAACGACGAGATCCTGCCCAGCCAGTTCTCCTTCCCCGTCACCGATGTCACCGTGGACAAGGCCGCCGGCTCGGCCCTCCTGACGGTGGAGCGCACCGGCGCGCTGCAGTATGTGACCACGGTGGACTATCACACGGTGGACGGCACTGCCACGGCCGGACAGGACTACGTCCAGACCAGCGGCACATTGTACTTTTCCAGCGACGTGTCCGAGATGACCATCGAGGTGCCCCTAATCGACGACGGGGCCGTGGTGGATGAGGCGGACGCCGACTGCTCCTTCACCGTCGTGCTGGAAAATCCCCAGGGCGGCGGCACGGACAGCTCCATTCTGGATGGCGCCGCCACCGTCCGTCTGTATAACTCCGGCACGTCCCAGGCGCCCAATCTGGCCACCATGCTCTACACCCCCGAGGCCGACGACGTGTCCGGCAGCACCGAGACCACCACGGCCTCCATTGTGGGGCGCTCCAGCGGGAGCGTTTCCGCCACGCCCGTGGAGCAGGGCGAGGCCGCCCCGGTGGAGATCACCTTCGGCAGCGGGGACGGCGATGTCAGCCTGCTGACCTATGACCTTAGCGCCGAGTTGAAGTTGAATCGCAGCGCCCTGCCCAGCAGCCGCTATTGGGTCGACAACGCCGATCTGGGCGGAATGGGCTCCTACAATGATACCAACAACACCCAGGGTCTGGCCTATCAGGGCTGGGACATGCCCGAACAGCTCCGTTACAACGGCAGCTACTATGGCCGCTACAAAGGCGACGTAGGCGGAGGCAACAGCAAATTCAGCTGCTGGAACACCCAGACCTTTGAAAATTTTGACCAGTTGTTTACCACGGTGTACGCCACCTACCAGGGCAAAACGGAAAACAACTACCTGAATCAGTTCCACACCGTGGTCTGGGCCGGCGTCGCCAACAGCAGCAACGTCGCCGGCGGCAGCAACGTCGCTGAGATTTCACGCATCAGCGGGTCCGGCGCCGGTAGCTTTTCCAATGTGAACCGCACCTATACGATCAAGAAAGGCGCCGCGGGTATCTTCTTCTCCTTCGGCATTGAGGACAGAGGAGGGGCCGATACCCGCCACGCCGGCTGCCGGTCCGATCAGATCGCCCGCGCCGCCCGCCGGACTCTCTCTCAGCCGGTTTCGTATCTGATCCACACCGCCGATGACGACGCCATAATGGCAGCGGACCGGGTTTCCCTCTATAATAACATTGCGCCTCAGATCACCGTGCCAGCCGGGAAGGGCGGCACTACCTCCGACGGGAAGGTCTATGTAGGCACCCAGCTCTCCCTGACCAAGCCCCTGTGGTCCACCTATTCCTATGCCGAGGGGGCTGCGGCTCCGGTATACCTCTCCACCGGCAGCACCACCGTCAACACAGGCGCTGTAGCCGACGACGGCTCCGCCAGCCTGCGGATCATCGGCGGCAGCGGCAACAGCTTTGCCAGCGGCGGCAACCTGAGCACCAACAGCAGCTACACCGTCAACGCCGTGCTCAACCGCTCGCAGAAAATCAACGTCAACGTGGCCCCCTCCGTGCCCCGTCTGGAGGACGGCCGGACCATCGACCCCGATCAGATTCCGAGCACCCTGGAGGCCTTCTGGAAGCGGGCCAATCAGGCCACCGTCACCTGGGCCTCCCCCGAAGCCGTCAACGGTCAGTATACCGGCCGCTTCACTCATCCCCCGCTTCACCGCCCAGACCTCCTTCCTCACCAACAAGCTCACCTTCTCCGCCGCCGATTCCAAGGGCAACAGCACCTCGGCGACGAAGCTCGACAATGTAAAATCCATCAACTTCCACCTGCCTCACGCCGACCAGATTCTCTTCAACGGCGTGCAGTACAACGGCGACGACGACATTCCCATCCCCGTGGGCATGTTCGGCGCCGAGACTCTGTCCTTTACCTACTACCAGTCCGATTATGTCTCCGTGGAGAGCGACATGACCCTGGTCATCACCCGGGTGGAGCACTACGTGGACATGAATGGCAACGGCATGCTGGACGGTTATCTGGACAATGTCAACCAGTTCCACACCGAGGCCGTGAACGGCGTGGAGGACGTGCTGGTGCAAACCCTCAGCGCCCAGGACTACACCGCCACTACCTTTACCCCCGTGCTGGATAAGAATGGGAACGCCCGCCAGCAGTTCCTCAAGTTCTACTACAACATGACCCCCCGCTGCCTCACCGTGCCTACCGGGGCCAGCGCGACGGACCGGGCCCAGATCCTGCCCTCCTTCGTCACGTCCGTCACCGACGCATCGGACAAGGCCGCCCTGTCCACCGAGATGCAGGGCTACCGCTTCATCACCAGCGGCAAGTATTCCAAGGACTTCGACATCTACAACAACATCGGCCAGGTCACCGACACCAAAAAGGCCGGAACCTGGTCCGGCGACGGTAAGCTGATGTATCAGGCCGCCGCCAACGCCACCGAGACCGTGGATATCCCCCTGGGCGGCGACTTTGACCCCATCCACCCCACCTACGTCTATTCAGACGGCACGGAGTCCCTCGACCCGCCCAGCAAAACGGGCAAGACCCTGACCGACGTCACCTTCAAGCGTGAAAACTGGAATCCTAAGTACCAGGGCAATATGCTCTACCCCTTCCGCAACCCGGAGCCCATCTTCGTCTCCGACTCCCTGGTGGGTGAGAACCTGCCCGTGGCCAATCTGGTGAGCAAGGCCGGCGAGAACGGAACTGCGTCGGATACATACAGCGCGGATCAGCTCAACGCCTATCTGGGCAGCTTCAACCCCCTGGACACCGTGGCCCTGTGCATCCGTCCCCAGTCCCTGACCACGGATGAGATTCAGGCGCTCTTCCATCCCTCCACCATCTCCACGCTGGACATCATCGAGTCGGGCGAGCACCGCATCGAGGTGGACTCCTCCAACCCGGCGGGCTTCAAGTCCATCCCCGACGCCAGCGGCCTGCGCCGCACCAGCGCGGGCGACGCCGACGTGACGCAGGCCGCCGACAGCGGCAACAGCTCTAACTCCATGTCGGAATTCAACGTGGATCTGGGCATTGAGCTGCCCTCCCTCAGCGTGGGCCTGACCGATTACGTCACTCTCATTACCGACGGCAGCGAGTTCGGCTTCTCCATCGGCATTCCGGTGTTCAAGGCCGAAAAGAGCACCACGGCTTATACGGCCTCGGATAAACGCCTCAATCCCGCCGAACAGACCGCTTACGGCAAATGGGAGAGCAGCAGCCCGCTCAAAGAAAATGCAGGTAACCTCTCCAAAATTAAGAACGCCTTTGCCAATCCCGGCAAGTTAATCAAGGGCGAAGAATGGCAGAAGGCCAAAGAGGCCCAGAGGGGCGCTGTCGACAGTGACAAGCTCATCAAGAGTAAGGGCATGGAGTTCTCCGTGGCCTTCAACGTGACCATCATGTTCAAGTACAGCCCCACGGAGAACGCCTACCGCTTTACCTCTGCCATGCTGTTCCTCCAGTTTGGCTTCCAGTTCAAGCAGACCATCCGTCTGACCGTCTGCCCCATCGTCTACGCCTACTTCGTGGTGGGCGCCTCCCTGGAACTGGCGGGCGGCGTCGTCAACGAGCGGGAGGTCGTCGAGGATACCAGCGGCATGCTGGATGTCAACACGGTTCCCGCTACCGTGAACTCCGACGCCGGCGCGTACAACAACGGCAAGCTGGCCTACATAGCCACCAACCTGAGCACCGGCCTGACCTCCGGCTGGAAGACCGCCGACGACGAGGTCGCCTCGGGCAAAAAGGTCCTGGCCGGCTCCAAGGGCGACGCCTTCACCTTCATCAGCAAGTCCGACGCCGTGAATCTGTATTTTTCCGGCAAGGTCAAGGTCGAGCTGAAGGACGGCAGCACCTGGAACAACCTGGGCTACGTGGCCTCCGACGGCTCCGCCCCGGTGCTGGTCATGTTCGACGAAAAGGTGGACGGCACCGCCAACCAGGAGGTGCGCATCACCGTTCTGGACGAGGATGCCAACTTTGACCGGGTGGTCCCCATCAGCGGAGTCCGCAACGACACCTTCTTCTCCGGCCTGACCGTCTCCCCCTCCGTCTTTCTGGAGGTGGGCGCCGGCATCGGCGTGGAAGTGCTGAAGGTGGAGATCTACTTCAAAGCCAGCATCGGCATTTCCATGTCCTTCGCCACCCGGCAGAACAATGCCGCCACCAAGGGCAGCCAGCTCCGGGACCCCTCCTCCTCTTCCCTGTCCCTCATGGGGGCCGAGGCCAATGTGGTCAGTCTGGACGACACTGTCTCCGCCCTGGATGACAAGGTCGAGCCCTTCAGCTTTGACAGCTTTAACTTCCGCGCCGGCTTCGGCGTGCGGGTGGTGCTGCTGCTGTTCAACTTTGAGCTGGACGCCATTCAGTTCGGCATCAACTACAGCAAGGACATGGACACAAAGTACGGCGGCTCTCCCGAGGATGGCTTCCACGACAACGGCTGGAAATTTGCCTGGTACACCCTCAACGGCGGCCAGACCATCTCCAGCTATGATCTCCGAGAGGTCGACGACAGCGAGGGCTTCCCCGGTATTCGGATCACCCTGCCCTCCAACACCTTTGCCGCCCAGCAGATCTTCGGGCCGGAAAACGCCCAGATGGTGCTCGACGAGATCGACGCCCTGGCCTTCGATCCGGAGAACCTGCCCGGCAAGGAGTTCCAGATCTCCGGCTACTCCTCCTCCGGCGACGCCTTCCGCCTGGCGAAGGACCTGGCCACTGGCACCGACTACCAGCTTCTGACCGTGGGTCAGGACAACTACCTGCTGTACACCATCAGCCGCGAGAACCCGGCCAACGCCGTGGACTCCAACATGCTGGTGCTCTCCAAACTCCAGAACACCGGCGAGACCGTGGGCCTGGCCCACCCGGTGACCGGCAGCACGGCGACCAACCAGAACTACCTTCCCGTGGAGGACGACGGCACCGGCGATCTGGACTTTGGGGCCCAGGTCAGCGGAGACACCATCCACGTCTCCTGGGTGACCTACGCCACTCCCACCAGCGCCGACGGCAGCACCTCCACCGGCGGCTCCATGCCCGACTCCGCGGTCCACCCCCGCCCCAGCTATGCGGAGGGAGAGGATACCGTCTACATGGATAAGGACAACTATGAGGACGCAGGCTTCCAGCCAACCGGTGAACCTTCTGCACCCGACGAGCCCGACGAGCCTGAGATCACCCAGGCGCCTAACGTCTCCGACTACTACCTGACCGCGGAGGCGTACGAGGCTCTGGACGACGAGGCGCAAGCCGCTCAGTATGCGCAGGACCAGACGGATACCGGGTATTACCACACCGTGAGTTATGCCAGCTATGCAGCGGCCTCCCTGGCCTATGACGAAGCCGTTCAGGCCCATCAGGCCTCCAAGGGCGAGTGGGACGCCTACCGCGCCCTCAAAGCCGCATACGACACGGATCAGGCGGCCTATGACAAGCGAAACGCCGCCTACACCGCCTGGTACAAGTACTTCAGCAGCGAGAAGCAGTCCGCCGACACCGCCCAGAAGCTGCTGTCCAACTCCGCCCGAAACACGGTGGTCAAGTCCGCCTCCTTCCCCGTGGGCAGCGACGGCTTCACAGCCGCCAAGACCCTCTCCGACGGCACCGGGGCCTATCAGTTCCTGCCCGCGGTCAGCCCGGATGGCAGGCTCACCTTCTATGCCCGCACCATCAACTACACCCCGGACGAAAAAGCGGCCTCCACGCAGAAGGCCCAGGACTATTACAGCGCCAGCCGCGGCGGCGTGACCACCGACGCCGACGGCGTCAGCACCGGCGAGGGCGACCCCACCGCCGCCTTCCGTTACGCCTATACCACCTCGATGGACGATGTGTACGGCAAGGCCACCCAGTTCATGTTCAGCTACCGGAAGGACGACGGCTCCGTCGTGACCACCGGCTTCACTCCGGAGGGCTGGGAGAGCGCCGGCACACGGCTGTCCAGCGTCTCCATGGCGGTGCAGGACAACGGCGCTTTCTACTTGGCCTACACCGCCACTCAGACCCAGACCGAAGCCGACCCTGATACGGGCCGCTACGGCGACAAGAATGTCCACAAGCTCTACCTGCAAAAGGGCAGCGTGAATGCCGACGGCGCAGTCACTCTGGAGACGGCCAAGATGCTCCGACAGCTCGTGGACGTCAACGACATGGGCCTGGGCGACAGCCTAACCAGCGGCCTGAGCACCTTGACCGGCGGCAGCGGCTCCACCGTGGATGGCGTGTACGCCAACCGAGACGGCGTCGGCGCCGTGCAGATCGAAGCCTTCGAGGACCCCTATTTCGGTCCCGTGCGCTTCCTGACCGGCAAGCTGGGCAACCTGACGGGCGAGGAAGAGAGCTTTGGGGAGAGCCTGGCCTTCACTCCCCTGGATGTGGAAAGCAGCCTGTTCCTGCTCTTTGAGATGAACGGCGGGACCTACGTGGTGCCCCAGTCCAGTCTGGAGCGCATCACCACTGACGGCAAAGGCTCCATCATCCCCTTCTTCTCCCCCATCGACGACGACCGCACCAAGGGCGGCGTGTCCATCGGCACCGACGGCGAGGGCAATATCACCGCCGTCTACACCGACACGGTGCCCAACACCACCAACAACGCCATCTATGTCTCCAAATACTCCTACAATGAGGCCACCGGTACGGGTTCCTTCGGTGAGGGCCGCATGCTGGCCATGAACTACATGCAGGTCTACGAGGACGCCATCGCCAACGGCTGGAGTCCGGAGGAGACCGAGCAGGCCTATTACGGCAAGCTGGAGGGCTATCGGAACGGCGGTATGTCCAGCTTTACCTTCTCCAACCTGGACGTGGCCCTGGGCCTGAAGGCCGGCGCCGTCATCGGCCAGGAGCCGAACGGCGAGGGCGGCACGCAGGACATCACCGCATCCTCCTCCACCCTGGTCATCCTGGCCCAGGGCACCCAGACCGCGCTGGAGGAAAAGAGCTACCTAGGCGGCGATGGCGCCAAGGTCATCCTGCCCAAGTACGACGACAACGGCAGCCTTGTCAGCACCACGGGCTATTACGCCCTATCCTTCGGCGTGGGCGAAAAGAACGTGGGCGAGGGCAGCATCACCTTTGCCGAGCCCAACTTCACCCCCGGTGCCATGCTGCAGCCCACCATCACCTTCAAGAACACCGGCGACGTGCCCCTGCGCGGCTCGGCAAGCGACCCCATCACCGTGGAGCTGTGGATTTCCAGCCAGCCGGATGAAAACGGGGATTATGCCGTCGGCGAGCGGCTGGCTCAGTGGATTCTCTCCGATGAGGCGGGCGTGGCCGTGGGCCAGACCGTCACCGCCAGTCTGGACGACTACACCAGCGCCCTACCCAAAGATCTGGAGGGCCGGAAGTTCTACTTCACCGTCTCCGAAACCGGCAAGAGCGAGGAGCACCCCTTCGGCGTGGAGGACCCCATCGCCTACAGCTCCCTGACCGCTCCGGGCGGTATCACCCGGACCATTGAAGCCCAGCCCGAGCTGGCCGTGGAGGATCTGAGCTTTACCACCGTCGGCGTGGAGGGCGACCAGATCCGGATTGGCGTCAGCATGAAGGTCACCAACCGCGGCGGCGCGGACTCCGCGGCCCCCTATCTCCAGTTTGCCTATCAGACCGGGCGGACCATGGAGGAGGTCCAGGAGGGCGACACCGACTATCAGAAGGCCGTCTATGCGCCGCTGGATCTCTCCTCCGGCCAGTTTGAGATCTCCGACCAGGCTCCCATTGAAGCCCTCTCCGTCACCGACGACCGGGCCAAGGGCATCCTGCGGCTGGAGGGCGCGGACGGCGCCGACCTGAAGAAGGGCAACGCCCGCAAGGTGACCGGCACCTTCCTGGTCTCCAAGGACGCCTACTGCGAGGCCACCGCCACCGGCAGCCTCAATCTTCAGGTCACGGTGATCGACAGCGACGCCAGTATTACTTCCCTGTCCGCCGAGGGCCTGCAGGTCTCCGCCTTCGACAACGAGTACGTCTCCGGCAACAACAGCCGCTTTGAGGAGCTGGAGCCCCTCGCCTTCTTTACCGCGCCGGTGAAGATCACTCTGCCCCTGAGCACCACCCTGCGCCTGAGCCTGCCCGTCTCCACCACCAACCGGGAAAATCCCGTCATCTCGGTCAGCGAGCTCAACAGTCAGGCCATGGAGACTACCGAGAAGCATCTGGGCATCCTCTACTACAACATGGGCGCCAGTGGAACCGGCTCCGACGGATTCCTGGTCATCAGCCCCTCCTCCGAGGGCAGCGGTATCATCCGAGTGTCCGATATGGCGACCAGCACCTGGACCGACATCGCCTACACCGTCACCGAGTCGGGTACCGGCGTCAACATCTTCAAGGACAACGACATCTTCACCTGGTACAGCAAGGCCGGCGTGGAGCTAGACCCGAACACCGACGCGTCCGGCGCGTGGACCTTCCAGAAGGACGTGATGCACTGGGGTCCCAACACCACCGGCTCTGTGGTGCCCTACCTGGGCGACCTATCCCGCGCCAACCAGAAGGGACTTTCCTTCTCTTTTACCACCCTGGCGGAGAAGATCGACCTCTACTTTAACGGCACGGTCACGGTCTCCAGCGACTTCCCCGGCTACGCCGCGACCACCTATTCCGCCGCCGGCGGCGAGGGTGAGGGCAGCTTTGCCACCATCATCCTGGGCGCCAACCCTCTCAACGAGGCCCACACCGTCACGGTGACCACCGTTTCGGACACCACGCTCTTCGACCGCATGATCGAGACCTTCTCCAAGAACCAGGATATCCTGCCGGACACCGGCGGAGACGCGCCGCAAATCTACTTCAGCCGTGTCCTGCCTGAGACCGCCTCTCTGGACCCCGCCGGTTATCCCGACGGCTTCCCCCTGACCGTCTATCTGCTGGATGAGAGCGGCCTGGGCCAGAGCAGCTTTGACGGCGGCACCTCCGGGGCGACCACCGGCAGCGCGATCACCCACAGTGAATCCTTCCGGGAATTCACCGTTTATGTCAAGCAAAACGGCACCTTCTCCATCCAGGTCAGTGATACCGCCGGGAACAGCTCCAAACGCACGGTTCGGGTGGACTGGTTCAATACGCCGGTCAGCACGCCCGACGTCCCGGTGGAACTGAGCGTGACCCTCGTCTACCGCGACTCTCAGGGCACCCCCCTCACCGGCATCGGCGACACCACCCAGCTCAAAAAGGACCAGTACGCCTTCGCGCAGGTAGATACCAGCGCGGGCGCGGCGGTGAGCGTCCAGTTCTACCGCGTCACCACCGTCACCACCACAACCGCCTACGAGCTGCGGCAGGAGGAGGGCGGCTGGTACCTGGTGCAGACGCTTACCCGTACCGACGTGGCTGGAAACCCAGTGGAAGAGCCCGTCGTCACCAAGACCGCGGCCTCCGCCGACACCGCGCTGCCCAAGGATACCACCCTCACCGAGACCCAAGGCGTCTGGGTGGATGTGGCGGTCCGGGAGGACGGGCTGTACCCCGTGGAGCAAAACGGCGTCTATAAGGTCGTCAGCACCGGAGTGGACGGCGGCGGCAGCACCCGGCTGTTCGTGATGGACCGGCTGAACAGCGATCTGCCCACCCTCGATCTAACCTATGTCTCCGCCTCGCAGAGCCAGGGCGACGCCATTGGCTACATCGTCTCCAAGGGCAAGACCAGTCAGGCAAGCATTCAGAGCATCCGCGTCAACGGCTGCGACGTCTACACGGCCCCCGGCACCGCCCCCAGCGCCGTCACCGGTTCCTTCCCCATCACCTACGGCGGCACGTATACCTTTGCCGCGCTGGATACGGCGGGCAACGAACAGCGCTCCACCATTCCCGTGCAGATGGCCATCCGCCCGCTGGAGGACGGCTGGCTGACCGTGGACGCCTCCTTTGCCCAGACCCGCGACAACGGCCGCGTCACCGTGGACCCCTCTAAGGTGGTCGGCGGGATCTACGACCCGGCCCTGTCCAGCGTGGAGCAGAACGTCTATGGCAACGCCTACCAATTTGCCCTGGTGGCGGACGCCGACAAGTTTGACCAGGCCGAGCCGGATACGGCGGAGCTGAGCTCCGAGGATGCGGCCGCCGCCCTGGCGGCCGGGTTGACGGACTATGGCTTTTCCTGTCATGGCGTAACCCCCTTCGACCTAAGCTATTCCCTTAAAAACGAGGCCGGCTATGTGCAAGACATTCGTGCCTTG
>OLSB01001138.1_pt1 | contig 27520 bp, 24 predicted proteins | sample 1672071 | NCBI WGS metagenome assembly OLSB01 (sample SAMEA3136642, study PRJEB25190) | human gut metagenome | biome: human gut; feature: human-associated habitat; material: faeces | place: Austria | collected 2013 | reverse complement strand
CTACAAGAGAGAATAGTAGTTCTATTCTCCCTTTGAAAATTCAGACAAATTACAAGTTATAGAATAAAAGAGATACCTATCATATATCTCTTACATACTATTAATATGGTTCAATGAAATGGTGCAACCCAGTAATGATAGTACTATAAGGGGGTCACATATTTCATTGAACATAACAATTATAACACACACAATTAAAAAAAACAAATTTAATAGCTAGACTATATTAAAAGATTATCAGTAAAATGATAGTCTTTTTTTGTTGCAAATAAGGAGGGATAGTTTATTTGAAGAAAAAAGAAATTGATGGAATAATGGAAAATAAAACATTACTTAATATTTTAAGTCCAATAGGTGGAATAGAATATAAGAAAAATTATATAAGAGTAGGAGATTATTTAGGAAGAGTATATGTGATAACAAAATATCCTCAAAAAGTAAGAGTAGGATGGCTTGAAAACATTGCAAATATACCAAATACAGTATGTTGTTTAAATATTTCTCCAACAGAAAAAGATACATTAATGCAAAACATAAGCAGGGGAATAAAACAAAATGAATCACAATATGAAGGAATAACAGATGAAATATTAAGACAAAGAACAGAAAGAGAAATACAAGATGCAAGAGATTTAATTGAAAAGGTAGATTTAAACGGAGAAACAGTAGTATATGTAACAATAGCAATAATGGTAATTGCAGAAGATGAAGAAGAGTTAAAACAAAGGTCTAAGGCAGTTTTGACAAGGCTTACATCAATGCAAATGAAAGGGCGATTATTAACAAATTTGAGTAAAAACACATTGAAGTTAATGTCGCCTTTTTCTATTACAGATCCAGTTGTAAAAAGTATTGCAGATAGAAATATGCTAGAAAGCACATGGATTGGTGGATTACCTTTTTCAAGTTCAGGATTTAATGATGGAAATAAATATTATTTTGCTAGAGATACAAAGGGAGGAATTGTAATACTTGATCCTTGGAAAAGAGGAGGAGATAGAACAAATTCAAACTTTGTAATTATGGGTACAGCAGGAGTTGGAAAATCTACTGTTGCTAAGCACTTAATATTAAATGAATATATGACTAATACTAAAGTAATTTTGATAGATCCTGAAAGAGAAGAAAAAGAAATGGTCGAAAAACTAGGAGAAAAATGGATAGATGTAGGAAGTGGTAAAGGTGGAATAATAAATCCATTACAAATTAAAAAAGTTCCTTTAGATGATGAAGAAGCAGATGAAGTTGAATATAACAGTAAAGGAATGGGAGCAATGGCTCTACATTTTCAAACATTAAGAACATTTTTTAAATTGTTATATCCTGAACTTGATTCAATACATATAGCTCGATTAGAGGAAGTATTAGAAGAATTATATAACAGATTTAATATTGATTGGAATACAGATATTTCAGGAATACCAAATAATAAATTTCCTATTATGACAGATTTATATAATCTTTTAGGAGAGAAAGCAAGTAATGAAATTGATGAGGAAAAACAAAAAATATATGAAACATTAAGAAGTTTATTAAGAGGTATTAGTATTGGTGCTGAAAAAGGCTTATTTAATGGTTATACTTCAATAGATGATAATGCAAAAATCGTATGTTTTGATACCTTTAATTTACAAAATGCAGATGACAAAGTAAAAAGAGCTCAATACTTTAATATTCTAACTTATTGTTGGGAGATAATGAGTAGAGATAAAGAAGAAAAAACGATGCTAGTTTGTGATGAAGCTTATTTGTTAATTGATCCTAGAGTTCCTGAAACAACAATATTTTTAAGAAATGTAGCAAAGAGATGTAGAAAATATGAAGGAAGTTTAGTTATAATTTCACATTCTATTGTAGATTTTCTTGATGATTCAATAAAAATGTATGGACAAGCTATACTTGATATGGCTACATATAAAATATTGATGGGAACTGATGGAGTAAATCTAGAAGAAACAACAGAGCTATTTAAGTTAAGTGAGGGACAATCAGAATTTTTATATAAAAAGAAAAGAGGTTTAGCTTTATTTATCATAGGATCAAACAGAATATTTGTTAGGTTTGATATATTCCCTATCGAGTTTGAGTATTTTGGTAAAGGTGGTGGTAGGTAATGGCTTTAGATCCTGCTACGGCAAAATTAATCACAAAAGTAGTAATAAGTCAAATAACAGATGAAGAAAAAAGACAAAGATTAATTATAGGAATAATAATAGGAATAGTGGTATTTACATTTATAATAATGATACCACTATTTGCTTTAACATCAACGATAGATAAAATAAAAAGTTTCTTTGGATTTGGAGATGATGGACAAGCTACAGATAGTTCTTATTATTCATTAGTTGAAATGCACAACACCTATGCTCCTACTGTAACTATTGGAGATTTAGAATATAACGGAACATTTCCTATGCCTGTTCAAAATGCAACTGTTACAAGTGAATTTGGTTCAAGAATTCATCCTGTAACTGGAAAGCAGAGTTTTCATACAGGAATAGACTTAGCAGGAGCTTGGCACTCAAATATTACAGCAGTTGAAAAAGGAACTATTGCATTTGCAGGAGTACAACAAGGCTATGGAAATTGTGTAGAAATAAAACATAGTACTGAGAATGGAACAATTTATTATACCTTCTATGCACATTTGGCTAGGATTGATGTGATAGAAGGACAAGAAATACAGCAAGGGACTGTTGTTGGAATTCAAGGAGGAGATCCTAATCGTGATCCAAATCCTGGATATAGCACAGGATCACATTTACATTTTGAAATTAGAAAGTCGAAAAAAGGAGATTTTATAAATCCTAGAGAATATTTATTTGGAAACAAGGAGGTTTAATTGGTAATAGATATAAATAATACGGAGAATAAATATAATATAATTTATGCAGATCCTCCATGGCATTATAATACATGGAGAGACGGAATGGGAACAGCAGAAAAACATTATAAGACAATGAAAGTTGAAGAAATAGTTAATATGAAGGATACAATCAAGAATATATCAGAAAAAGATTGTGTCCTTTTCTTATGGGTAACTTTTCCTTGCTTATTAGATGGACTAAAAGTTATGAAAGAATGGGGATTTAAGTACAAAACTTGTGGATTTAATTGGGTAAAAAGAAATAAAGCTAGTGATACATGGTTTTTCGGATTAGGACATTGGACTAGAGCAAATTCAGAACTGTGCCTAATTGGAACAAAGGGAACAATAAAAAGAAAGTCAAATAAAGTATCCCAGATAGTAGATACTCATATTGAAGAACATAGCAAGAAACCAGCAATAGTAAGAGATAAAATAGTTGAACTCGTAGGAGATATGCCTAGAATAGAATTATTTGCAAGACAAACAGTAGATGGTTGGGATTGTTGGGGAAATGAAGTGTAAATTATAAATTTATAAAATGTTGTCCCAACTATTGCATAATTTGTCCCATAATGATATACTACTAAAAGTAGAAAGGATTGATTGATATGAAAAAGAAGAATGTAATTAATTTAATAAAATATCACATAGATGGAAATGATAAAGAATTTAGAAATGAAGCTTATGAAATTGCAACAGATTTTCAAAATAGTGGGGATGAAGAGTTGGCAAGATATATAATGGCACTATTATCAAATGCCAATACTTTTAGTCCTCAATTCGTTGATGATTATTCACAATTTTTTGTAAAGATGAACAATCCATCAAATACATTTAAAGTGCCGAAGCAAATAGAATTAGATATAATTGGAATATTAAATGCTGTTAATAAAAAATCTAATGTAAATAAATTTTTATTTGTTGGAGACTCTGGAACAGGAAAGACAGAAGCTGCCAAACAAATTGCAAGAATTTTAGATAGAGAATTATATTCAGTGCAATTTGATAGAATAGTAGATAGTAAACTTGGTCAGACTTCTAAAAATTTGATTCAAGTTTTTGATGATATAAATTGTCTAAAACAACCAGATAAAGTAATTATTTTATTTGATGAAATTGATGCTATTTCATTAGATAGAATTAATTCTAATGATTTAAGAGAAATGGGAAGGGTAACATCTACTTTATTAAAAGAATTTGATAATTTAAATGAAAGAATATTATTGATTGCAACTACAAATTTATATAAACAGTTTGATAAAGCATTATTAAGACGATTTGATTATATTGTTGATTTTAATAGATATAGTAAAGAAGATTTAGAGGAAATAGCGGATACAATAATTACTTCTGAACTTAAAAAATATTCAAATGTTAAACCTGAATATAAAATACTTAATAAAATTTATAATTTGGTAGAAACATTACCATATCCAGGAGATCTTAAAAATATAATAAGGAGTTCAATAGCTTTTAGTGATATGACTATGGAATATGGATATCTGTCAAAAATTTATGAAACTATAACAAATGAAAAATTAACAAATGATCTGAAGAAACTTCAAGAACAAGGTTTTTCTGTTAGAGAAATTGAAAAATTAACGGGAATTTCAAAAAGTAGTGTATCAAGGGGGATAAACAATGAATGATTTATTAGAATTAAAAGGAAGATTAGAATCATCAAAATACAAAGGACCAATAAATTATTCAATAGCTAAGTCAAAAGAGGTAAAATCTGATGATTTGATTAAATTGAAAAAAGATTTAGAGAGATTAAATGAATTTTGGAAAGATAAAACTATAATACCAGGAGCATTAGTTAGTGTATATTACAATAGAGTGATTCCAAAGTCATCAAGACTAAAAGGATTTTTCTCTATTGGAAGTGAACCATCCAATAATTATGTTAGAGGAGTAAGGTTTTCTGACATTAAGGATAAAAAGCATATAATTACATATTATATTGATAAAAAGACTTTAAATAAAAGCATAGAAAGAATAAATATACTAATAGATATTATAAATAATGGCTTTGATGGCGTTATAAATTCGGAAAATTTTAGCTTAATAGACAAAAAAGAAACTTTATTAAAAAAGCATAATATGGTTAAAAGTGCATTTAAAAAGTATGTAACAGATTTGATAGATATTGAAAAGTTTGATGTATATGAAAATGAAGATATTATTGATGAAGTAAAATCTTATATAACCATTTTTGATACAGGAATTAATATAGTAGAACTAATGAATAGAATTGGTTTGAAGAATACAGAATATGAAGTGTTTTCAAATGATACAATATATGTTAATAATTCATCAATATTATTTAAAATTAGACAAAATGCTTCATATTTAGTTTCTATGGCTATGACAGATTTTGCAACATACTATCAAGAAACAGAAAATAAAATAGACACAAACATAAATTTTTTAGATATGCCATTACCAACGAGTGAACCAACTATTGGAGTTATAGATACATTATTTGATGAAAATGTATATTTCAGCAAATGGGTTGATTATACAGATTGCTTAAATAAAGATATGCCGAGAGAAGCTGAAGATTATGTCCATGGAACGGAAGTATCTTCAATAATTGTAGATGGAGCTAGAACAAATACAAAATGGGATGATGAATGTGGTCTTTTTAAAGTAAGACACTTTGGAGTTGCAAAAGCAGGAGTTAATAATTCATATGACATAATTAATCAAATAAAAAGAATCGTAAAAGAAAATAAAGATATTCATGTATGGAATATTTCATTGGGCTCAAAATTTGAAATAAGTCAAAATTATATATCGCCAGAAGCTGCAGCTTTAGATGAAATACAGTATGAAAATAATGTTATATTTGTTGTAGCTGGAACTAATAAAAAAAATTCAAAAGAAATAGTGAGAATAGGTGCTCCTGCTGATTCTATAAATTCATTAGTTGTCAATGCTGTAGATAAAAATGGAGACAAAGCATCATACGCTAGAAAAGGAAAGGTATTATCTTTTTTTGTTAAACCAGATGTTTGTGCTTTTGGCGGAGATACAAATGAATATATAAATGTATGTACTCCTACTGGACTAGATATCCAACGAGGAACATCATTTGCTGCACCTTGGATTTCTAGAAAATTGAGTTACCTAATAGATAAAATGAATTTATCTAGAGAAGTTGCTAAAGCTTTAATAATTGACTCCGCAGTAGGTTGGAATAAAACCAACAAAGATGAAGAATATTTAGGATATGGAGTAGTTCCAACAAAGATATCAGATGTAATGTTAGGTCAAAAAGATGAAATTAAATTTTATATAGAAGGAAATGCAAATTCGTATTATACATATACATACAATTTGCCTGTACCAGTGGTAAATGAAAAATTTCCATTTTATGCTAAGGCTGTTTTATGCTATTTCCCTAAATGTACTAGAAGTCAAGGAGTTGATTATACCAATACGGAATTGGATTTACAATTTGGCAGAATGGGTGTGAAAGATATAAGATCAATTAATAGAAATACTCAAGGCGGGGAATTAGATAGAGCAACCAATGAAGCAACTGCTCGAGAGCTATATAGAAAATGGGATAATGTTAAAATTGTAGTAGATGAAATAAAAGATACAAAGGTACCAAGAAAAAGTTTTAATTCTAATTTATGGGGAATAAAATTAACTAATAAAGAAAGATTAGAAAGAGATAGGGGATTAAAATTTGGTGTAGTAATAACATTAAAAGAAATGTTTGGAAAAAATAGAATGCAAGAATTTATTGATCAATGTACTATGAGAAATTGGATTGTCAATAGAGTAAACATAGAAAATAGATTAGACATATATGCATCAGCAGAAGAAATAATAAAATTTGAATAACATATAAAAAAGACTTTGTAAGTTCAAGGTCTTTTTTGTTGCAAAGGAGGGATAAAGTTGATTTTAGCAATTACTAGAGAAAATGAAAAATTAATTTACGAAGTATGCAAAGAAAATGGATTTGAAACTCCACAAGTATTAACAGGAGTTGATAGCTTAAAAAGATTTGCAATTCAGGAACTGAAAAACTTAAATAATTATAAACAAATAATTATAGATGTTGATTCAACAAAAGAAAGTGAAGAGGAAATCATACAATCTATTGTAGCAATAAAGAGTATGTATAATATTAGAGTTATTGTAGTTGCTTTAGGTCATGAAGAAGGAGATAGACTACTTTCAAAACTATTTAATGAAGGAATCTATAATTTTGTGAATGCAAAAACTTACTATGAACAAAAGGAACAATTCAGAAATTGTTTAAGTGCTGAAGGATGCCAATATAAAGATGCTATAAGGTTTAGACAAAAGGTTGAAGAAACAAAGAAAAACAAAGTAATTGTAAAGAAGGAATATAAGACTTTGAAACAATTTGTAAATATAGCAGTAGCAGGAACAGAAAAGCATATAGGAGTTACAACACAAGCTATTTTAATTACAATGTTTTTAAAAAGTTTAAATATGAATGCTTGTTATATTTGTAGTACAGATAAAGATGAAATAAAAAATATTGAAACATTAGAAGGAGTAACTAAAAAAGACAATATGTATTCGTATAGAGGAATTGATCTTTATAGTAATACCAATAAAATTGATGCAATGCAATACGGTTATGATTTTTATATTTATGATTATGGAACTTTAAATGAAAATACACTAGACAATTTCTTGTCAAAAGAAGTTAAAATAGTAGTAGGAGGAACAAAGGCATGGGAAACAGATGAAACATTTAGAGTTTTAAGTTTATTAGAGAAGATTCCTGAAGTAAATTATATATTCAATTTTTCTAGTGATGAAGAAAAGGCTAAATTTAAAAGAACATTAAGAGGAATTGTAAAAAATATATTCTTTTCAGAATATACTTCAGATACTTTTAATGATAATGTAAATACAGAGATTTATCACGAAATTTTTAAAGATTATATTGCAGAGAAATCAAACAAAATAGAAGTAATAGAAAAAAATAGTATATTTAACTTTTTGAAAAGAGGTAAAAAGTGAGTAAAAATATTTATAAAGAATATTTAAAAAAGCAAAAAGTAAGACAAAAATATGATGAAGAAGTAGTAGTTAATGAACAAAAATCGTTTATTAAAATACTACTTTTTTTATTTGAAATAATGATAAGAATATTTCATGTATTATTTTATATAGGAATACTAATTTTATGCTCCATTGGAGCAACTTATATAGCGAATAAAATAGGAATATTCAAATTTTAGGAGGTTAAAATGAAGTGGTTTAAAAAAATATTAGTAGTTTGTAGTTTCTGTACTTTACTTACAACAGTAAATTGTTTTGCAGCAACAATGGAAGAAACTAAAATTACTGAAGATGAGTTAAATTGTTATAAAACATATCAAGTTATGGAATCAGAGCAAGATATATTTTTAGAAATGTTATCAAAAGAAATAGAAGTTGATGGAATCAAATATAAGTATGTAGATTATACTGCTGAAGGAGGAAATACATCAGAAACGATAGATATAAATACAACTAAAACTATATTATCAAAAACAAATAATAAAGATAAAATTATTGAACAATTAGAAAATACAATCAAATATGAAAAAGATGGATATATAGGAGAATATATTTTGAAGCCTAATACTCTAAAAATCAAGACAAATTACAATGGCTTTAGAGAAGATTTGATTAAACAAACAATAAATTATACTAACTTAGAAAAGAATGATTTGGATTTTATACCGAAACAAACAATAAAAAATGGATTAACATTGGATCTTCTAAATGTTGAATGGGAAGTAGAATCTACAAAAATGATTGGAGAATATGAGGTTGCTAATACATATACTGCTAAATGTTATTATGCTACTAAGCAAAGAGTTGATTATCCTAATACATATACAGTAACAGCTGAATATTTTGGAACAGCAACTAAGACTGAAGAACATCCAATTACCTATGTTGTAAAATATGAAAAAGAAGAGCCTGAAGTAGTAGAAGAAAAACAAGATAATAATGTATTGCCAGTAGTTGGAGGGACAACAGGAATTATTTTAGTAATAGTATTCTTTTTAACAAGAAATGTAACAGTTTATAACTATAAAGATGGAGAATATAAAAAAGTAGGAAAAGTAAGAGCTACAAAAGCTGGAAAGATAAAGCTAGATAGGTTTAGTTTATTTGAAACAACTAATAAATACAAATTAGAGTTATCTAAGAATTTAACAAAAAAATTGAAAGGAAAAATGATAACTGTAAGTAAGAATGGAACAACTATAAAAATGCTAGTAAATGGCAATGAAAAGGAAAAATATATTGTTGAAGTTAGAATATAGGAGGACTTGTAAATGAAAAAAGAAAATAAATTTATAATAGCAGTTGTTATAATTGCAATTATAGCTCTTACAGGAGTTATTTTTTTTACATATAAATATCCAATTTATAAAGCTAACAAAGATGCAGAAAGTATTGAAGTTGGAGATAATGAAGAATTAGAAGCTACATCACTCGAAAATATAGAACAAGATATTATTCATTATGAGGATGAAATAGGAACTTTGACAATTCCTGATATTTTACTTGATAATGCACCAATAAGAGAAAGTGTAGAATTAACTACTTTATCTGAAACAATAGGACACTTCCCATCAACCAGTATTTATGAAGGAAATGTAGGGTTAGCTTCTCATAATTCAGGGAGTAACGGAGATTTCTTTAAAAATTTAAAGAATATTAAAATGGGTAGTGAAATTTATTATCAAACAAACTATGGAACTAAAAGATATATAGTAACAATAAAGAAAATAATAAATGAAGAGGACTGGAGTTATCTAGGTACAACTGAAGATAATAGGATCACTCTAATTACTTGTGTCGCAGGTCAAAAAGATAAAAGGCTATGTGTTCAAGCTATAGAGTCTATGGATGGAATGAATTATGGACAATAAATTTTATTAAAATTTTCTAAAAGGGTTTTGGAATCTTCCTATTAAGGTTTTATAATGATAGTAGGAGATGATCGTTATGAAAAAAATAATTATAGTTTTAATAATTTTAGTAGGAAACTTTGTAAATTTATATTATATGGGACAAAATGTAGAAAAAGAATCAAAACAAGATTTAACTGTAGCAAATTTTGAAAATATTCAAAGTGAGGACTCTATAATTGAAGAAAAACAGGAAGCATTAAATATTGTAGATACTAATGAATCAAAAGAAATAGAAAAAAATGCTATAATAGAAGATGAAGTAAATATTATCAAACAAGAAAATTCAGAAATTACTACATATAGTTTAACAAATACAATAAAGAAAGAAGCAAATAATCAAAAAAATATAATGCAAGAAAATAATAATCAAGTTGTAGAGGAAGTAAATACAGCTATAGTAAAACAAAATGAAATTGAAAATAATAATAAAGATTCTGCTATAAATAAAGAAATACCACAAGAAAAGGTATTAGTAGAAGAAAATACAGCACCTACTGAAGAATATAAAATAAATGAAAAGAAAATTGCTGAAATAAGAAATATAATTAATAGTAATCCTTCAGAAGATATGAAATGTTATGGATATGAAATTGTCGTAGATAGTTCAATTACAGAAATTACAACACAATTTACATTTACAGAAAAAAGAGTGAAAGATAAAATAGCTTGGAAATTTGGAACTATAAGAATATATGCACAAGATTATTATAGAAATGGACAATATATAACAACAGAATGTTATTTAATATAAAAATTTAATATTATTTTAAAAGGCACTTTTATAGGTGCTTTTTTTGATGGGAAAGGAAAGAGGTAATATGATAAAAGTAAAAGGAAAAAAAGTAATAGCAATGTTATTATTAATTTTAACATTGTGTTCTACATTTAGTGGATTTTCATTTGCAACAGAAATAAGTGAAGCAAATTTGCAAGATAAAGGAGATTGTGGATATCACTTGCAATATTGGAATGCAGATAAAAATGGATGGTATTATATAATTACAACTTTTGTTACATATCAAAAAAATGGTGTTGAGTATCCAGCATACTGTTTGAATAAAGAATATCCAGGTGTAGGAGAATATGATGGTTACACAGTAGATATAGATGCAGTATTAGATAATGTTCAAATTTGGAGAACAATAATAAATGGATATCCATATAAGACTCCAGCAGAGCTAGGAGTTGAAAACAAATATGATGCATTTGTTGCAACTAAACAAGCAGTATATAGTATTTTATATGGTTATGATCCTGCTACTAGATATCGTGGGGGAGATGAAAGAGGAACAAAAATAGCAAATGCAGTAGTAAATCTAGTAAATATAGGAAGATATGGAACTCAAACACCTTCAGATGGAGCAATAACAGTAGTAACTTCAGGAAGCTTATATGAAGAAGGAAATTATTGGGTACAGAAATTCAATGTGAGTAGTAGTGTTGATATGGCTTCATATACAGTTACATCAACAGCTAATTTACCTGAAGGAGCTATAATAACAAACGGAAATGGAACTCAAACCAATTCATTTACAGGAAGCGAAAGCTTATATTTAAAAATCCCTAAATCTTCAATGAATAAAGATATAAGTAATGCAATTATAAATGTGCAAGGAAAATGCAAAACTTATCCAGTATTTTATGGAAAAACAAGAATTAATGCAACACAAAATTATGCAGTTACTTATGATCCTTTTGGAGATGGAGTAGGTAGAGCCACATTAAATGTAAAAACTAATACAGGAAAAATACAAATAAACAAAACAGATAGTGATACTTCAAAACCAATACAAGGTGTAACATTTCAATTAACAAAAGCAGATGGAACTGTAGTTGCAAATGCTACTACAAATTCAAATGGTGTAGCAACATTTAGTGGACTATATCAAGATAATTATAAACTAAAGGAAATTGCTACTAATGATAAATATGTTATAAATAAAGCTACTTTTGATGTAAATGTAGAGTATAACAAATCTACTACTCAAAATATAACAAATGATCATAAAAAAGGAAATTTAAAAATATACAAAGTAGATAAAGATAATCACAAAATTGCACTAGGAAATGTACAATTTGACTTATATTCAGAAGAATTTCAAAGAGTAGTTGGAACTTATACAACAGATGTAAATGGAGAAATTAATATTAAAAATTTAAGAACTGGAAATTATAAACTAATCGAAAAAAATACAGGAAAATGGTATAATCTCGCAGAAGATACAACTGTTGAAGTTAAGTGGAATACGACTGAAGAAAATACTATTGAAAATGAATTAAAGAAAGGTCAAGTTAAAGTAATAAAAGTTGATTTAGACAATAAAGAAGTGAAATTACAAGGAGTAAAATTTGATGTTTTAGATGAAAACGGAAAAGTTTTAGAAACAATAACAACAGATGAAAATGGAGAGGCATATACATCAAGATATGCAATAAGAGATTATTCAAAATTAACAATTAGAGAAAAAGAAACTTTAGAAAACTATGTATTAAATGATACTCCACAAACAGTAGTATTAGAAGCAGAACAAATAAAAACAGTTACTTTTACAAATGAATTAAAGAAAGGTCAAATCAAAGTAATAAAAGTAGATCAAGATAATAATGAAGTAAAATTAAAAGGGATAGAATTCAAAGTATATGATGAAGATAAAAACTTAGTAGATACTTTAATTACAGATGAAAATGGAGAAGCTACAAGTAAAAGACTAAGAATAGATAAAAAATACACAGTACAAGAATCAAAAACATTAGAAAATTATGTATTAAATGAAACACCACAAACAGTAACATTAACACAAGATCAAATTACAGATATTACTTTTACAAATGAATTAAAGAAAGGTCAAATCAAAGTAATAAAAGTTGATTTAGACAATAAAGAAGTTAAGCTAAAAGGTGTAGAATTCAAAGTATATGATGAAGATAACAATTTAGTAGATACTTTAATTACAGATGAAAACGGAGAGGCTACAAGTAAAAGATTAAGAATAGATAAAAAATACACAGTACAGGAATCAAAAACATTAGAAAATTATGTGTTAAATGAAACACCACAAACAGTAACATTAACACAAGATCAAATTACAGATCTAACTTTTGCAAACGAACTAATAAAAGGCTATATAAGAGTAATAAAAGTAAGTAAAGAAGATAATCAATATAATGGAGATGTAAAAGGTAAAAGACTTGAAAATGCTAAATTTGAAGTATATGATGAAAACAATAATTTAGTAGATACTTTAGTTACAGATGAGAATGGCGAAGCTACAACAAAAGAATTACTAAAAGGAAAATATACTTTAAAAGAGGTTGAAAGCCCTGATTATTATATACTTACAGATGAAATATTTGAAGCAGAAATAGTAAAACATCAAGAAATTGTTGATGTAGAAGTAGAAAATGACAATGTAGATATTGATATTGAAGTTAACAAAGAAGGCTTTAAAGAGACTCAAAGTAAAGATAGTATATACTATGATTTTTCAAATATTCATAATAAATCTAATATTGCATTAGACAATTTTACATGGAGTGATTCATTACCTACAAATGCATTAAGAGCAAACAAAATTTATACAGGAACATGGAATGAAGATTTAAAATATTCTGTATGGTATAAAACTAATTTAAGCGATGATTATATAATGTTAAAAGATGGTTTAAGTACATTAGTAAATAATGAAGTGAAATTTACAGATGCTACATTACAGGAGGGAGAATTCATAACAGACTTTGAATTTAGATTTGGAACAGTAAAAGCAGATTTTAGAGAAGTTGAACAACCTAGATTATATTGTGATATGTTAGATAATTTACCAAATGGATTTATATTTGTAAATCACACGAAAGTATCAGGAAATTATAAAGATATTTATGTTGAAGATAAAGATGATTGGACTACAATTACTTATTATAAAGAAATAGAAACAACACAAAAACTTCCTAGAACAGGCTGTTAGTATTGACATTTAAAGAAAAAACTATATAATGAAGAAAATAATAATTTTGAATTCATATATTTATATTGAATTATTATTTTATTTACTAAATTTTTGAGGTATGGAATATTAAATATTCTGTACCTCTATTTTTTTGTTTAGAATAATAAATTTAAGGATAAATATGATATAATAAAAGAAATTTATTATAATTTAATGATTTAAGGAGGATTAAGAAGATGAATTATCCAATTTTTGAATATAAAGAATTTGCTTCTTGCAATTTTTTAGGAGGAAACACTAATAGTTTTGAAATAAAAATACAGGAAAATGGAACGATTGAATATAAAGAATCTGATTTTAATGACAATACTTTAGAATTTAAATTTTATCAATTAAGTAAAGATGGTGTAGAAAAAATAAAAAAATCTATTGAGAATAATTGTGAAATATTTGATATAAATAGTAGATTAAATAATGGTTCTTTAGATGGATGTGGTAATGAGTTTTGGTTTGCTAATAAAAAAAGAAATAGACAGATACTTGCTTGGAATATAGACGATTCTATAGATGATGGTCATAAAGTAAGAGAAGAATATTTAAAAGAATATGGAGAAAATTTAAAGCAAGAAAGAATAGTACTAAAACTGTTTTTTGAGATATGCGATATTTTAAAAGAAGAAAAATTTGAATTAAGTTTATACAAATTTAAAACTGATAATAAAAGTAAATATTAAAATAGTAGATAAAAAAGATGTATATTAGTTAAATATATAATATACATCTTTTATAGTTCAGGCTTTTTTCTCCATTCATTTGCTTCAGCTTCGTCAAATCTTTTATCTGAAAAGAATTCTGACAATTTGATTTCTAAAGCATCACAAATATATAATAAATTTTCTAATCTAATAGTTCTGTTTTTTCTAGTTAAAAACATTGCAATAGTAGAACTATAAATTCCAGTTAATTTAGAAAGCTGATTTGAATTTATATTTTTTTCTTTCATTAATTCCTTGATTTTTAAAGCTACTAAATCTGAAAAATCCATAATATTAGCTCCTTTCAAAATAATTTTAGCAAAATATAATTCAAAACTTACTCACTAAAATGAGCAAAATACTAAAAAGTATTCATTTTAATGAGTAGATGTGTTATAATAGAAGAAGGAGGAGTAAAAGTAATATGAGAAGAAATAATCAAGATTATTCAATAACTGAAGAAAAATATGAAATTATAAAGAAACATATTGAAAAGATAGATAAAATAAAAAATGAATTACAAAAGCATATAAACTTTGAAATTCCTGAATATATTATTCATGACATTGCTGAAAATGAAGAATTTAATCATATTTGTTTAATTATAAATGTTGCTATTGTTAATAATAGATTATCTAGTGAAAATGGTAAGTATTTAAAAGAAAAAATAAAAAGTCTATGCAACATTCAAAATGATTATGATAGAGTTTGTTGGAATATTTAAGTATCTCTTGTAAAAGGTTTGGATTTATAAAAGCACTCTTATATAATTTTATATGGGAGGTGAGAAATATGGCAGAACTAGAGAATTATCAAAAAATAGAGAGGACTACTTTAACAACCGAGGAAACAGCAAAATATTTAGGGGTTTCATATTGGTTAGTAGGTCAAATGGTTAGAAAAAACGAAATTCCACACTTTAGAGTAGGTGGAAGAATTTTATTCAGAAAAAAGAGTATTGATGACTATATGGAACAACAAGAAAAAATTGCATTTGATAAGCTATATGCAAGTAAAAAGTAGTCAGATATATCTAAATGAACGGGGACTCATTTAGGTATATATTTATTATTGTGAAAAGTAATTTTGTGAAATTAGAAAAAAGAGTAATGCCAGTATAATTTTGTACTGGTATTTTTTATCAAAAAAAGTCGTAAATTATTGAGAAAAAAAGAATTTTATGATATAAAATATATTAGGATTTTATAAATTATAGAAGGGTTTTATAATGAGAGATATTACAGATTATCATGCAAAATATTTAGCCTATGAATTAACTAAAAAAAGTTCATCTAATAGCATAGAAAAACTTATTCATGTTTTATCAGATGCAAAAGTTGAGCCTAAACCTCATCAAATTGAGGCAGCTTTGTTTGCGTTTAAATCTCCTTTATCTAAAGGGGCTATATTAGCTGATGAAGTTGGATTGGGAAAAACTATAGAGGCAGGAATAGTTATTTCTCAAAAATGGGCAGAGAATAAAAAAAGAATGCTTATTATTGTACCAGCAACATTAAGAAAACAGTGGTATGAAGAACTAAAGGAAAAATTTTATCTAGATTCAATTATTTTAGAAGCCAAATCTTTTAACGAAGAAATTGCAAAGGGTAATTTCAATCCATTTGATCAAGATAAAATAATTATATGCTCATATAATTTTGTAAGTAACAAAGAAGCTTATGTAAAAAATATAAATTGGGACTTGGTAATCGTAGACGAAGCTCATAGATTAAGAAATGTATATAAAAATTCAAATAAAATATCAAGAAGGATAAAAACAGCTATTGAAAAATCACCTAAAATATTATTGACAGCTACTCCTCTTCAAAACTCTTTACTTGAATTATATGGATTAACAAGCTTTATAGATGAATATATTTTTGGGGATTTAAAAAGCTTCAAAAGTCAATTTACAAGATTAGATGAGAATGATGAGCAGTTATATAATGATTTAAAGGAAAGAATTGCTCCAATTTGTAAAAGAACACTTAGAAAACAAGTATTAGAATATATTAATTACACAAATAGATTATCAATAACGCAAGAATTTTACCCTTCAGATCAAGAACAAGAATTATATGATAAAATTACTTTATATTTGCAAAGAGAAAATTTAAAAGCACTACCACCTAGTCAAAGATGGTTAATGACTCTTATATTAAGAAAATTATTGGCATCATCTAGTTTCGCTATTGCAGGAACATTAAGGGGACTAGTAAATAAATTAAATAAAATATTAGAAACATCTACAATAATTAAAAATGAAGAATATAACGATATATTAAGTGATTATTCTGATTATGAAGAATTAAAAGATGAAGAAGAATTTGAAGAAGAAAAAGAGGTAGTCTTAACTGAAGATGATGTAGATGTTATAAAAAAAGAAATAGAAGAATTAAATGAATATGCAATTTTGGCAGAGTCAATAAAACAAAATGCTAAAGGACAGGTTTTACTTACTGCATTAAATAAAGGATTTGCAGAAATGGAAAGGCTTGGAGCTCCTAAAAAAGCATTGATATTTACAGAATCTACTAGGACACAAGAATATATATATTCAATATTACAAAATACAGAATATAAGGATAGTATAGTATTTTTTAATGGTAGTAATAATGACAAATTATCAAAAAAAATATATGAAGATTGGTTAATTAAGCATAAAGGAGAAAGTATTGTCACAGGATCAAAAACAGCAGATAAAAGGTCAGCTTTAATAGAATATTTTAAAAATGATGCTAAAATAATGATTGCAACTGAAGCAGCTGCTGAAGGTGTAAATTTACAATTTTGCTCAATGATTGTTAATTATGATTTACCTTGGAATCCTCAAAGAGTTGAACAAAGAATAGGAAGATGCCATAGATATGGTCAAAAATTTGATGTTGTAGTTATTAATTTTTTAAATAAAAGGAATGAGGCTGATCAAAGAGTATATGAAATATTAAAAGAAAAATTTAAACTTTTTGATGGTGTATTTGGTGCTAGTGACGAAGTGCTAGGAAGTATTGAAACAGGTGTGGATTTTGAAAGAAGGATAAACGAAATTTATCAAAATTGTAGAAAACCTGAAGAGATACAAAGTGCTTTTGATAAACTACAGAAAGAATTAGAAACAAAAATTGATTCTAAAATGAAAATAACTACTCAGAAATTATTTGAAAATTTTGATGAAGAAGTCATTGAAAAATTGAAAATTAGTCAAAATACAAGTAAAGAATATCTAAACCAATTTGAGAGAGATTTACTTTTAATAACTAAATATAAATTACAAAAAAATTATGCGAATTTTGAAGGTGATACAAAATTTAATTTATTTAATAGTCCTTACTCTAATGTTAATAATGGCATTTATGAATATAGGACAAATGATGGATTAAATGAGAACTATAGGATAGGACATCCATTAGCTCAAAATATAGTTAATGAGTATAAAAATAAAGAATTAGATAATGTTGAAATTGTATTTGACTATACTAATTCAAATCAAAATATTGAAAAAGTAAAGCATTTAATAGGAAAACAAGGAGAGATATTCTTAAATAATGTTGATATAGAAACATTTGAAAAAGAAAGTTTTTTGATATTTTCAGGAATAGATGATCAAGGAAATGCAATAGATGATGAAACTTGTAGAAAAATGTTTAATATTAATAAATCATATATAAATGGCATGTGCAATATAGAAAAAGAGGAGAAAATTAAAGAAGTATTTGATATTCAATTTAATTCAGTATTAGAAAAACTTTTAGAAACAAATAATAAATTTTTCGACTCAGAAATGGAAAAACTTGAAAAATGGTCTGAAGATGTAAAAAAAAGTCTTGAATTGGAATTGAAAAATTTAGATATGGAAATAAAATTTAAAAAAGCAGAGGCAAGAAAACTATTGAAACTTGAAGATAAATTAAAAATGCAAAAAGAAATAAAAGAGTTAGAGAAGAAAAGAAATAATTTAAGATTTAATTTATTTGAAGAACAAGATAAAATTGATGATAATAAAGAAAAATTAATTGAAGAAATTGAAGAAAAAATGAAACAAAAAATTGAAATTGAAGAATTATTTAGAATAAGATGGAAGATTATATAGGAGGAGATTAAATTGAAAAATCAAAAATTAGAGTTAACATGGATTGGAAAAGATAAACAACCTAAAGTAGAACCAAGAATACTTATAGAAGATAAAGAAAAATCTTATGGTGATGAAAATACCGAGAACATGTTAATACATGGAGACAATTTACTAGCTCTAAAAGCTTTGGAAGATAAATTTACAAATAAAATTAAATGTATTTACATAGATCCTCCATATAATACAGGTAGTGCGTTTGAACATTATGATGATAATTTAGAACATTCTATATGGCTTAATTTGATGAAATCTAGATTAGAAATTATGAAACGACTACTTTCAGATAATGGTTTGATATGGATTCAAATAGATGATGGAGAAATGGCATATTTAAAAGTACTATGTGATGAAATATTCGGACGTGAAAATTTCATAAATACTATTTCAATTCAAGTTAGTCCTCCTAATGGAGTAAAAATGAATCACGCTGAGAAAAAGATATTAAAAGAAAAAGAGTATATACTAGTGTTCTGTAAAAATAGAGATTTTATTAGATTTAAACCAGAATATATTAAAGCAAAATCATGGGACTCGCATTATAATAAATTTATAGACGGAAATCTAGAAAATATAAGTACTTGTAAAGTAATATCTATGACAGATAAACTAAAAGAATTAAAATTGAATCCAGATATAAACAATGAAGAATTTAATAAATGGGTCTATGAAAACAAAAATAGAATATTTCAGCCAGTTGGATTAGCGAAAATTAAAAATAATCCAAAATATAATAAGGATTATATAGTTCCTATTGAAGAAATGCCAGGATACTTATCATATAAAGGTAGACAAGTGCAACTTGTTGAAAATAGTATATATAATACAGACGATGGAAATGTGTTATCAAGAATGGTTTGTGATTTTTGGACAGATATTGCTTTTAATAATTTGTTTCAAGAAGGAAATGGGGATTTTAAAGCAGGAAAAAAACCAGAGAAACTTTTAAAACGAATTATAAATATGTCTTCAGAAGAAGGAGATTATGTAATGGATTCTTTTTTAGGAAGCGGAACTACTTGTGCTGTTGCACATAAAATGAATCGTAAATGGATAGGAATTGAACTTGAAGAACATTGTTATACACATTGCATTCCAAGAATTAATGATGTTATAGATAATAAAGATCCAAATGGAATAACTAGTTTGGTTGATTGGCAAGGAGGTGGAGGATATAAGTTTTATGAGTTAGCACCTTCATTACTTGTTAAAGACAAATTTGATAATTGGGTAATTTCAGAAAATTATAATGGTGAATTATTGACTAGAGCTATTTGTAAGCAAGAAAAATTCGACTATTCTCCTGAGGACAATTATTATTGGAAACAAGGAAAATCTTCTGAAAATGATTATATATATGTTACAACAAATTATATTTCATTAGAATATTTACAAGCAATTAGAGAAGAGATGCAGAGTAATGAAAGTTTGTTGATTTGTTGTAAGTCTTATCAGGAAGAGTGTAAAGACAAATATGACAATATTACAATAAAGAAAATACCTCAATCAATTTTAAATAATTGTGAGTATGGTAGAGATGACTATTCTTTAAATGTAGAAGAAGTATTGGAGGTTAAAGAAGATGAGTAAACAAAATTTCAATTTAATAAATAATAGAATGAGTTTAAGAAATCCTCAAACAGAATCTTTAGAAATATTATCAAAAATTTTAGATAAAATAGAATTAAAAAAAGAATTTAATAACGAAGAATTGTTACCAATAGTTCAGTCTATTGCTCCAACTTGCTCTGATTTTGAAAGAAATTTTCCTTCTATATGCTTTTCATTAGCAACAGGTGTTGGCAAAACAAGATTAATGGGAGCCTTTATGGCATATTTATACAAAGAAAAAAATATTAAAAATTTTATGGTGATTGCACCAAATTTAACTATTTATAATAAATTAATCAAAGATTTTGGAGATACATCTTATGAAAAATATGTTTTTAAAGGAATAAGTGAATTCTATACAGCTAATATTGTAACAGGAGATAATTACAAAAAGAATGTTGAAGGACAAATGTCATATTCTGATATTACAATAAATGTATTTAATATTTCAAAAATAAATGCTGAAACAAAAGGAGGAAAAGAACCTCAAATAAAAAGATTATCAGAGTATATTGGAGATTCATATTTTAACTATTTAGCAAGTCAAAAAGATTTAGTAATTTTAATGGATGAATCTCATCATTATCGTGCAGATCGTGGAATGCAAGTATTAAACGAATTAAATCCTGTACTAGGTTTAGAATTAACGGCTACTCCACAGATAGAAAAGGGAAATAAAACTATTAAGTTTAAGAATGTTGTATATGAATATTCACTAGCAAAGGCAATGAGAGATGGATATGTAAAAATTCCTCATGTTGCAACTAAAAAGAATTTTAATATAAATAATTATAAAAGTGATTTAGATAAAGATATTATTAAACTTGAAGATGGAATTAGAATTCACGAAGATACTAAAGTGGCATTAGATATATATGCAAGAGATAATAATAAACATTTAGTAAAACCTTTTGTATTAGTAGTTGCAAAAGATACAACTCATGCAGAAGAATTACTTAATGTAATAAAATCAGATAATTTCTTTGATGGCTATTATTCTGATAAAGTTATAATTGTACATTCAAATCAGTCAGGAAGTGAAAAAGATGAAAACATACAACAATTAGTATCTTTAGAAGATTATAATAACAAAATAGAGATAGTTATTCATGTTAATATGCTAAAAGAAGGTTGGGATGTTAATAATTTATATACGATTATTCCATTAAGAACTTCTGCATCAAGTACATTAACAGAGCAAACTATCGGTAGAGGTTTACGATTACCATATGGAAATATTACAGGTAATGAAAAAGTAGATAGTTTAACTATAGTATCTCACGATAAATATGAAGAAATAATAAGAATAGCAAATGATGAAAATTCGTTAATTAAAAAAGAAAATATAATAGTTATTGAAGATGAAGAATTAGATGTAAAAAAGGAAGTCATAACAATACAAAATAATTTCACAGAAGAAATAGAAAAAAGAAAACAAGAAATTTCTTCTATTCTTGATTGGGATAAAGATGAAGAAAAAGTTAAAGATTATTCTAAATTAGAAGCTAAGAAAATCATATATGATACAATTTTTGAAGAAAGCTCAAATTATAACCTTCAGATAAATAATGTAAATGATCTGAAAAAAGAAACAGTTAAAAACATTGTAATTGATAAATTTAAAGAAAAAACTGAAAAATCAGGACAAATAATGTTACAAGGATTTAATGATATTATAATTAAAAGCATTGAAGAAAATTTTGAAAGTATTATAGAAGATGTTAAAGATAATATAATAGAAATTCCAAGAATTACAATAATGAAAAGTCCTGATGTAAATGTGTATTTTGAGGATTTTAATTTAGATACAAATGGACTTAACCTGAGACCTTCTGATCAAAGTATATTGGTAACAAATTTAATGAATAATGAAACAAGTGAAATTGAGAAAAAAGGAAAAGACTATTTACCTGAAGATATAGAACATACACTTGTTGCTCAATTGTGGAATAAGCCAGAAATTGATTATGATAAATGTAGTGAATTACTTTTTAAATTATCTAAGCAAACAATAAATAAATTACAATCATATTTAAATGAAAATGAAGTCATATCAGTTATAAAAGATTATAAAACACAAATTGCAGATTATATTTATTCTCAGATGAAAGAACATTTAATTATTCAAGAGGGCGAATTAATAGGAAAAAAAGTTTTACCTTTTGTAAGAATAGAGAAACACAATTATTCAAAGATATATAAAGAGGATTTATATGATTATCATCAAACTATAGAAGCAAAAGAATTAAAAAGTAAAGTTTTTACAGGATTTAAAAAAGCATGTCATTCTGCTTATAAATTTGATTCTATTCCTGAAAAAGACTTTGTTACTTGCTTAGAAACAGATAATAAAGTATTAAAATGGCTAAGACCTGCACCAAATCAATTTAATATCATTTGGAATAAACAAGGTAGTCAATATGAGCCGGATTTTATAGTTGAAACAGATGACATCATATACATGGTTGAGGTAAAGAAGGACATAGATATAGCTACTAATGAAGTTCAAGAAAAGAAAAAAGCAGGAATAAAATATTGTGAAAATGCTACTGAATACAATTTGGAAAATAATAAGAAAGAATGGAAATACATAATAATCCCAGCTTCTGAAATTAAATTTAGTAGGAATATGAAAGAATATGAAACTTTGTTTTTAGGGGAATTTTAGAGTAAAGAAAATAGGATTCTAAAAATAGAGTGAATTTAAATGAGGTGTAAATATATGGGAAATAGCATTGACTTTATTGAAGAAGGAGATAAATTAATTAATTTATTTAAAGAATTGGAAGAAGTAATAAAAAATGAATGCAAAAAAAATGGAATTGTGACTGATGAAAAAAATATTGGATACTTAATAAAAGTATTAAGTGAAAAGAACAGTGTTGTAAAAAAGCATAAAGAAGAATTAAATTTTATAAGAGATGTAAGAAATTTAAATTCTCATAACAAGGTAGATAAGGATAAATATGTAGTATATCCAAATCCTGAAATTAATATTAGATTAAAAAATATCATAAATGAGATTAAAAATCCGCCTATGATATATGATAGTAAAATGTGTATAAAAAGACAAAATATGTATTGTCGAAATATCGATGATAGTGTATATGAAACAATAAAAACTATGTCAGAAAAATTATTTACGCATGTTCCGATTTTTGAAGAAAACAAATTAGTAGGCATATTTAGTGAAAATACACTGTTAGATATAGTAAGATTGGAAACAGGTATACTTATAGATGAAAAAACAAATTTTTCTTCTATAAAAGAATCTTTGAAAATTGATAATCATTCTATGGAGAGTTTTGAATTTATTTCTAGAAGAAAAAATATTTATGATGTTGAAGATTTATTTAAAAATTATTTTTCAAGTCATAAAAGAGTAGGTTGTGTATATATAACAGAAAATGGAAGAAAAGAAGAAAATATTTTAGGAATGTTAACAGCTTGGGATGTCCTAGGAAATTAGGCTAAGGAGGATAAGTATGGTTGAATCATTAGAAGATAAAGTAAATATTGAAATTTTAAAAGTAGATAATAATTTAATTGAAATTATAATTAGAGGAGAACAAAAAAATAAAAATATAGGAATAATTATAGATTCCATTATTAACAAGCAATTAAATTATGAAAAAATATATCAAGATATTAAAGATTGTAAACTAGAAGAAATAGAAAAATATCTTAAAGAGAATGATATTGAATACAAAAATGTTGATTTTATTTAAAAAATGATATAAAGGGAGAATATAATATGGGATTATTTAGTTCTAACAACGATGAATTTAAAGTAGGAGATAAAGTAAGAGTACGATATAGAGAACAAGAAGGATATATAATTGACAAAGATGGTAACTTATATATGGTATCATTAGAAAGTGGAAATTATGTAGATTCATTTACAGCAGATCAATTAGAAAAATGTTGGTAAACTAAAAGAAGGCTAGACCTTCTTTTTTTTTGCCTCAAAATACTATACAAAACCAAAAAAATAAAATTTTATACAATAAATTACACCTTTTCGCATAATTCGACAAACTTTGCAAAAAGATTGTGATAGAATTCGTTAAAACAAAAGAAAAATCCCTAAACTACCAAAGATGGAAAAATAATAAGGAGTTGAGGGAGAAAATGGATATATCACAAAATAAATTGAAAAATATAAATAAATATACTAAACACACAATTAACCATTTATAAGTTATTTGTGTGTTTTTTTCAATTATTTTAATATCCAATAAAATACTACACTAATTTATAAAAATGTTCTAAGGAAAAATAAAAAAAAGAGATATATGTTAGTGTAGTTTTGAGCATTATTACATAAATCTCAGCCTACACAAAAGGAGTGTAGTTGATTTGAGATTCAGTGTATTAAGAATGTCTGAAAAAATAATCAAAGAGGTTGAATTTATCTGTAAAGGTAGATTTGACCTCTTTTTGCTTTTATATGGATTAGTTAAATGCAGATCTCCACCTCACATTCAATTCAAAAACGAATTGAATGGAGGAAATAAGAATGAGAAGGCATTCAAAAATTAAGCGAGAGATAATAGATACATATATTGTTTTTAGCAATAATGATAATAGCAAAAATATTATTGTATTTAAAGATGGAAACGGAAAATCAAAAATTATTAGAGCAAATGAAACATTAAGAAATGAATATAAGAGAAGAAAAAGTGAAGAAAACTCACAAAATATTAAATTTAGTAGGTATATAGAACATTCAGAACTAACAGATATTTCATTAAATAAGAGAGCTAAAAATAAAGGAATTAGTTTAGAAGAACAAGTTATTTCAAATTTAGAATCAGAAAGAATAATAAAAGAAATTTGGAAATTACCTACACCACAAAATAGGCGAGTTTATATGTATATAGTAGATGAATTTTCATATACCAAAATAGCTAAAATAGAAAATCGTTCTATCCCTACAGTAAAGGAGAGTATAGACAGAGGATTAGAAAACTTAAGAAAAAAATTAAAGAAATTTTATAAGTAGCCCTAAAAAATGATGTGCTAACTGAAAAAACAAGTGAGAGGAGTTGATCTTTCTTGCTTGTTTTCTTTTGGAAAACGGATAGCACATTGACAAGTAAATATATTAGTTACAAGACTTTAACTAATATAAGGAGCTCCAAGAAGGCGAATGTTATTAAAAATAAATAGCGACTATAATGAGGGAAAAAGCAAACGATGGTAAGTTTGTGTTGGCGAAGATCTATATTAGTAATAATGATACTTCAGCTCGGCTTAATTTATATTGAGGGGTTGCTCGGTTGGATAACGGAGAGGTTTAAATACCTATGTGATAGATACCAATTTCACTTGTAACTAATTTAAAAAGTTTATAAGTGAAAGGATTTGATTAAAATGAAATTAAATAATGTAAAAACAGTAACTAAGAAACAGGCTAAAGCTTATGCAGTTATAGCATTAGATATATTAGGAAGTACACCAAACGATATTGATGTAAAAATGCTTGATTCAGAAATTGATGTCGTAATGAAATTATATAGTCCACGAGAAGCTACGGAAAAAGCAGAAAAAATTAAAGCGAAAGGTGGATTAGTAAAATGGATGAAAAAATAGGTATAAATATAAAAGAAGCATCAGAGATATTAGGGATTAGTAAACAATTAATGACAGAATTAACGAAGCTTAAAGATTTTCCTTGTATTAAATTTGAAAGAAGAATTGTAATAAACAAGCCACAGATGATTGAATGGTTTAATAAAAATTCAGGAAGAATCATTGTGTAGGGTTTGGATTTACGAAGATAAGGATTTATAATATTGGTAGTATATTTTACTTAGTAATATTATGAATCCTATTTTTATGGAGGAAATAATATGGGAAGAAGAGCAAAAAATGATAATACAAGGAGAGTAAAAGGAGAAGGCACAATAAGAAAAAAAGGTAATGGATATGAAGGGAGGATTACAGTTGAGGTAAATGGTGTAAGAAAACAAGTTTCAGTCTATGATAAAAGCCAACGAGTAGTTGTAGAAAAAATGCAAGAGCTTAGGAAGAAGAGAGATGACAACTATTATATTGAGAATAAAAACATAACTTTGGAAGAATGGTTAAAAGAATGGATGAGAGTTTATAAAAAGCCATATATATCACCTAGAACTTATCAGGGTTATGTTGAAAAATCTAAAACAATATTAGAACATTTAGGAAATATGCAATTACAAAAAATAGAATTATATCATTTACAAAAATTTATTAGTGATTTACAAAATGTAGGTAAATCGCCTAAATCTTTAAGACATTATTATAGTATTTTAAAAATGTGTTTTGATGATGCAATTATGTGTAGGCACATATCACTAAATCCAACAAGGAATTTAAAATTGCCATCAATGAGAAGAAAAGAATTAAATATAATGACAAAAGAAGAACAACTTGTATTTGAAGGATTTATGAAAAAATATAGAATGGGAACAGCTTATATAGTATTAGTTAATACTGGACTTAGAGCAGGAGAACTAAGTGGGCTAACATGGAAAGATGTTGATTTTGAAAACAAAGCTCTATATGTAAGAAGAGGTATGCAAAAAATAACAACTTATGATGATGAGTTTAATAAAGTAAAAAGAGAAAGAAAAGTTACAGATGTAAAAACAGAAAATAGTTATAGAGTTGTACCAATGTTAGATAAAGTAGTAAGAATTCTACAAGAATACAAGAAAAAAGTACAAGCAGAGCAAGAAGAACTTGCCGAATTAGGAGAAGGATTTAAAGAGGATGATTTTATATTTAAAACAAAATGTAATCATCCAATAACATCTGAATACTTAAGAAAAACTTGTCAGGAAATATGTAAAAGTAACAATTTTAGAAAAGTGGGAATACATGAACTAAGACATACTTTTGCTACAAGATCTATTGAAGCAGGAATTGATTTAAGAGTATTACAAGAAATATTAGGCCATGCTAGTTATAGTACAACAGCAGATATATATGTTCATATTTTAGGACAAGTCAAACTATCCCAAATGAATAGATTAGAAGATTATTTAACTGATATAAATATGAACTAAATGGAACTTTAAAATGACATAAAGGGAAAATAAAGGGAAAGCCTAAAAAATAAATCTCCAAACACCTGAGAATAAAGGCTTTCTCTAAAAAAACTTTCTGTTCTCATAACCCGAAGGTCGTGAGTTTAAGGCTTACGATGCAACCAATTAAGCTCATAGTGCTAGATGTTTTATTTTTTTGAGAAA
>OLSB01001133.1_pt1 | contig 27582 bp, 26 predicted proteins | sample 1672071 | NCBI WGS metagenome assembly OLSB01 (sample SAMEA3136642, study PRJEB25190) | human gut metagenome | biome: human gut; feature: human-associated habitat; material: faeces | place: Austria | collected 2013 | reverse complement strand
AATTTTAAAAAATAAAAATAATAAAATTAATTTTAATAAAAAAAATAATAATAAAAAAATAAATTAAATAAAATAATAAATTAAATAAAATAATTAAAAAATATAAATAAAAAAGTATTAAAAAAATAACTTTAGAAAAATAGAAAAAATAAAATTTCCAAAATTAATTGGAAATTTTATTTTTTTCTTCAATATTAGTATTTTCTTTCAAAGTAGATTTATTTATATTTTGTTGCTTTTTTAGATTGTCTTTTGCAACAGTCATAAGTAACTTAATCCTATTGGTTTGATTTGCTTCACTTGCACCAGGATCATAATCTATAGGAGAAATATTTGCTTCTGGAAATTTGCTTCTAATGGTCTTTATTACGCCTTTGCCAACTACATGATTAGGAAGGCAAGCAAAAGGTTGAACACAAACAATATTAGGAATGCCATGCTCTATATATTCAATCATTTCAGCAGTTAAAAACCAACCTTCACCAGTTTGATTTCCTATAGATAAAATATCATTTACTTTTTCTTCTAGCTCCCAAATATTGCAAGGTAGTAAATATCCTTTTTTAGACTTTTTTAAAGCAGAAACAACAGGTTTTTCTAAAAGGTCTATTAGCTTAATTGCGGTTTTAAATAATTTAGCTTTTACAGCATCTGTCTTTATTAATTGATTAAATGTAATTTTATGTGTAGCTATAAATTTGACAAATCCCATAAAATCAGGTAATATGACCTCTGCACCTTCTTCTTCTAATTTGTCTGCAACAAAATTATTTCCAAAAGGATGATATTTTATTAAAACTTCTCCAACTATACCTACTTTAGGTTTTACAATAGAAGTATCAAGTTCAATTTTTTCAAAATCATCTACAATATCATAAATACTTTGCTTAAATTGTTTCATACTAGATTTATTTACTAATTCTTTACACTTTTCCATCCAAGAGTCAAATAATTTTTGAGTTTCACCTTTATTTATTTCATAAGCTCTATTTTTAGTAAGCATTTTTTGTAACAAATCTGCATAAATACAACTCTTTATTAATCTTTCTATTAGTGGAATAGTTAGTTTAAATCCAGGCATTTTTTCCATACCTACTACGTTAAATGAAATAACCGGAACGTTCTCAAATCCAGCATCTTTTAATGCTTTTCTTATAAATCCAATATAATTGGTAGCTCTACAACCACCACCAGTTTGAGACATAATTAAAGCAGTTCTATTTAAATCATATTTGCCAGATTCTAGTGCCTCAATCATTTGACCTGTAACCAATATAGAAGGATAACAAGCATCATTATTAACATATTTAAGACCAGTTTCTACAGTATGTTGTGTACAATCTCTTAGAAGTTCAACATTGTATCCACTATCTCGTGTTGCAGATTCTATAAACTCAAAGTGAATAGGAGCCATTTGTGGCATTAATATTGTATAATCTTTTTTCATATCTTTAGTAAATATTTTTTTATTTACTTCATAATTGCCTGAATTTTCTGAAGTGTTATTATTTTTCATACGTTTGTTCATACTAGCCAATAAAGAACGAATACGTATTCTAATAGCACCTAAATTGTTGATTTCGTCTATTTTAATTAATGTATACATTTTTCCATAACTTGTTAAGATTTCTTCTACTTGATCTGTTGTTACAGCATCAACACCACATCCAAAAGAATTTAACTGTACTAATTCTAAATTATCATTTTTACCAACAAAATCAGCTGCAGCATATAATCTAGCATGAAATACCCACTGATCAACAACTCTTAGTGGACGTTTAGCTTCAGTTAAGTTTGAAATACTATCTTCTGTTAAAACACATAATCCTAAACTTGTAATTAAAGTATCAATACCATGATTTACTTCAGGATCTACATGGTATGGGCGACCAGCTAAAACAATTCCTTTCAAATTATTTTCTTTCATAAACTGTAAAGTTTCTTTACCTTTATTATGAATATCATCTTTAAAGTGTTGATATTCAAGTTCAGCTTTTTTAGCAGCTTCTAAAAGTTCTTTTTTAGTAAAATTATATTCTTTAAACTCAGGTAATTCCATAATTATTTCTGCTAATTTATGTGGTTCAAAAGGTAAAAATGGGTTTAAAAATTTAATATTTTTTTCTTTTAATTCTTCAACATTATTTTTTAATACCTCTGAATAGGAAATTACAATAGGGCAGTTATAATGATTATCAGCTTTTTCATATTCTTTTCTAGAATATGGAACACAAGGATAGAATATTGTTTTTATTCCAGAATTAATTAATCCGATAATATGCCCGTGTGAAAGCTTAGCAGGGAAACATACAGATTCAGAAGGCATTGATTCCATACCCTTTTCATATGTTTTTCTATTGCTTTTCTCAGAAAGTATAACTCTAAATCCTAAGTTCGTAAGAAAAGTAAACCAAAAAGGATAATCCTCGTACATATTTAATACTCTAGGAATACCGATAGTTCCTCTTGGAGCATCTTTTTCTTCTAATGGTGTATAATTAAAAGTCCTTTCAAATTTGTATTTCATTAAATTTGGTCTGTCTAAAGTTTTATCAATAATTCCAGCCCCTTTTTCACAACGGTTTCCAGAGATATATTTTGTTCCATTACTAAATTTGTTTATTGTAAGTAAACAGTGATTTTCGCAACCTTGACAGCGTACATGAGATATATCTATTTTTAACTTGTCTAGCTCATCTGGTTTAGCAATAGAAGAGATATATTCCATATCCATATTATTTTCATATTGTGACTTTGCAAGCAAAGCAACACCATAAGCACCCATAAGTCCAGCAATATCTGGTCTCACAACATTTCTTCCAACTATTAATTCAAAAGCTCTTAAAACAGCATCATTATAAAAAGTACCACCTTGTACAACAATATGTGCACCAAGTTTTTTTACATCTCTAACTTTCATAACTTTTTGAATAGCATTTTTAATAACGGAATAAGAAAGACCTGCAGAAATATCTCCAACACTATAACCTTCTTTTTGAGCTTGTTTAATTTTTGAATTCATAAAAACTGTACATCTAGAGCCCAAATCAACAGGTTTTCTTGCTTCTAAGGCACTATTTACAAATTCTTGTATAGAAAGACCTAAACTTTTGGCAAATGTTTCTATAAAAGAACCGCAACCAGAAGAACAAGCTTCATTTAACATAATGTTGTCAATGGCACCATTTTTAATTTTTATATATTTCATATCTTGACCGCCAATATCAACAATACTTGTAACATTAGGCATAAATTCTTGGGCAGCTGTAAAATGCGCAATTGTTTCTATTTCATTTAAGTCAACATTAAGTGCAGTTTGAATTAGTTTTTCCCCATATCCAGTAACTCCACTAAACCTTATAATGGCATCTTTAGGTTTTTCTGAATATAATTTTTTTAACATATTTATAACACTTTGAAGTGGATTACCCTCATTACTTCCGTATAAAGAATAAAGAAGAGTTCCATCTTCAGATATTACAACTAATTTAGTAGTTGTTGATCCAGCATCTATGCCTAGGAAACAATTACCTTTAAATTCTTTTAAATCAGCCTTTTTCACTTTATCTTTTGAGTGTCTTTGTTTAAATTCTTCATATTCAGCATCAATAGAAAATAGAGGTTTTAGAGGGTTAGATGTATCATCATGAGATGATTTTAAAACATCAATTTTACTTTTTAATTTTTCAACAGTTATTGTATGTGAATTAAGAGAATCCAAAGCAGCACCTTTTGCAACTAATAAATGAGCTTCATCAGGGATTATAATTTCATTATCTTTTAAATTTAAAGTTTGTATAAATCTATTTCTTAATTCAGATAAATAATTTAATGGTCCTCCTAAAAATGCTACATTTCCTCTAATTGGCCTACCACAAGCTAGTCCGCTAATAGTTTGGTTAACAACTGCTTGAAAAATAGAAGCTGCAATATCCTCTTTGGCTGCTCCTTCATTTAAAAGCGGTTGTACGTCGGTTTTAGCGAAAACACCGCAACGAGAAGCAATAGGGTAAATCATCTTATGTGATTTAGCAAGTTCATTTAAACCCGCTGGATCTGTATTTAAAAGACTAGCCATTTGGTCAATAAAGGCACCAGTTCCACCAGCGCAAGTTCCATTCATACGTTGTTCTATAAATTTATCAAAATAAATAATTTTAGCATCTTCACCGCCAAGCTCTATAACAACGTCAGTTTGTGGTATATATTTTTCAACAGCTCTTTTACAAGAAACAACCTCTTGAATAAAAGGCAAATCTAAAAATTTCGATGCACTGATTGCTCCAGAACCTGTTAGCGCAATTGTATATTCACTGTCAGGATACATTGAAATTAAATTTTCTAATACACTGCAAACAGTATTTTTGGTATCTGAGAAGTGTCTCTGATAATCTGTATATATTGTATTTAAATTTTCATCCATAACAATTATTTTAACAGTTGTAGAACCAACATCTAGTCCTATATGTAAAGTTTTAATCATAATTAAGTAGCTCCTTTCAACACTAATAATTCTATATGTAAATGCGAAATTTGTCAAATGATTATATTGGAAAAAAGAAAGAGAATAAGAGAGATTATTTAATAAAATTTGTTCTAAAAAATACTTGTCTATAATAATTATTAATAAATAAATTATTACTTAGCAAAATGAATAATTCAAATTGCTAAAAATGGAGGGATAAAAGTGAAAAAGAAAATAATATTAATAATTATTTTGCTTGCAATTATTTTAGCAATCGTAGCTTATTTTTTTATGCAAAAAAAAGGAGGGGAAATTCAAAAAGAATATCAGCCACAAGAAGAAATCACAGATGAACAAATGAGGCAGACCATTATTTCCTTATACTATAGGAATAAAGAAACAGGAGAACTAATGCCAGAAGGCAGATTAATAGATGTCAAAACATTGTTAAATGACCCATATAAGACATTAATAGAAATGCTTATTGAAGAACCAAGAAATAACAAATTAGAATCAGCAATTCCAAAAGAAACAGTTATAAATAAGGTTGAATTAAAAGACGATATTTTGTATTTAGATGTATCCAAAGAATTTATAGAAAACCACCAAGGAGGAGAAAAAGAAGAAAATACTACAATATATTCAATAGTAAATACATTGTGTGAGTTAACCGAGGTAAATAAAATAAAAATACTAATAGATGGTGAAGAGAATAAAGAGTTTAAAGATGGAAAGGTGAAATTTGATATATTATTTACTAAACAAAATTAATTTTTTAATATATCAAATAGTTTTATACCATTTATAATTCTGGTACCACTACGTAAAAATTTTTCTACTTCAAAAAGGGAACAAATAGTGTTCTCTTTTTTTTGTGCAAAATTAATTTTTTTCTTTTTTTCATCTTTATTATTATACATATAAAACCTCTTTTGAAATTTATTTTAATATATAATATGTTAATAAATATAAAATGTTTATACTATTGCAAAATAAAATAAAATTAATATATAATGTAAAATATAAAAAAAAGGGGGAAAATATATGAATTACAAAATTGTAGGAGAAACTGTACCAGTTGTGGAAGTAACATTAAAAAAAGGTGAAAGTATGTATACTCAATCTGGCGGCATGACTTATCAAACAGAGGGAATAGAAATGAATACAAATGCAAGAGGAGGAATAATGAAAAGCCTAGGAAGAGCTTTTGCAGGAGAATCAATATTTATGGCAAATTATAGAGCAACAAAAGACGATGCTGTTGTGGCATTTGCTACAACTGTTCCTGGAAGTATAGTAGCACTTGACTTAAGTCAAATACCACAAGGAATAACATTACAAAAAGGTGCTTTCTTATGTGCAGAGCAAAATGTAGAAACTAAAGTAGCATTTACAAAACGATTCAGTGCAGGATTATTTGGAGGAGAAGGATTTATTTTACAAAAAGCAATAGGCAATGGAACTTTGTTTATTGAAGTAGATGGAGATCCAATAGAAAAAGTCCTTGGACCAGGGGAAGTTTTAAAAGTAGATACAGGTAATGTCGTAGCATTTGAGTCAACCGTAAGTTATGAAATAGAAACTGTAAAAGGTTTAGGAAACATATTCTTAGGTGGAGAAGGATTATTTTTAACAAAATTAGTAGGACCAGGAAAAGTAATAATACAATCTCAAAATTTCGGAGATTTCGCGGGAAGGGTACTAAAATTACTTCCAAAAAAATAAAATAAGTAAAAAATTAAAAGCGATGTAATTTATTGCATTGCTATAATAAGCAGGTAGAAGAAGAAACGAAAAGCAAAAGGTAAGTGTAAAATAATGAAATTGAAAGAAAATGAAAGAATTGACGATTTAGAATATAAAGGTTTAAAAGTAATACAACAAGAAGATGGATTTTGCTTTGGTATAGATAGTGTATTACTTTCTGATTTTGCAAAAGATATAAAAAAAGAAGCAGTAGGATTAGATTTAGGTACAGGCACAGGAATATTGGGCATACTTTTATGTGGAAAAACAGAGCTCAGTAAAATATATGGAATAGAGATACAAGAACAAGTAGCAGAAATGGCAAAAAGAAGTATTCAATTAAATGGGTTAGAAAGTAGATTTGAAATAATAAATAAAAATATAAAAGAATTAGATAATATATTTGAAAAGAACAGTTTTGATTTTATTGTTACAAATCCTCCATATAAAAAATTAAACACAGGAAAAATTAATGAAAAAGATAAAAAAATAATATCTAGACATGAAGTAACAGCAACATTAACAGATTTTATAAATATAAGCTATAAAATGTTAAAAGACAAAGGAACACTTTATATGGTTCATAGACCGGACAGACTTGTAGACATAATATACGAAATGCGACATAATAAAATAGAGCCTAAAGAAATAAAACTTGTATATCCGTATGAAAACAAAGAGCCTAATTTAGTATTAATAAAAGCAATAAAAAACGGAGGACAATTTTTAAAAATAGACAAACCATTATATATTTATAGAGAAGATGGTAAATATACAGAAGAAATATTAAAAATATATAATAAAAATTAAGGAGTAACACAATGAGTGGAAAATTATATTTAGTCGCAACACCAATAGGTAATTTAGAAGATATAACATTAAGAGCATTAAAGATACTAACGGAAGTGGACATTATTGCAGCAGAAGATACAAGACACACATTAAAATTGTTAAACCATTATGCAATTACAAAACCATTAATTAGTTACCATAGACATAATGAAGAAGTAAAATCAGATTTATTAATATATAAATTAAAATCTGGAGAAAATATTGCATTAGTTACAGATGCAGGAACTCCACGGGATATCAGATCCGGGAGAAGAAATTGTAAAAAGAGCAATAGAAAATAATATAAATATAATACCTATACCTGGTGCATGTGCTTTAGTAAATGCATTAATTTGTTCAGGATTAAATACCAAGGAATTTATATTTTATGGATTTTTGCCATTGAATAAAAAATTAAGAACAAATAAGTTAAATGAAATTTCAAAACAAAATAAAACTATAATATTATATGAAGCACCACATAAATTATTAAAAACATTAAATGATATATTAGAAAACATAGGAGATGTTAATTGCACATTAGCAAAAGAAATAACTAAGATACACGAAAATTTTATAAGAGGTAGCATAAGCGAAATAATCGCCAAGTTTGAAGAGATAAAGGGTGAATATGTCATAATTTTAGATTTAAATAATAATGTTAAAGAAAAAAATAATTTTGAAGAGATGAGTTTAGAAGAACATTATTTGTATTATGAAAAAAAAGGAATGGATAAAAAGGAAATAATAAAACAGATTGCGAAAGATAAAAATACAAATAAAAACGAAATTTATCAAAAATTTTTAAAAAAATAGTGTCTTTACGACACTATTTTTCTTCTATTGTAGAAATTTTATTAATACACTTTTTACAAATTTGCTTATCTCTATATTGACTTAAATCTTTATCAGACCCGCAAAAAATACAATTAGGAACATATTTTTTCAATACAATTGTAGATCCATCAACATATATTTCGATAGGGTCTTTTTCTAATATGCCAAATTGATTTCTTAACTCAATTGGAATTACAACCCTTCCAAGTTCGTCAACTCTTCTTATTATTCCAGTAGATTTCATATATTTCCTCCTTAAAAACAACATTATTCGACAAAGAATTTATAATTATAATAACACAAACTTGGTAAAAAATCAACAAAAAATTTACAAAAATTTACTTTTTTAAAAAGTCAAAATAAGAATATTAAAAACATTTATAATAACAACTAAATTTGAAACATAAAATAAAAAAACAAGAATAACATGTAAAAAACAAATTTGGTAAAAGGAGAGACATGTTAAATATAATTTGGCCTTTATTTATAGTAATTTCATTTATATATGCCTTTTTTTCTGGAAATATAGAGCAAGTGAGCAATGGTATTTTTGAGTCATTAACAGATGTAGTAAATTTATCACTTACTTTTTTAGGAACAATGTGTTTATGGAATGGGATAATGGAGATTGCAAAAAAAACAACACTGATAAAAAAGTTAACTAGTTTATTGAAACCATTAATAAAATTTTTATTTCCAGAGCTAACCAAAAATGAAAAAGCTAAAGAAGAAATTTCTATGAACATAATTGCAAATGTTTTAGGTTTAGGAAATGCAGCTACACCTTTGGGATTAAAAGCAATGAAAACAATGCAAAAAGAAAACAAAGATAAAACGACATTATCTAATTCAATGGCAATGTTTATTTTAATAAATACAGCTTCAATTCAGTTAATACCTACAAATGTAATAGCTATTAGAAATTCTTTAAATTCTACTGCTCCAACACAGATAATTTTTCCTGTATGGATAGCGACAATAGTTGCTGCTATATCCTCAATTATGGCTGCTAAAGTATTTATAAAAATGGGAAAATAAAATATGCGAACGAATTAAAAAGACATTTATTGAAAGAGAGGATGAATAGAATGCAAGTTATAAACTATATATCTTCTGCAGCAATACCAACTGTTATATTAATAATATTATTATATGGAGTAGCTGAAAAAAATAAAGTATATGATACATTTTTAGAAGGTGCAAAAGATGGAATTGAAATTGTATTTAAATTATTTCCAACACTAGTAGGCATTTTTTTAGCAGTAGGTGCACTTAGAAAATCTGGAATAATAGATCTTATTATTAAACTTATTTCTCCAATTACAAATTTATTGAAAATACCAAATCAGATTTTACCATTAGCTATGTTAAGGCCTATATCAGGAAGTGCATCAATGGCAGTAGCAGTAGATATTATGCAAAAATATGGAGTGGATACAACAATAGGATTGATAACATCAACAATAATGGGTTCAACAGAAACTACTTTGTACACAATAGCAGTATATACAAGTTGTGTAGGAGTTAAGAAAACAAGATTTGTACTATTTGCAGCATTAATAGCAGACTTTGTAGGAATGATTACCTCTGTAGTAATTTGGCAAATTTTGTCGTGAAGTTTTAATTGACATTATAAAACTCTAGTAGTAATATATATACATAAATTTATCTAAAGGAACATAAAATGTTATTAAAACTTATACTATTTATTTCATTATATTTTTTTATCAAAAAAATAATCGAAAAAATTTTATCTAAAAAGATTCTAAAAAAAATTTCCGATTAAATTAATTTGTTTTTAATTTTGTAGAGGAAACGATGATGCTATATTAAAGCATGCCATTTTTCCCGTAAATACAAAGGTTTATAAAATTTTTTAGCCCCCGAATAAATAAATTTTAGGTTTCCTCTACAATGATAATATATATTATGCTAATTCAATAATTGAACTAGGCTCATATCTTTTAGCTATACTTAAACTAAATGAACAGCTATCAAAATTTTTGTTATTTTCAATTAATTCATTCATTACGGTTTTATAAGCAAGCTCTGGAAAATTATTTTCTTTGCTTAGATGACCAAGCATAACACTTTTAAGTCCACTTTGTAATAAGTAAGAAATAGTTTGACCAGCTAAAATATTTGATAAATGTCCATTAGGACCAGCAATGCGTTGCTTTAAAGAATATGGGTATGTAGAATACTTTAATATTTCTGGATCATAGTTAGATTCTAGTAATATAAAAGAACTATTTTCTAATTTACTAATTATATTAGAGTCTATATGCCCTAAATCTGTAGCAATACTAATTTTGTTATTGCTATAATAAATATTAAATCCACAAGGCTCAGCTGCATCATGAGGAATGCTAAATGGAAATATTTTTAAGTCACCAATAGTAAAATTTGTATTAGAATTAAAAAGCTTTTGATTAGCTAATTCTATTTTTATACTTTGGTCAGGCATAGCTTGCCAAGTGCCTTTATTGGCATATACAGGTATATTATATTTTTTAGAAAGTGTACCTAGACCTTTTATATGGTCAGAATGTTCATGAGTAACTAAAATAGCATTAATTTCAGTTATATCAACTTCAATATTAGAAAGTGCAGAAACAATCTTTTTTGCACTTTCACCTGCATCTATTAAAATTTTAGTATTTGGTGTTTCTACATATAAACTATTTCCAGTACTGCCACTATATAAACTGCAAAATCTAAACATAATTTTCTTCTTCCTTTGCTCTATTCTGAAACTCTTTGAATATTAGCACCTAAATTTCTAAATTTTTGCTCAATATTTTCATAGCCTCTATCTATATGCTCAATATTAAATACCTGTGTTTCACCTTTAGCAATAATTCCAGCTATTATCAAGGCTGATCCTGCTCTTAAGTCAGTTGCATAAACAGGAGATCCAGATAATTCTTTAACTCCTTCAAAAAATGCAGATTTACCTTGAGCTGTAATTTTAGCTCCCATTTTATTTAATTCATTTGTATATTGAAATCTAGATTCCCATATACTTTCGTTTATTATACTTGTACCATCAGCTATAGAAAGAACTACACCCATTTGCGGTTGCAAATCTGTAGGAAAACCAGGGTAAGGTAGTGTTTTCACAGTTGCTTTAGAAGGTCTTCTATTACAATACACTCTTATAGAGTCTCCTAAATCTTCAACGCATCCACCTATTTCCAAAATTTTAGCAGTAACACAATCTAAATGCTCAGGGATACAGTTTTTTATTAATATATCTCCTTTAGAAGCTACGGCTGCAAGCATAAAAGTACCTGTTTCAATTTGATCAGGAACAACAGAGTAAGAACCACTTTTCATTAACTCTTTTACACCATTTATTTTTATAATATCTGTTCCCGCACCACGAATGTCGGCTCCCATAGAATTTAAAAAGTTAGCAACGTCAACAATATGAGGCTCTTTAGCGGCATTATCTATAGTGGTAGTACCTTCTGCTAATACACTTGCTAACATTATATTAATAGTTGCACCAACAGAGACAATGTCCATGTAAATAGAAGTGCCAACTAGTTTTTTAGCTTTTGCAGAAATTTTACCTTGACCAACATCTACTTTAGCACCTAGTGCTTCAAAGCCTTTTATATGTTGATCTATTGGTCTTGCTCCCAAATTACATCCACCAGGGATACCAACTTCAGCACAACCGCATCTACCAAGTAGAGCACCTAATAAATAATAAGAAGCTCTAAATTTACTTGTCATTTCTAATGGGGCATTTGTACAATCTATATTTCTTGTATCTATGGTGATCTCATTTGGTGTATTCCAAGTGATTTTAGCACCAAGTGTACTTAATATTTCACAAAAAATTTTAACATCACTTATATTTGGCAAATTTTCAATAGTACAAATTCCATTTACCAATAAAGTAGCAGGTAATATAGCAACTGCAGCGTTTTTTGCACCGCTTATTGTTACATCTCCTTTTAGGCGTGTGCCTCCTTTTATAACAAACTTATCCAATGTATTCCCTCCAATAAATAAAGATAGAGTAAAAACTCTATCTCTATTTATAACATAAATTATTTATTTTTACAAGATACTTATTTAATTATTAGCTAACTTGATATTTTGAAAAAATTCTAATAATTTAAATTTGAATTTTACATCTGCATTTTGTGTGTTAGTAACTAAATTATATTCTTCGTTAGGCAAATTATTTTTAATAGTTTCTTTAGAATCTTCCGGAACTATTCCACTACTAACATCTACAAAACAAAGAGGAGGAAACATTACACACCACCAATTTTGTCCATTGGCATTTCCTATTTCCACTCTTAAAGCATCATAGTAGCCAGCAGGTAATGAAATATCACCATAATTTTTAGTAGGAAAAGCAAAATTCCCTATATTAATATTTACATCATAATTATATCCATTGTCACTAATTATTTGATGTGCAATTGTATAAAAATCATCTTGATGTGACTCGGCAATTGAAATAGCTTCTTTTCTACTAATACATTTATTAGAAATAGAATTCATATATTCTATTAAAGCATCTCTTACTAAATATTTTAAATTCTGGTCTTCTTCAGTATCACTATTTGCAATAACGTGTAATCTAAATACACTATCAGCAATATTAGTAGATACAGCATTTGCATATGAGAAAGCACAAATAAAAACATATATACTAAATAATACAATTAGAACCCAAAATCTTTTTAAATTTGCATTTGTAAAAAATTTTTTCATAAAAAACCTCCATTTGAAAAAATAGTATGTATAGTAAAATTATTAACTAAATAAAAAAAATTATACATAAATTCCAAGAAAAATGTATGTCGAAATAAAGTGTACGATTGTTTAGAAAATAAGTTGACTTAAAAAAGATAAAATGGTAAAATTTACCAAGAAAGACAAAAGAAAAAACAAGAAACTTATGCCCGAAAGGAATGAAAATTATATGAATAATATAAAAAAATTATGTGGATTTTGTATAAATGAATGGCATTTAACAACAATGATCCTTCCTTACATAAGCAAAGAAATAGAGAATAATTATAAGATGATTACTATATTAGAAAATAGTATTGAAGAAAACATAAAAACATTAATTAAAAAATTGAATTTAAAAAATGAAGAAGACATATTGGAGATTAACTGGAAACAAAGTGTAGCACAAAAATATACCGAAGTAGGTTCTAAATTAAATATAATTGCAAAAAGTAATGAAAAATATATTATATTAGTAAATGGAAGAAAAAACTTTATAGATGTTGTAAATAAACATATTGATAAATGGTTGAAAAAAAATACAAAAGTAAAACAAGAAATAAAAATTATAAATTGTTATGAAATAACAGACTTTAACTATAATATTACAGAAATATTAGATTCACACGATAGAATAATAAACACATCAGGAGAAAAAAGAATAGATGAAGTATTTGAGGATTATAAAAAAGAAGGAAAAATCGAAGAAGCTACTAGCTAGACTAATATTAGAAAAGGCAATTGACTAAAATATTTTTATGATATAGAATATGAAAAGAAAAAAGAAAAGAAGAAAGGAAAGTGAAATAATATGGAAGAGAAACTTTTGGCCACAAAGGAAATTCTTAAAAAATATGGACAAGAACATTTACTAAGCAATTATGAAAAATTATCAAACGAGGATAAAAACAGATTATTAAATGATATATTAACAATAGATTTTGGTGAAATTTCAAAGTTATATGAACAAACAAAACATAAAATTAAATTCGAAAATTGTAAAATAGAACCAATTGAGCATGTGGACAAAGCAAAACTTTCAAACGAAGAAATCCAAAAATATTCAGAAATAGGAATAGAGCAAATTAAAAAAGGAAAATTGGCAGCTGTAACAATGGCAGGAGGACAAGGAACTAGATTGGGACATAATGGACCAAAGGGAACCTTTGACTTAGGACTAGATTCACACAAATCTATTTTTGAGATACTATGTGATACTTTGAAATTAGCAAGAAAAAAATACGGAGTTGTCGTTCCATGGTATATCATGACAAGTGATGAAAACAATGATGAAACAGTTGAATTCTTTGAAAAAAACAATTATTTTGATTATCCTAAAGAAGCAGTAAAATTTTTTATTCAGGGTGAAATGCCTATGATTAATACAGAAGGTAAAATATTATTAAATGAAGAAGGATTGATAAAACAAGCAGGAGCAGGACATGGTGCTATTTTTGAGGCAATGAGAAAAAATGGTATTATATATGAAATGCAAAATAAAGGAATTGAATGGGTATTTATCGGAGGAGTAGATAATGTTTTAGTAAAAATGGTAGATCCTGTATTAATAGGTTTATCAATAGAAAGAAATGTATTAGCAGCAGGAAAAAGTGTAGTAAAAGCAAATCCACATGAAAAGGTAGGAGTTTTCTGCAAAAAAGATGGAAAACCAAGTGTTATAGAATATTCGGAAATATCTAATGAATTAGCAGAAGCTGTTGATGAAAAAGGAGAGTTGCTATTTGGAGAGTCACATATTCTTTGCAATCAATTTAACATAAAAATATTGGAAGAATTAGCTAAGAATAAACTACCATATCATGTGGCATTCAAAAAGGCAACATACATGGATGAAAAAGGAAATATTATAAGTCCAACAGAGCCAAACGCGTATAAGTTTGAAGCATTTATCTTTGATGCATTTTCATCTATACCAGAAATGTTGGTTATGAGAGTTAAAAGAGAAGAGGAATTTGCACCTGTAAAAAACGCAGAAGGAGTTGATAGTCCAGAAACAGCAAGAAAATTATATAAAGATTATTTTGCAAATAACTAATGAAAGGAAGAAAACAAAAAATGGAAGAATATATGCAAAAATATAACAAATGGTTAGCAGACCCAGTTATAGATGAAAAATCAAAAAAAGAATTAAAAGCAATAGAAGGAAACGAAGAAGAAATAAAAGAAAGATTTTATAAAGATTTAGAATTTGGTACAGCAGGGTTAAGAGGTATTATTGGAGTTGGAACGAACAGAATGAATAAATATACTGTTACAAAGGCAACACAAGGATTAGCAAATTATATAATAAAAAAAGGCGGACAAGATAAAGGTGTTGCAATTGCATATGACTCTAGGAGAATGTCAGATATATTTAGTGAAGAAACAGCATTATGTTTAAATGCTAATGGAATTAAAACATATAAATTTGAAACATTAAGGCCAACACCAGAATTATCATTTGCCGTAAGAGAATTGGGATGTATTTCTGGAATAGTTATAACAGCAAGCCATAATCCACCAGAATATAATGGATATAAAGTATATTGGGATGATGGCGCACAGATTGTAGAGCCAATAGATGCAGAAATAATACAAGAAGTAAACAATATAACAGATTTATCATCTATAAAAACAATGAATAAAGAAAATGCAATACAACAAGGATTATACAATGTTATCGGTAACGAAATAGATGATAGATATATTGAAGAATTAAAAAAATTAATTATTAATAAAGATGCAATTAATGAAATGCGAAAAGATATAAAGATAGTATATACACCACTACATGGAACAGGTGGAATGCTAGTAAAAAGAATTCTTAAAGAGATTGGATTTGAAAATGTATATGTTGTAAAAGAGCAAGAAGAACCAGATGGAAATTTCCCAACAGTAGATTATCCAAATCCTGAAGATAGCAAAGCATTTAAATTAGCTCTAGAACTTGCAAAAAAAGTTGATGCAGATATAGTATTAGCAAATGATCCAGATGCAGATAGATTAGGTGTTTATGTAAAAGACACAAAAACAGGAGAATATATACAATTTAATGGAAACATGACAGGAAATTTAATAGCAGAGTATATACTATCACAAAAACATGAAAAAGGACAATTAACTGCTAATAGTGCTGTTATAAAGACAATAGTTTCATCTAATTTAACAGATGCAATTTGTGACTACTATGGTGTAAAGCTATTTGAAACATTAACAGGATTTAAAAACATAGCAAAAATAATTAGAGGATTTGAAGAAAATAATAATAATTATAATTGTCTATTTTCATATGAAGAAAGCTATGGATGCATAATAGGAACACATGCAAGGGATAAGGATGGAATAGTTGCAGTAATGATACTATGTGAAATGGTGGCTTATTATAAGAAACAGCATATGACATTATGGGATGAAATAAACAAAATGTATGAAAGATATGGATATTATAAAGAAAAACAATTTTCTATTTCATTAAAAGGAATTGAAGGCGAAATAAAAATAAAGCAAATGATGGAAAATATGAGAAATAATCCACCAGAAACTATGGGAGGATATAACGTAGAGGCAGTAAGAGATTACCAAACAGGTAAAATAATAAACACACTTACAGGAAAAGAAGAAAAAACTAATACAGCAAAATCTAATGTACTATATTATGAACTAAATGATGATGCTTGGTGTGCAATTAGACCTTCAGGTACAGAACCAAAAATAAAATTCTATATTGGAGTAAAAGGCAAAAATATGGAAGATGCAGATAAAAAACTATCAGAAATAGAAAAAGAACTTTTAAAATAATGTCAATGGAGACGGAGATTTTGACAATCTCCGCCTTTATAAAATAGATCTTTTTTAATAAAATTATTTTAGAGAGAAATGAAAATATAATAATTAATAGGAGAAAAAATCAATGAATGAAATAGTTTTTGTAACACATAATAAAGGAAAAATAGCATCAGCTAATAAGCAATTAGAAGGAGTAACTTTTAAAGTTTTTGAATATGAACTAGAAGAACCTAGAAGTGATGATATAAAATATATATCAAAGTATAAAGTAATGGAAGCCTATAAATTAGTAAATAAGCCATGCATTTCTCTAGATTGTGGATTTTGGATAGATGAATTAAATGGCTTTCCTAGAGCTTTTGTAAATTTTGCATTAGATACAATAGGAATAAATGGACTACTAAAATTGATGGAAGGAAAAGAAAACAGAACTTGCAGATTTACAGAATGTTTATCTTATTACGATGGAAAAGAGTTACATCAATTTATGGGAAAACATGAAGGAACTTTAACTGAAAAAATGTTAGGAAATGATACAGATAAAAAATGGTCTGATTTATGGTATATATTTAAACCATACGGATATGATAAAACATTGGCCCAAATGACAGAAGAGGAAAGAGCAGGTAGAATAAAGTATGAATCAGTAGATTCAATGAAACAATTCTCAAAATGGTATAAAGAACAAAAATTTTAAATGAAAAGCAAAAAAATAAGTTTGACTCAATAAGAATATGATGCTATAATAGAAATATGTTAAAGGAAGGTGATTACTATGGATAATTCTGATAATAGTGACAATAATAATTTGAGATGATTATTATAAAAATTATTTTGTGATGAAGATGAAAGGCTGTAAAGGTTACTAGTAGAGAGTAAGGGTCAGCGGTTGAAAGCCCTTTTAGAAAACGTACATAACCGAAACACGTTGGAGCAGAATAATTTTTAAAGAGTGGAAAGAATAAAACTTTCAATCTGGGTGGTACCGCGGATATTAATATATATTCGTCCCTGCAATGCTAAGCAGTGGGCGATTTTTTGTACCCTAAAATTGCCACTGCTATTGAAGGAGGAATAGAAATGAAAGAGTACAGAACACATTATTGTGATGAAATTACAACAAAAGACATTGGACAAAAAGTACGAATTGCAGGATTCGTAGAAACAATTCGAGATTTAGGAGGATTAGTATTTTTGGACATACGAGATATGTATGGAATAGTGCAAGTAGTTACATCTGCGGAAAGTAAAGATGTAGATGTAATTTCACATATTCCAACACAATCAGTAGTCACAGTTTATGGAATAGTAAGAGAAAGATCTGAAGATACAATTAACTTAAAATTAAAGACAGGTAAAGTAGAAATTTATATTGAAGAAATAAAAATATTAGGAAAAAGAACGAAAGCTTTACCATTTGAAATAGGTGGAGATACACCGGTAAGAGAAGATTTAAGATTAAAATATAGATATTTAGATTTAAGGTCAGAAAAAATAAGAAGTAATTTACAATTAAGAGCTAAAGTAATTCAATTTTTAAGGGAACAAATGATAGGAAAAGATTTTTTAGAGGTTCAGACACCAATATTAACAGCATCATCGCCAGAAGGAGCAAGAGATTATTTAGTACCAAGTAGATTGCATAAAGGGAAATTTTATGCCCTTCCTCAAGCGCCACAACAATTTAAGCAATTGTTAATGGTGGCAGGTATAGATAAGTATTTTCAAATAGCGCCATGTTTTAGAGATGAAGATGCAAGAGCAGATAGAGTAGCAGGAGAATTTTATCAATTAGATATGGAAATGGCATATAGTACGCAAGAAGATGTTTTCGAAGTAATGGAGCCAGTAATGTATGAAACATTTAAAAAATTTTCTGATAAAGAAATTTCAAAATATCCATTTAAGAGAATTAGTTATAAACAAGCTATGTCTAAATATGGAAGTGATAAACCAGATTTAAGAAACCCATTAGAAATTGTGGATGTAACAGATTTATTTAAAAATATTGACTTAAAAGCATTTGCAGGACAAATGGTAAGAATAATTGCAACACATGATGTCAAAGACCAACCAAGAAGCTTCTTTGAAGAGATGACAGATTATGCAATAAAAGATTTAAAAGCTAAAGGATTGGCATGGCTTAGAATTATGGATGATTTAACTCTACAAGGGCCAATTGCTAAATTTATTCCAGAAAAAGCTAAATTAGAAATGCTAAAAAGAACAGATTCAAAAGAAGGAGATTGTTTATTTTTTATTGCAGAATATCCTAAAGTAGTTGATAAATTAGCAGGGAGTATTAGAGATGAATTAGGTAAAAGACTAGGTTTAATAGATGAAAATAAAATAGAATTTTGTTGGATAACAGACTTCCCTATGTATGAGTATGATGAAAGAGGAAAATTAACATTTTGTCATAACCCATTTTCAATGCCACAAGGAGGAATGGAAATATTAGACACGGAAGATCCTTTATCAATACTTGCATATCAGTACGATTTAGTATGCAATGGAGTAGAATTAGCTTCAGGAGCAGTTAGAAACCATGACCCTGAAATAATGATAAAAGCATTTGAAAAAGTAGGATATAATAAAAAATATATTGAAGAAAAATTTACTGCAATGTTTTCAGCATTTCAATTTGGAGCACCTCCCCATGCAGGAATTGCACCAGGAGTAGATAGAATGTTGATGATATTAACAAATAGCAAATCTATCAGAGAAGTTATTGCATTTCCCCTAAGTAGCAAAGCAGAGGATTTAATGATGGGTGCACCTGGAATAGTAACAACAGAACAATTAAGAGAATTGCATTTAAGAGTATCAGAATTATAAAAAATGCCCAAAAGTGCCAAAAGGGACGGGGAATTTTGGCACACTTTGGCACATATACTGATAGTAAAATTGAAAGTAAAATGCCGAGTCAAGAATTATCAGATATAATTATTAGTTGTTGCTTCAGTGTCGTAATAAAATTATTAAAGTAATCCACTCCATAGCTAATACCTTATGGAGTGAACTAGGTTAAAATATAATGAAAATTTATTATAAAAGACCGGATTTTTATTATCTTATAACGAGAATTGATATGAGAACAACAATGGATACAGATGCGAATATTATAGGAATGAATTTTTAAAAAAGTGCAATAGAAATACAATATATTATAAAATCTTTATTTACACAGAAAAAGCAATATAAAATATTGGAGGAAAATCATGAAAAAAATATTTTTGACAAGTAATTTAAATCATTATCATAAAATAGCTAATAAAAAAATTGCAAATGAGATTAATAACACTAATGGATTAGTAGGACAATTGAAAAAGACTATTAATAGATTTGACACAATTGTATATATCGCTTCTAACCCAAGTGATATTGAGAAAGTTACTGAATATTCGAATCTATTGTTTGAAGCTTTAAAACTATCAGATATAGCTTTTAAAAATTATTATATTTTAGATGATAGAACAAAACATAATGTTACTAATTATATAAAGCAAGCTGATTTGATATTTTTAAGTGGTGGAGATACATATATTCAAAATCAATTTTTTAATGAAATGAATTTAAAATATCTATTAAAGGAATATAATGGTGTTATAATTGGACAAAGTGCTGGTTCAATAAATCTTGCTGAGAATGTTTATAATAGTCCAGAAAATGGCACTAATTCAGAGCCTGTTCATTTTACTGGTTTGGGTTTAACAGAAATAAATATAGAGCCACATTTTAATATTGAAACTTCTAATTTTAATGAGTTAGAAAATTATCAAAGAGATAACATTTTAGGTGAATCATTAAGCAAAACAATTTATGCTTTGTGTGATGAAAGTCATATTTTTGAAACGGACAATTCAATAGTTGTTTATGGACAAAGTTATATTATACGTAGAGGTATAATTAGTTTGTTATGTAATAATAAAGAAAGTTTTATTATAAAATGAAATGATATATAGAGATGCCAAAATTCCCCGTCCCCTTTGGCATAGAAAAGCATATCAGAAAAAATTTATGGAAGTTTCAAGAAGTAATGGGGACAAGCAGAAAAAAGATGATTTTGAGGAGTGGGAAAAACTTTTAAAAGATAGTTTAAAAGAGTATAAAGAAAATGAAAATGATCGCAAAATAATGGATAAAGTTCTTAAATTAATTAAGGGCACAAAATAAGGGGGAAAGATGGAAAAGAATATAGATATATATAATAAAATAGAAAATTGCAATATAAAGGCAAAACTATTTTTTGAAGACTCAAATTATGCTTAAAAGATTAAATGTCAGAAAAGTTGACATAAGTCGAGAAAGGTGATATAATAAACACATAGTTTTTACTATATATTAGCTAATTAGCTTCTGTCTTTAATTTAAACATATTGCCTAAGGAGGTCAGTTTTATGTTATACACAATGAAAGAAAAAGATGGTAAGTGGGGATTTGTAAATGAAATTGATGAACCAATTTGTGGATTTATTTACGATGAAGTGCGGGACTTTTTCGAAGGAATTGCTGCAGTAAGAGTAGATAACAAGTGGGGATACATCAATGAAGATGGAACTGAAATCTGCGAAATCCGATATGATGCTGTAGGAGATTTTCAGAGTAGACTTGGAGTTGTTGAAAAAGAAGGCAAAAAATGTTATTTGAATACGAATGGTGAGGAGGTCGCTGTTACAAACTTCATGAATGAAGAAATGGTTTTTGAAGGTTGTAAGAGTTGTGCCATTGGAAATCATACAATTACAAATTTGCCTGGGGGATATCTGTATGAAGATGAGTTCATTAATGTAACAATAGATCCAGAAATTCCAATTCGTGGTTTTATTGTTATAGGAATCAACAAACATGTATCAACAACAACTGAACTCACAAGAGACGAAAGAATTCAAATAGAGGATATTACTAACAAAGTAAAACTTGCTCTAGAGCATTTTGGAGCAAAAAATATTCTTTTGTTTGAAGATGGATTCTCCGAGCATTATAGAAGATGGGTTATTTTTTCCGATGATTGGATGTTCCAATTTGGTCGTGGAAAAAACCTTAAACAGATAACAATGTATGCAAAGAAAAACATGAATGATGAGCAAAAGAGGGAAATTCTTTTGTTCGCGGAACAGATAAAAGCTTTTTTGAGGTCTAATTAGCTAGAAGTGGGGAGAATGTTATTCTCCCCATAAAATAATAAAAAAGGATGTTTATTATGAATTTGTATGATTATTTTAAAGAAAACATACATATGGATAAAATAAAAGAATTCAATGGTGATATGAGTGAACTAGCCTTAATTAGATATGTTATGAAAGAAGCTTCAAAGATTTTTTATCGTGATTATACTTTCTTTTTGAATAAAGAAAATATTGATGATAGAGATACTATATACAATAAAAAAATAGATTTAAGTGATGTAAAAGATTTTTCAATTGTTTGTAAAAGTTATTGTGATGTAATTAAAGAATTGCTAAATGGTCTATACGGTATAGATTCCGAAGTAATATCTGCTTTTAATGATAGATTTAGACATGTTGACTTAATGATAAAAACCAAAACAGGAAATAGGTATATTGTTGACCCATTAACTGATTTAGTTGAAATGCAAGTTGGTTTGAGAACAAACAATTTCGCTTCAAAGGAATATTATGAAAGTTCTTATGCAAAAATATTAGACAATATTAGTTTTCTTACAGAAGATGAATTGGAACGAATAGATAATAAAATCGGATACAAAAATGGCAACATTTATTTAGATGATTTCTTAAAAAAGTTGAGAATAAATTTTGAACACTTCGAAGAATTTTTGAAAGAAAACCAACATATTGCAATAACTTTATTAGGAGATGAATATGATGGTCGACAACTTTTAGATGATGAAAAAATAAATTTAAAATTAAAGTATATTAGCAAATATTTAAATAATAGAAGATATCTGAATGGCTTTGTGGATTTAGTCATGTTCTCTGATATAGTGATAAAGGAGTTATTTTCAGAAGAAGAACAAAGCAAGATACATTCTTATAGTTTTTTTGTTGATGAAGAAGACCTACAAAATACAGAATTAGCAGATATTCTTACAAGTACCGAAACTAGAAAAAGAGGAAGAGTTATAAACTTCAATGGAAAAAACTATATATTCTCATTAAGTCAAGGCACATTAGAATATAATGATTATGAATGGAGAGAACTTATAGAGAAAAACAATATTTTTATTAAGCCAGAATATCCAGTACAATTATTAAAATACTTAAAAGCTAATGGTGCAGATAGAAATATAGTACACAACAATGAGTTTTTAAGATTATTTAATAAATTTGAAACAGCTTTGTTAAATAGTGGAAAAACTCTAGAAGATATAAAGAATGATAATATTTGTATTCAAGAAGATATGATATTGACCAGATTTAGAAACAAATATATTTCATATAAAATAGAAGATGGTCATTTGGTAGTTACGGATTATGGAAAAAATCTTAAATATATTGTATTCTATGAAGATGAAGGAAGAGATATCTCTTATAGAACAGAACCCATTTTAAAAACTGCAAAAAAAGAAAAAATATCTAAAGAAGCGGAAGCATATGATACGAGTAGAGATGATTAGGACTTAGGATATAAGAAAATTTATAATTTTAATTAAATTACTAAAAATTTTACAAGGAGAAGTGTATGAATAAGATTGTTAGTTGGTTGGGTCAAACTATGGAATTTGATGGAAAATTAAGTTCGGCTATTGCCAAACATAAAATAACAAATTTTCCTGGGGGGTATATTTATGAAGATGGTTTATTTAATATAGCTACAGATCCAGAAATACCCATAAAAGGATACATGATTTTAGCAATTTCTAAAGAAACTATTTCAATAACTGACCTTACAAAAGATGAGAGAAATAAATTAATTGATTTATCAAATAGATTATTAGAAGCGATGCATAAATCTGGTTTTGATAAAGTTATGATATATCAAGATGAATCAAGTTCTGAAAATTTACATATAAATTTCATTCCAAGACATAAGTGGACATACCAATTTCATTCTAATTTTGGTGAAATGAGCCTATATGCAAAAAATAATCTTAATATAAATGATGAATACAGAAGAGAACTATTAGAAAGTATTGAAAAAATTAGAGAAAATTTTAGATAAAATTAATTTGAAGGAATGGATTCGGTAAATTGCAGAGCACATTCCTTTTCATTATTTCCAATTTTTTAATAGTGTTTTATATATTTAATTTTCTTTGAATATGTTATTGCTTTTTCAATGATAGAAATAAAATAAGAAATCAGGGGAATATTGACAAAATTTAGCAAAAGTGTTAACATAATTATATGGGATTGCAAAATAACTTTGGATGTATTTCATTTGAAGAAGGAGGACAGATTATGAATACAACTAACTATCGGAACATAATTTCACAAAAAGAACGGTTAATTACACCAAAACGCATAGTAGCAATTAATGTGAAAAACGGAAATACAATTTGGTTAACAAATAAGGTTTTTCCGCAACATTTCTATCCATTAAGTATTAAAGACTATTGTGAAGCGGTGAAAGTAGCTGTAAAAAGCGGAATAGATAGAATGCCAATTCTATCTGTAAGTTCTAAGGATTTCCCTTATTGCGATTTCAAATGTTTAGACTGTTTGGCATGTCCAAGTAGAGAATGGGCTGTTGCAGACAATCACATCAAATATCCAATTATTCCTATTGAATTATACAAAAAGATTTTAGATGAAATCTCAAGATATTCAAAAGAAAGAGGATGTGAACATGTGAGATTTGAAATCTGCGGTGAAGGCAATCCTGATTTGTACAAAGATCGAGTAGAGATGATTGAATATGCAACTAAAAACTGTGGGATGAAAATTGTATATGTAAGCACTGGTAGTAAAATGAATGAGGAACTAATTGATTGCTTGGCAAGAAATAGTTTTTGCATTAGAATAAGTTTTCCAGGAATTACACCTACAGCGTATGATGTATATTCAAATCAGAGAAATTGGTCATTTGGATATGAAAAAGCGATTTCTCTGCTGAAAAAACTCACAGAAAAGCGGAAAGAGTATGGCAGAGAAGGTGAACTTCTTATAGGAGTGAGAACATGCATTAGACCATTAAATGATGGCAGTTATAAAAAATTTCTTGCAACTATAGGAGAATTGGGAGTTGATGCTTTCCAAGCAGTAAAAGTTCTAACACCAGAATTTGGCAAACATTTAGAACAAACAATGTCTAGGGAAGTAGTCAAAGAATTGTTGGAATTGAAAGAAAATTATAAAGAATTAGGTATTCAAGATTTTCAGATTCCAAACGATTTAAATAAAATCTACAATGACCGTTCTTTGAGAGATGAGATGAAACCATCGAAATGTTGGAGTTCAATGGTATCCCCGCCTCTATATGGCACTAACTTAATGTGTTGTGTATTGTGGGATCGAATTACAGATTTGTCTTATCATTATGGAATTATGGAAGGAGAGATAGGAGAGTTAGAAGATTTGATGACTGGAGCAAATGCTCGGTATATCAAAGAAAACTGTCCTAAAAATTGCAAAGATTGTTGTTCTTATAATGATAATAACTTCATGGAAAGTCTGTGGAAAACACTTAAAGTTCAGGATGATGTGGATGACATAGAATTTTTCTTTGAATATTAAATTAGAACAGCAAATAAAAGAGGCGGTAATCTATGTGTTACTGCCTCTTTTATATTGATTTTGTGAACTTAAAATCCATTTAAACATCTGTATGGGCTCGTATTTACAAAAAAATAATATTAATATATAATCTATATAAATTATAATTAAAGGAATGAGTTTTATGAAGATTGGATTAATTTCAGATATACATGGAAATAAAAAAGCATTAGATGCAGTTTTGAAACAATTAGAAAAGGAAAAAATAGATAAAATAATATGTATAGGAGATTTAGTGGGGCGGAGCTCCAATGTCAGAAGAAGTAGTGCAAAAAATAATAAATATGGGACAAAAAGTAGTTGCAGTAAGAGGAAATCGCGAAAGGTATATAATTGAGGGTATGCCTAAAGTGGTGCACGATGAAAGAATGAAAATAAGTGATGAACAATTACAGAGAAATGAATGGATAAAAAAAGAGCTAAGTGACTCATCAATAGAATTTATATCAAAATTACCAAAAGAAATAACATGTGAAATAGAAGGAAATAAAATTTACATTGCTCACTATCCAATGAATGAAGATGGAAATTTTAGAAAGCACATTAAAAAAGCTAATGTAGAGGAAAATGAAATAATGTTTAGTGGTATAGATGCTGACATATATCTATATGGGCACACCCACAGAGAAGTTTATAATTTTAAGAACAGAAAAACATATATAAATCCAGGCGCACTAGGATGTCCAGAAAAAACAAATCGTGCACCTTATGGAATATTAAATATCAACAAAAAAGAAGTAGAATATAAACAACTATATGTGGAATATAATGTGCAAGAAGTTATTGACTATATACAAAATATAAAATTTCCGGGATATAAAGGAGTTTTAAGACTATTTTATGGAGTTGATGATTAATAAATCATATAAATACTTATATCAATATAATAATTTGACTAATTTTACATAAAGTGGTATAATAATTTCGTAACAGTTTTCTATTATAAATTCTAATTGAATTTATTACATTTTAAAGGAGGAACTATTATGTTGTTTAGTGTAATAATACCTGTTTACAATTCAGAAAAGTTTATACGGAGGTGCATAAATAGTATTCTTGAACAAACCTATCAGGAATTTGAAGTTATAGTTATTGATGATGGTTCAACAGATTCGACTTCTAAAATTCTGGAGAATTTTTCAGAAAAAGATGCTAGAATTAAAGTTTATAAATTTGATAATAGTGGTGTTACTAAAGCAAGGCAAAGAGGGGTTTTGCTAGCAAAAGGAGATTATATTCTTTTTGTAGATGCAGATGATACTATTAATAAAGAGTTACTATTCAATATTTGGAAGACAATTAAAGATTTTCCGAATGTTGAAATGGTACGGTTTAGGGCAAGAATGGTTAATGACAAACCAGGATATGACCATGAATTATATAATACTGATAATCCAAACTATAATACCTTATTAGATGGAATTACAGCTATAAAAAAGTGGTGTTCTCCCAATAAGCGATATGAAGTTTTTTGGTTGTATGCTATAAAAAGGTCTAATTTGTCAATTTTACATGATTGTCCAAACTTTAAAACTAGTGGAGATTATGCGTTTGTTCCCATTCTTATAGCTAGGTGCAAAAATATCATTATGATTAATTATGTTGGATATAATTATACTTGTGATAACCACCATAGCTTAACTCATAGTATGGGATACGCTCGAGAGAAAAGTAGAGCTACTAATTTTCTGAATGCATATAAATATTTAATGGAAAATATGCATCAGATAGAACGAGAATACGACGAAGATTTTCAATTTTTTTACGAAGATTGGAAAAATAGATTATTAAAGAAGTATAATTTATTAGGTGAATCTCTAAAAGATGAACTTAGGAATGATTTTGAACAGGAATTAAAGAAACAGTAAACAAACTAAAATGGGGAAATTAAATTTTAATTTCCCCATTTACTCTTATTTAATCAATTCTAAATTTTTAAAATAAAAATAATTCTCCCTAGCACCAAGAAAAAATATTTCTCGATCCTCATAATCCGCTATTCTTGAATATAATGAAAGTGATTTTTGAAGATTTTTACATTCTTCGCTATTCAAATTTTCTACTTCATTATCTTCCAAAAGTGATAAAATATTAAGATATTTTTCCTTTATTTCACATACTTGCCTTCTTAAATTTTCATATTCTTCGTTTTTAGTTCTCAATGCGATTCTCCTACTATCTATTAATTCACTTAATTCTCCTGAATCTATATCATATAATTTCATATCTTCCATTTTTTATCAAATCCTTTCTATAATTCCATTTCATAATCTTTCTCTTTTTCTTTCTTATCAAATTGCTTTATGCCAAAAGGGACGGGGAATTTTGGCACATATTAAAATTTTTTTAAGTTAAATCCAAATTTCGACAAATTAATTAAAATAAGTATGATATAAATTATTAAGATTTATATCATATTTTTTAATTTTAATTCTAAGGAGGCAAAATTCTTATGCCTAG
>OLSB01001130.1_pt1 | contig 27636 bp, 21 predicted proteins | sample 1672071 | NCBI WGS metagenome assembly OLSB01 (sample SAMEA3136642, study PRJEB25190) | human gut metagenome | biome: human gut; feature: human-associated habitat; material: faeces | place: Austria | collected 2013 | reverse complement strand
TTACAACCAAAGCTATTAGGGTTATTGCTTTGTTGTTTTTTAACTTTTGTGTGTTAAAATTTAATTGCTCTTTTAGTTTTTCTTTTTTCATTTTTTCGTCTCCTTTGTTTTCTTATATTTTTATTATAAAACATTTTATTTTATAGTTCAACTATTAGTTTCAATTTAATTAAATTACTTATTTAATTAAAATAGATAAACCAAAGAAAAGTATTACTGCCAAATTTATATGACAATATGCTCTTTTTTCTTATTATTTAATAGTTTTGATGTTTATAAACTATTAAGTTTTTTACAAGTATTTTTTAGCGTTTATATATTTATTCATTAAAAAAATTACTTTTTATTATTTTATTATTTTTTATATTTTTTGACATTTTTCTATTTATCTTTTTATTTTTTTATGATACAATAAATTCCGAAATTAATAATAATAAATTCAGCATAGGAGGTCACTAATGAATATAAATAAATGTGAACGTTGTGGATGTTTTTTTGCATCAGAAAGTGAAGTATGTCCTAAATGCCAATCCAAAGATGAAAATGATATCAAACACTTAAAAAACTTTTTAAATGAATCTGATGGAAGTGCTATTTCAGTAGAAACCTTATCTTTCTCTACAGGAGTTTCTTTAAAAAACGTTAATAGATTCTTACAAAATAAGGACTTATATAAAACTTTTACAAGTCTAGGACTTGATTCTAATAGTAATTTCAATAATATAAATTTAATGTAACAAAAAATCTACTTTTTAAAGTAGATTTTTTTAATTGTTAAAGAGCTTCTGCAAAACTCTTGGTTATGTTTTCATTTTTTTGATTAAACAAGCTCTGAAATACAATATCTATCTTTGGTTTCAGTAATTTTATTGTATTTTTCTTTTTTGTGCATAATAGCAGAAAAATGCTGCTACTTGGTCTGGCAAGATTTTTGCAAATACTCTTCCTAACCAGATAAAAAAGTTTGGGAAAATCAAAGTTCTATTCTTAAACATTAATCTTACTGCATATTTTGCCACATAACTACTATCCGCTTCCGCTAAATTAAATTTTACATCTGCCACTTTATTAAAATTTGTATCTACCGGGCCTGGACATAAAGCACTTATTTTCACTTTAGACTTCTGTTTAAATAATTCATGTCTTATGCTTTGTGTTAGTCTTACAACATAAGCTTTTGTAGAATAATATGTTGCCATCAATGGTCCAGGCATAAATCCAGCTATTGAAGCAACATTTAATATATGTCCTTTATCTACTTCTACCATATCTTGTAAAAATAGTTTTGTAAGTATATGAAGTGCTACTATATTGGTATCAATCATTCCTAATTCTTTTTCTAAATTTGTCTGTGTAAACTTGCCACAAGTTCCAAATCCTGCATCATTTACCAAAACATCAATAGTTCCATATTTTTCTTTCACTTCTTCATGTAGCTTTTTGCATCCATCTCTGTCAATTAAGTCCATTGCTCTCACATCTACATTAATCTTATATTCTTCTTCTAATTCTTTTTTTAAACTTTCTAATGCTTCTTTTCCCCTTGCAACTGCTATTATGTCATATTTTCTTTTAGCAAGTTCTCTTGATATATCTCTTCCGATTCCAGAAGATGCTCCTGTAACTAAAGCTATCATATTCATTCTCCTTATATATTTTATTATATGTATTTATTACTTTATTTATTTTTATAATTTTATTACATTGTCATAATCTCTAATATATCTTGGGTCTTTTCCACTCTTTCTTCACTTGTTTTATAGATTTCAAATAATTTTGATTTAGCATTTATTCCTTTTTCTTCATCATTTGCATATATGTAAGCTATTGTCTCTTTTTCTTGTATATAGTCTCCAACTTTTTTTATAAGCTCTATTCCCACACTGTAATCTATGTTGTCTTCTTTTTTTATTCTGCCTGCTCCTAAATGCATTGCTATTTTTCCTACTTCTTCTGCATTTAAACTTTTTATAAATCCTGACTTTTCTGATACTACTGGAATTTTATATTTTGCTTTTTTAAATTTATCTGTATTTTCTATATACGAAATATCTCCACCTTGGTTTGATACTAATTCTAAAAATTTTCTATATGCTTTGCCATTTGTTATTACTTCTTCTATTGCTTTTTTATTTTCTTCTATATTATCTCCTTTTCCGTCCAATTTTAAAATATATGCTCCTAATTCTAACACAACATTTTTTATATCTTGTTGCATATTTCCTTTTAGTGCTTCTATTGCTTCTATTATTTCTAAAGTATTGCCTACCATTCTTCCTAATGGTTGGTCCATATTTGTTATAATACATACCGTTTCCTTATTTGCTAGTTGCCCTATATTTATCATTGTTTTAGATAGTTCTTCTGCATCTTTTATATTCTTCATAAAAGCTCCGCTTCCACAAGTAACATCTAATACAATCTTGTTTGCTCCTGCTGCTATCTTTTTACTCATTATACTAGAACTTATTAAAGGAATATTTGCTGTACAATTTATAGAATCTCTTAAAGCATATAATTTCTTGTCTGCTGGAGCTAAATTTAGAGTTTGACCTATTAAACTTATTCCTATTTTATTTACATTATTTATAAATTCTTCTATACTTATTTCTGTTCTATAGCCTGGTATCGCCTCTAATTTATCTTTTGTTCCTCCTGTAAATCCAAGTCCTCTACCAGACATTTTAGCAACTTTAACTCCCATAGCAGCTACTATTGGCATTAATATTATTGTTACTTTATCTCCAATTCCTCCTGTACTGTGTTTATCTACAACATTTCCTACTTTTGATAAGTCTAAAACATCTCCTGAATATGCCATTGCCAATGTCAAATTTGTTGTTTCTTCTATTGTCATTCCGTTTATATATATTGCCATTACTAATGCCGCAGCTTGATAATCTGCAATATTTCCATTTGTATATTCTTTAACAAAATATTCTATCTCTTGTTTTGTCAATTCTTCTTTATTCTGTTTCTTTCCTATTATTTCTAAAATATCCATATTAATTATTTCCTTTCAAAAACAGTACTTAATTAGCTTTATTTAATATATTTTTTACAAATGACAATCTATGAAGAGGACACAACCCATATTCTTCTATAGCCGCAATATGAGCTGCTGTACCATATCCTTTATGTTTGCTAAAACCATATTGAGGATATACTTCATCCCATTGTCTCATTATTCTATCCCTTGTTACTTTTGCTATAATTGATGCTGCAGCTATAGAATAGCATTTCGCATCACCTTTAATAATAGATCTATATTCTATTCCATCTGTATCTATATTCTTTAAAGCATCTACCAAAATTAAATTAGGTCTTATTGATAGTTCTTTAACCGCCATTGTTAAACCTTCTTTTGTTGCATTTAGTATATTAATTCTATCTATTTCTTTCTGGTCTATAATTCCCACACCATAAGCTATTGCTTCGTTTGTTATTATTTCATATAGACTTTCTCTTTTCTTTTCAGATACTTTTTTTGAGTCATTAACTCCTTCAATCATAGAGTTTCTTGGCATAATTACAGCTGCTACAACAACAGGCCCTGCTAAAGGTCCTCTTCCTGCTTCATCTATTCCACAAATATATTCGGTTCCAGAGTTATATATTTCTTCCTCTATTTCTTTTAATTTTATTAATCTTTGCTCTTCTTTTTCTTTCATTTTGTATCAGCCCTTTGTTTTATTTAGTTTTTATCTGCAACATTTTGAAAATCTGATAGTTTATATAATGTTTTTCCTTTCATATATTCAAAACCACTTGTTAATATAATTTCGTAATTTTCATAATTAACTAAAAAATATGAATTTTGATAATTAGTTATTTCTGATGTTGCTTCTGCTAAATCTTCATCCTTTAACACATAATATTTATCGTATTCTTCGCTAGATAAAATTCCTTTATTTATAAATTCTTTTATCCCTTCATCTTCTTGCATTTGGCTTACTTTCTCGCCTAAATACTTTTTTTCTTCTCCTTTAATGGTTTGCTTATCCATGTAGTCTTTTAATTTCCATTGAATTTGTAACATATCTGTTTTTATAGTTTCGATTCTTGCTTGATTATATTTCATTCTAGAGAAATAAACTCCCATAGCTACAATTAGTCCTATTATAACAACAAATATTATTAGTTTTATTGTTCCCATTCCTTTATTGTCTTTCATAATTAATCTCCCTTTTATTTTTACTTTTTACTTTTTACTTTTATATTTTATATTAATAATCAGGATTTTGCAATAGATTAAAACATCCTTCGTTTCTTGTTTTAATATTTTAAGTAAAAATATCGATTGCCATATATCTCTTGGCAATCGATTAGAAAATAAAAGGGGATGTTTTTATTTTTTAGTTAGTTAGAATATATACTTTCTACTAACTATGGTTAAATAATACCAATAATTTTTGTCCTTTTTGTGAACTAATTGTAAATACTTGGTATTTACTTTTCTTGTAAAGTTATTTTTAATTCTTTTTCTGAACCTTTCCTATTTACAACTATACTTATTGTATCTCCTATCTGGTGTTTATTTTTTTCTTCGTTTAATTCATCCATTGTTTTTATTTCTTTTCCTTCTGCTTTTATAATAACATCTCCAGGTTTAATTCCTGCTTTTTCTGCTGCTGAAAATTCTTCCACAGATACTACATATATTCCTTGTACTAAATTATTTCTACTTGCTAATTCTTGACTTAAATCTTTTCCTGTTATTCCAATATAAGGTCTTTTTACTTTATTATATTGTATTAATTGTTCATATATTGGTTTTGCAGAATTTATTGGTATGGCAAATCCCATTCCTTCTACACCAGTAGATGCAATTTTTAGTGTATTTATTCCTATTACTTGTCCTTTACTATTTACTAATGCTCCTCCACTGTTTCCAGAATTTATAGCTGCATCTGTTTGTATTAATTTGTATGTTTTTCCATCTGTATCTGTAACTCCCCTTTCTGTTGCACTTATCATTCCAGCTGTTACTGAACTTTGCATTCCTAATGGATTTCCTACTGCCATTGCAAATTCACCTGTTGCTAAACTATCAGAATCGCCAAGTTCTGCTGCTGTTAATCCTGTCTTTTCTATTTTAATTACGGCTAAATCAGTTTCTTCATCTGTTCCAACTACTTTAGCTTCATATTCTGTTTTATCATTGTACAAATAAACGCCAACTTTTGTAGCTTCTCCTATATTGTAAAAAGACGATGTCGAGCTTGAATTTATGACATGGTTATTTGTTAATATGTAACCATCTTCACTTATTATAATTCCTGAACCCTCCGCTGTAGCTTTTCCCTGTTGTTGTGTAAATACAGAATTTATAGAATATTCTACTTTTATACCAACTATTGAAGGAAGTACTTTATTTGAAACTGCAACTCCAGTATCAGAATACTCTTCTAATGAAATCTGTTTTGTATTTATTTGATTAGATGTACTTGTACTTGTTGTTACAGTGCTTTTATTGGAATTATTTGAACCTAACAAATTTTGTTTTATGCTTGGTACTCCAAAACATGTTCCTAATACAATTCCAGCTCCTAGCACCCCACTACAAAATGGTATTACTATATTTTTTCCAAACTCTTTTTTAAATTTTGATTCTCTTTTGTCTTTTATGTTAGGTTTAACTGCCTTAACTTCTTTTCCAGAACTATCTAGTACTGAATCTGGTATTTTTTCTTCATTTTCTTTATTTTCATTCATTTTATCAACAATCCTTTCTCTTTATGTGCAAAATTCAATAAGCACTATATTTATTCTGATTGAATATATTGTTATAATACAATATATTTGTGAAAAACATGTGAATTATATACGAAAATTTGTTGTATATTATGACATAAAAAACCTTATGTTTTTAATTATTAATTATATGTATTCATAAGCTTATTAAGCTATTTATCACATATAATTTTACCTTAAAACATAAGATTTTTATTGATTTATTTATTTGTTATTATAACATTAATTAAATTTATTATAAATGTATTTTTGAGGATTTACTCTTGATCCATTATATCTTATCTCAAAATGTAAATGGTTACCTGTTGATTGACCTGTAGAGCCTACTGCTGCAATTATATCTCCTGCAGATACTTTTTCTCCTACAGTTTTATACAATTTGCTACAGTGTCCATAATAAGACTGAACTCCATTATCATGGTCTATAATTATCAAATTACCATAACCACCCATCCATCCAGCATGAGATATAACTCCATCAGCAGCTGCTTTAATGTTAGTTCCATAAGGTGCTGCAATATCTAATCCTCCATGAGCATGATCTCTTATACTCTCTACTGCACCATATCTGGATGTTATATTACCAATAACTGGCTTTACAGAAAAGAATACTCCGTTAAAAGTTGCTTTTGCTATTCTTTCTTTTTCATCTCTTATTTCTTTTAAATCTGTATTTATGCTTGCTTTTGCAATTGATAATTCAACAGTTCCAATATCATCTAAATTTTTAGTATATTGTTCTAATACAGATACATTTGCTACAGAGTCTTCGTATTCTGATTTCATTTCTTCTATAATGTTTTCTGCTTCTTCAAAAGTATTTACGTACGTTTTTGCTTCATTGTTGATTGTTATTGCATATACTTTATACATTGTTGTTTTATTTTCAGATAAGATTTTAACAATTTTATCTTCATCTGTTTGTTTTATATTTGATAATTTTAATTCATATGTTGGTTCTACATTTAGGCTTGTAAACACAGCACATGGATTATCTGAAGTTAATACTTCTTCTTTTATTTTATTTTCCATTACTTCTTTATTTTTAACATACCCTACAATTTCGTCGTTTAGCTTAACTTCATATATTGGGTTATATTTTACAAATACTATTGCTAGTACTATAAATAGGGCTATTGTAAAAATTGTTAGTAATTTAAAAAGCTCTTTCGTGCAGTATTTTAGTCTATTTCTTAAAATAATTTCACTCTCCTTTTACCGCGACAAAATATATTATACCACATATTGTATACAAATGCAAATTTTTTATACGTCTTGAGCTTTAAATGCGTATTTTTAGCATATTTTCTGCCTTATGTTTGTTTTATTTAATTTTTTTCTTTATTTAATTCATTTAAAACAAGCGCTAAATACTTCATGCTTGCCATAGATTGCTCTAATGTATTACCTGTTGCACCAACTTCTATAATACATGCTGCTTTACCTAATTGTTGATTATATCTGCTATTTCTTAATAAAATTGGTCTAAATAGTCCTGGATATAACTCATTTGCTTTTTTTTGAACTGAAATAGCAAATTTTAAATTTTCTTGCCAATTTGGATGCTCTAGTCCTCCACCATCAGTGCCAATTACAAACATTAATTGTGAAACCACTTCATCTCCTATCTTTACTGAAGGAGCATAGGAAGTGTCTGCAATTGCATCTCTATGCAAGTCTATAATTATGTCTGTACCAGGATGAGATATTAATAAATTTTCTACAGTTGCCATAGATCTGCCATAAGAACCTGAATAAGCTGGATAATCATGATAGGTTTTGTCATGTATTACATTATAATTATAAGAAAGTAGCTGATCTGTTAAAATATCTCCCACTCTTGAAACTGAAAAATTTAAATCTGTAGTTCTAAATGTTCCACTTTCTTCATAAGAGTAATTTTCTGTTTGAGTATAACTTTCGCAAGTATGTGTATGAAAAATAATAATATTAGATTTATTTATATTTAAGTTATTACAGTTTAACATTTCGTCTGTTAGTGTATAGTTTGTACCATTTTTTATCTCTACTCCATTATATTCATTTGTATATGTATTTGTTACTCCGCTATCTATAACTTGTGTACTTACATTTGTATTTGCATGTTCAACACTATTTGCATTATTTGTATCGGCATTTGCATAACTATTGTCATCTTTAGAATTATCCTCTGTTCGTACCATAGATGTTAATACCGGAAGTTCTGAATTTAGCAAAAATTGCAATGGATTTTTAGATTCTATATAGGAAATTTCACTAAACATAGATTTTTGATTATTTATTTCACTTATTCCCGAAATTGTTTGATTTAATATATTTATATTAAATTTACTTTTTTCTGTATTGTTCTTTTGCTTATCATTACTATTTTTATCTGTTTTATAACTGCCAAACTTATTTAATAATTCCTGCATACTTGAATTGTTACTTTCATAATTGTCTTTCTTTAGTTTAAAAGTTGAGTACATAAAGAAAATAAATGCAGAAGTTAATGTAATAAAAAATAGATATTTTATTAAAGTTCTAATATTAACAACTGTTACATTAAGCATACAACAACTTCTCCTTTATCATTTGATACATATAATAATATATTCTGATATTTGGTAAATATGAATATTATCGTAAATTAATTATCAAATTTAACTTTTTACTCTAATTATTATAACTAGTTAAATTAGATAACATTCTTAATAAAAATTTTTTGATTCAAAATAATTTGTTTTTATTAAATTTCAAAAAACTCTTGAATATATATTTTTTTTAATATATTATTGTTACAATAATGTATTAAAAAGGAGGCATTTATGGTTGGATTAAGTTTAAATTTAGAAAACACCGGCATTTCAGAAAAAGTACTTCAAAAGTATAATAAGAAAGTTTCAGAAATTCATAAAGAACTACATGAAAATAAAGATGATGAGCAAGAATTTTTAGGGTGGTTAGAGCTTCCGACTAAATACAATAAAAAAGAATTTAAAAAAATTAAGGAATGTGCTCAAAAAATTCAAAAAGACTCTGATGTATTGTTAGTAATAGGAATTGGTGGTTCTTATTTAGGTGCTAGAGCAGTAATAGAAGCTTTAACAAATTCTTTTTATAATTTACAAGATAAAAGACATAGAAAAACTCCTCAAATAATATATGTAGGAAACAATTTAAGCTCAAATTATATTAATGATGTTATAGATTTAGTTAGTCATAAGGATTTTTCTATAAATGTAATCTCTAAATCTGGAACCACAACAGAACCAGCTATTGCTTTTAGAATATTTAGAGATTTGATGGAGTCAAAATATGGTTTAGAAGAAGCAAAAAATAGAATTTATGTTACTACAGATAAAAAAGCAGGAGCATTAAAAAAGCTAGCCACACGCGAAAAATATGAAACTTTTGTAATTCCAAATAATATTGGAGGAAGATATTCTGTTTTAACTCCTGTTGGTCTCTTACCTATAGCTGTAGCAGGAATTGACATTGATCAGCTAATGAAAGGTGCAAGATTTGCTCAAGATAAATACTGTGATGATGATTTAACTTATAATGACTGTTATAGATATGCTGTTGCAAGAAATATATTATACAAAAACGAGAAATTTATAGAAATTTTAGCTAATTACGAACCCAAAATGCATTATATTACTGAATGGTGGAAGCAATTATTTGGTGAGAGCGAAGGTAAAAATGGTAAAGGAATTTTTCCTGCTGGAGTAGATTTTACAACAGATTTACATTCTTTAGGTCAATACATACAGGAGGGTCGTAGAGATTTATTTGAAACAGTTTTATCAATAGAAATACCTGAAAGTAACATTTCTATTGGCTTGGACGAAGATGATTTAGATTGTTTAAATTATTTATCTGGAAAGTCACTTGATTTTGTAAATAAAAAGGCTATGGAAGGAACTATAGAAGCTCATGTTTCTGGTAATGTTCCAAATATATTAATAACAATGCAAGAGCTAAATGAATACACTATTGGACAGTTAATTTATTTTTTTGAACTTGCATGTGCAATGTCAGGAAAATTATTAGGAGTAAATCCTTTTAACCAACCTGGAGTTGAAACTTATAAGAAAAATATGTTTAGATTGTTAGAAAAGCCTGGTTATGATAAATAAATTTTAGTAATATTTTAAAAATGAGTATATATTCTTATGAATACATACTCATTTTAGATTAATATATTAGTTATTTTTTATAATTTTAAAAATTTCTTTTGCATCAAGCAATGTTTCTATTTCTTCGCCTGTTTCCATATTTTTTACTTTTACTTTACCTTCTTCTATTTCATTATCTCCTATAACAATAATATATGGTATTTCTAATTTATCTGCATATTTAACTTTTGCCTTTAATTTTTTATCATTTAAATATACTTCTGTATTTATATTTAAGTCTCTTAACTCTGTTGCTAATTTATATGTTTTTTCTATATTATCAGTCATTGGAATTATTAATATTTCTGATATAGACTTTTTCTCTGCTTTTATAATATTTAGCTCATTTAATTTATAAAATAATCTTGTCAAACCTATTGAAATTCCAACGCCTGGTAACTTTTTGTCTGTATAATTTCCTGCTAGATTTTCATATCTACCACCTGAACAAACACTTCCAAGTTCTCTATAATTATTTAAAAAAGTCTCATATACTGTTCCTGTATAATAATCAAGTCCTCTTGCTATTGTTAAATCTACTGTGAAATTTTCTTCTTTCATTCCAAATAGTCTAATATACTTAATTACATATTTTAATTCTTCCACTCCTTTTAAGTATGTCTCATTATTTATTTTTAAATTTTCTAGCTTTTCTAATTTTTCATTAGTACTTCCATCTATTTTTATAAAATCAATTATAGTATTTATAGTTTTGTCGTCTAGTCCTAATTTTTCAAGTTCTTCTTTTACAGCTTCTTGTCCAATTTTATCTATTTTATCTATAATTCTCATTATTTCAACAGAGTTCTCTTTTTGTCCTATACTTTCGTATAAACCGTTTAATATTTTTCTATTATTTATTTTAATAGTAAAATCATCAAATCCTAAATTAGAAAAAGTGTAAGCTATAATTACAGGAAGTTCTGCATCATTTATTATATCTAAAGTTTCATCTCCAATAATATCTATATCACATTGATAAAACTCTCTATATCTACCTTTTTGGGCTCTCTCTCCCCTATAAACTTTTCCTATTTGGTATCTTCTAAATGGAAAACTTAAATTTCCATAATTTTTTGCTACATATTTTGCAAGAGGAACTGTCAAGTCAAATCTTAAAGATATATCTGTATCTCCTTTGGTAAATCTATATATTTGTTTTTCTGTTTCTCCGCCTGCCTTTGCAAGTAAAACTTCTGATAACTCTAATACTGGAGTGTCTATTGGTAAAAATCCAAATCTTTTATAAGATTCTTCAATTTTTTGCTTCATTTGATTAAATAAAATTTGTTCATTTGGAAGCAATTCCATAAATCCTGGTAAAGTTCTTGGCTCTATTTTACTCATCTTTCTATCATTCCTTTCTAAAGTATGAATTTTGAAATATATTATTTTTTAATCTTCTCTAGGTTTTAATTCTAAATAAATTGGTTTCTCCTCTTTAATCAGTGTTGATTTTCCATGTCCCGGATAAACTATTGTATTATCTGGTAATATTAATAATTTCTTCGTAATTGAATTTATTATATCTTCAAAAGAACTTGTTGGAAGGTCTGTTCTTCCCCATGCTCCTCTAAATAAAGTGTCACCAGAAAATAACAACGCTTCTTTTTTACAATATAGAGAACTACTGCCTTTTGTGTGTCCTGGTGTATGTATTACCTCAAATTCTAAATTTTCTAAATGTATTATATCTGCATCATCTATTCTAGAATCTGGTTCTAACTCTATATCTCCCATATTAATGCATGAACTTAAATTTATATTTTCATCATTTAATCCTTTAGCATCGTCTCTATGTATTAATATTTTTCCGCCTTTTTTGTTTTTTATTTCTAGTACCGCTCCAATGTGGTCTGAATGGCAGTGTGTTAAATATATGTATTTTAATTTTGCATTTAGTATATTTAACATTTCTAATATTTTATCAGGTTCACCACCTGGATCTATAACCATTGTTTCTTCTGTTTCTTCATCTTCTACTATATAACAATTTGTTGGCTCTCCCAAACTTGTATTTACTTTTAATCTCTTTAAAATCATTTTTTTCTTCCTTTTATTCTCTAATCTAACAACTTTATTTTTCGTTATTTATTTCTCTTAACTTCATAAACACTATCTATTTTTCTTATAGCTTTTAAAACACTATTTAATTGCGCTATATCATTGACCTCTATTGTTAGCTCTGTTATTACAATTCTTTCTCTAGACACTTTAGAAGTTATAGACATTAAAGGAGTTTTCTCTGATGCAATTGTTGCAATTATGTCTGCTAATAAGCCATCTCTATCATTTGAATATATTGCAATATCAACATTATATGCTGAAGGCTTATCTGTATGCCAGCTTACATCTATTATTCTATTTCCTTCAGACAATAAATCCTTTACATTTTTGCAGTCTTTTCTATGTACTGTTACGCCTCTACCTTTTGTAATATATCCTATTATTTCATCACCAGGTACGGGGTTACAACATTTTGATAATCTGACTAAACAATTATCTATTCCTTTTACTATTATTCCACTTGCCGATGGTCTATTACTTACCTTTTCTTTAGATAGTTCTTGGATTTTCTCTTCTATATTGTCTGTATTTTCTTCCTTATGAGTTTTTCTATATTCTTCTAATATTCTTGATATGATTTTGTTTGGTGTAATTGTTCCAAAACCAACACTAGCATACATATCATCTATTCCATTAAATTTATATCTATTTATTGCAGCTTCTATATATTCAGGTTTAAATAATTCAGAATAATTCATACCTATTTTCTTAACTTCTTTTTCTAGTGCTTCTTTTCCTTTTGCTATATTTTCAGTTCTCTCATTCTTCTTAAACCATTGTTGTATACGTGTTTTAGCTGTGCTACTCTTTATAAATTTTAACCAATCTCTACTTGGTCCTTTTGATTTATCTGATGTTAGTATTTCTACTATATCTCCATTTTTTAGCTTTGTTACAATTGGCATCATTTTACTGTTTATTTTGCACCCAGTCATGTGATTTCCTATTTCTTCATGGATACTATATGCAAAATCTATTGGCGTTGCCCCTCTAGGTAATACTTGTATTTTTCCTTTTGGTGTAAACACATAAACTTCATCTTCAAATAACTCTGTTTTTAATGTATTCAAAAATTCTTGCGGATCTTCTATATCTTTTTGCCATTCCAAAGTTTCTCTAAGCCATGCTAATTTATCTTCTGTTACAGATACATTTGCTTGCTTGCCTTTCATAAAACTTGCTTCTTTGTAAGCCCAATGAGCAGCAATACCAAACTCTGCAATTCTATGCATATCCCAAGTACGAATTTGGACCTCAAATGGAGTTCCTTTTGGTCCTATTAATGTTGTATGTAATGATTGATACATATTAGGTTTTGGCACAGATATATAATCTTTAAATCTTCCAGGCATTGGATTATAAAGTTCATGCACTACTCCAAGTGCCGCATAACAGTCTTTAACAGAGTTTACTATTATTCTTAATGCAAACAAATCATATATTTGATCCAAAGTCTTATTATCTCTTTGCATTTTTCTATATATACTATATAAATGTTTTGCCCTTCCTGTTATTTGTGCATCTATTCTTTGTTTTTTTAGTTGGACTCTAATCTCATCCATTATTTGGTCTATAAACTTAAGTCTCTCTTCTCTTTTCTTATCTATTCCTTCTACTAATTCTCTATAATCTTCTGGATGTAAGTACTTAAATGCTAAATCCTCTAGCTCCCATTTTAAAGAATAAATACCTAATCTGTTTGCAAGCGGAGCATATAAGTCCATTGTTTCTGTTGCAATTCTAATTTGCTTTTCTCTGTTTAAATATTTTAGGGTTCTCATATTATGAAGCCTATCTGCTAATTTTATTAGAATTACTCTTATATCTTTTCCCATTGCTAAAAACATTTTTCTATAGTTTTCAACTTGTTGTTCTTGTGCACTTGTGTAATTAATTTTTCCTAATTTGGTTACACCATCTACCATCTCTGCTATTTCGTCACCAAATTTTGTTTTTATATCATTTTCTGTAGCTGTTGTATCTTCTACTACATCATGTAATAAAGCTGCGCAAATTGTGCTATCATCTAATCCCATGTCAGCTAAAATGTATGCAACATGTAAAGGATGAATTATATACTTTTCGCCAGATTTTCTAACTTGATCTTTATGATTTGTATCTGCATATTCATACGCTTTCATTATCAATTTTGTGTTTATTTTTTTTCTATGTTCTTTTATTTTATTTATTACATCCTCAATGCTTACTTCTTTATTTTCTGACATATTATCCCTCCTTTTTATTGCTATAAAGATTTCATTACATCTCTTATATTTATTTGTATGTTTTCTCTTCCGTTATAATTGTTTATTTCTAGAGTACCTGCAATATTAATTTTATCTTCGATTTTGTAATCATTTGCAAGATTGCCTAAATTAAATCCTATTGCCTGTATTGAACTATTCTGGTCTTTTATTTCCATCTTCAAGTGTTTTCCTTGTGAAAGTGACCTGATTGAATCAATTTTCACATTATTGATTTGAAATATTGGTGGCTTATTGCCTTCTCCAAAAGGCTCCAAAAGTTCTAAATCTCTTATATCTTTTATTGTTATATCTTTTAATGTAATTTTTTCATCTATGTTTAAAATCGGTGTAATTTTAGAAATATCTTTTTTTCTTGCATATTCTTCAAATTTATTTTTAAATTTGTCAAAGTTTGCTTTTTTTACTGTTACTCCAACAGCCATACTATGTCCACCAAATTGTTCTATTTCTTCTTTACAATTTTCTAATGCTTCATGTAAATCAAATCCTGGTATACTTCTTCCTGAACCTTTTGCTATGTCACCTTCTATTGACATTAATATACTAGGTTTAAAATACATATCTGTTATTTTAGATGATACTATTCCAATTACTCCATGATGCCAGTTTTCTTTTTCTAAAACTATACAAGGAAGATTCTTTTCTTCTGATTTTTGTATTATTTCTTCTACTTCATCAAAAATTCTCTTCTCTATTTGTTGACGTTCTAAATTATATTCATTTAGTCTTTGTGTAATTTTTTCCGCTTCTTGAACGCTATTGGTTAAAAATAACTCAAGGGCTTCTTTTTCATGGCCCATTCTGCCACATGCATTTATTCTAGGAGCTACTCCAAAAGAAATAGTATTTGAATCTATTTTTTGGTATCCCATACTATTTAAAAGTACTTTTAATCCTATGTTTTTAGTTTGTTTAACTAATCTTAAACCTAATTTTGATATTGTTCTATTTTCATCTTTTAAAGGAACTATATCTGAGATTGTTCCTACACAAACTAAATCTAAATATTTTAGATATTCCTCTTCTCTTATTCCTAATTTAATAGATATTGCCTGTATTAATTTAAATGCTACACCCACTCCGGCAAGTTCACTAAATGGATATTTATTATCTTTTCTTTTACAGTCTACCACAGCTAAAGCTTTTGGAAGTTCCTCTGTTGGCTCATGGTGGTCTGTTACTACAGTATCTATTTTTAATGTTTTTGCAAGTTCTATCTCTTTGTTTCCAGTAATTCCACAGTCTACTGTTATTATTAAGGTATGGTTCGTTTGTGCAATTTCTTTTATTGCTTTTTCATTTAATCCATATCCTTCATTTAATCTGTTTGGTATATATATATCTGCATCCAGTCCTCTTTCGCTTAAGAATCTCTTTAAAACAGTACTACTTGTTATTCCATCAGCATCATAATCGCCATATATTGCTACTTTTTCTTTAGTTTCTATAGCTTTTAGAATTCTGTCTACTGCAATTTTCATATCCGGCATTAAAAATGGATCATGGAAATCGGATCTTCTTGGATTAAGAAATACTTCTATCTCATTACTTTCCTTCAAGCCTTTATTTGCTAAAATTCTTGCTACTAATTTACTTATATTAAATTCATTTGCTATTTTATTTGTTAATTCATCATCTGATATTTTTACTTCCCATTTTTTATTCAATTTTTCTCTACCTACTTTATAAAATTTGATAATATTTTATAACAAAACATATAAAAAAACAAGCACTTGGCTAAATTTGTGCTTGTTTTGAATTGTATATTAATATTACATTTCAGACATTTGTTTTTCTATTGAATCCTCACAATTTCTCATTGCAAGTATCGTTTTTTCAAAAAGAGTATTTAAATCCCATCCGAGCATTTCAGCTCCTTGTTTTATTATATTTTTTTAACAAATTTATTGCTTCTTCTCTGTTCATTTTATAATTCCTCTTTTTATTTTTTTATAATTCTTCTTCTGAAGTTCTTGGTTTCATTAATGGATATAATACCACATCTCTTATATTGTCGCTGTTAGTTAAGAATTGTAAAAATCTATCTACTCCTAATCCCCAACCAGAAATTGGTGGCATTCCATATTGCATAGCTCTAATATATTCATTGTCTATGCTCATGGCTTCTTCATCTCCATTTGCTTTTAATTTGCTTTGTTCTATTAGTCTCTTTTCTTGTTCATCACAATCAACAAGCTCTGAATATCCATTTATTATTTCTTGTCCGTTTACTACTAATTGGAATCTATCTGTTAAAGAAGGATTGTCATCATTGCTTCTTGCAAGTGGAGATAAATCTATTGGGTGCTCTGTTAAATAAGTTGGATTTATTATTTTAGGTCTACTTACTTTTTTGTACAATGTATCTATTAAGTTTCCTCTTCCTAGTTGTTCTAAATTATCTGCATCCAAGGTTATTCCTTGTGCTTTAATTTCTTTTAATAATTCTTCTGCTGTTTTATATTTATCAATATCTATTCCACAATCTTTTAATATTAATTCTCTAAAAGAAACTACTGGCCATTCTCCTCCAAAATCTATATCTTGTTCTCCAATTTTTATTGTTAGATTTCCATCATATAGATTGCTTAATATATATATAACCATTTCTCTTAAGAATTTCATGTTGTCTTTATAGCACCAATAAGCACTATATCCTTCTATCATTGTGAAGTCTTGTAAATGGTTTGCATCCATTCCTTCATTTCTAAAATCTCTAGCTATTTCATATACATTTGCAAAACCACCTATTATTAATTTTTTTAGTGTTAATTCTGGAGATATTCTTAAATACACATCCATATCTAGTGCATTATGGTGTGTTATAAATGGTTTAGCTGTTGCTCCAGATGCAGTATTTTGAAGTACTGGTGTATCTACCTCTAAAAATCCGTGATTGTCTAAAAATTCTCTCATTAGTCTAATGAATTTTGTTCTTAATACAAATCTTTTTTTGGCTTCATCATTCATTATTAGGTCTAAATGTCTTTCTCTATATACAGCATCTATATCTGTTAGCCCATGGAATTTTTCTGGAAGTGGACGAATGGCTTTTCCTAAAAATGTGTATTCGTATACTTGTAGGCTCTTTTCTCCAGCTTGTGTTGTAAATATATCTCCTTTTACTCCTATAAAATCTCCTATATCAACTGTTTCATGTAAGAATTTATATGTTTCTTCTCCTAAATCATCTCTTTTTATACATAGTTGAAGATGTCCTTCCAAATCTCTTAAATCTATAAAGCTTATTTTTCCAAGTTTTCTTTTAGACATTACTCTTCCTGCTATAGATACATTTTTTGTTCCGTCTTCTAGTTCTCTTGCTTCTTTAATACTATGTGTTCTCTCATATCTTTCTGGATGTACTTTTACTCCAGCATCTATTAGCTTTTGCATCTTTTCTCTACGAACTTGCATTAATTCATTTATGTCTGCCATTACAATTCCCCCTATTTTTATTTTATATTTGTTATCTTTCTTATTTTTATTTGTTTTGTAAATATGTTATATTATATTGCAAAAAGCCTTGAAAGTCAAGGCTTACATTTATATAAAACAGCATGTATTTCGTTTTAATACATGCTTTTTTATTTATTTAGTTATCCATTTTATCAAGTCTAAGTTTGCTGAATCTAAAATCATATCACTTTTTGGCATTACCCTAAATGTATATCCATAATTTCCTCCTGTTGTTAATTCAACTGTTGCTTCATATTCATACTCCTTGTTTTCTTCATCTGATCCAATTAATCTCATTGGTATGATAGATATATTATCTATTATGCCGTTTTCCATTATTTGTCCATAATAAACTTGTGCTTCTATACTATTTGCAGATATGTTTGGAAGATAAATTTTGCATCTTACATTTATTCTATTTCCAGCATCAACTGTTATATTGTCTAGATTTCCTTTTTCTTGTTTAATTGTAATTTTATCCCAATTAGAGTATAAATTTTCTTTCCAACTGTGAAATTCTGTAACTGTTGATAAATCTGAATAATATTTGTTATATAAATTGCAAAGTGGCATATAAAATTTATTAGTGTAATCTATTAACATTCTTGAAGTACTATATTGTCCTGCATTTGACATTATAGAGTTTTTCATAATTTCAAGCCATTTTTTAGATATACCATTTTCGTCTTTATCATAATATGCTGGAATTATTTTATTTTCTAGGATTTGATATATGCTATCACTATCAGCATTGTCTTGTTCTTCATAAGAAGAATAGTCTAGATTTGTTCCTATTGTCCATCCATTTTTCTGATTATATCCTTCAGCCCACCATCCATCTGATACACTAAAGTTTATAACTCCGTTTACAGCAGCTTTTTGTCCACTAGTTCCAGAAGCCTCCATTGGTCTTCTTGGTGTATTAAGCCATACATCTACTCCACTTACCAAATATTTAGACAAAGCTATATTGTAATTTTCTAATAAAAAGATTTTTCCTTTAAATTGTGGTTTCATTGATATCTCATGTATATATTTTATTAAATCTTTGCCTGCTTCATCTGAAGGATGTGCTTTTCCTGCAAATATTATTTGAACTGGTTTATTTGCATTATTTAATATTTGAGTTATTCTTTCTAAATCTTTAAATATTAATGTAGCTCTTTTATATGTTGCGAATCTTCTAGCAAATCCTATTGTTAGTGCATTTGGATCTAATTTTGAAGTAATTTCATTTATTTCTTCATAACGATATCCTTCTCTTTTTAATCTTTCTGTTATATTAGCTTTAGCTAAATTTAACAATTTAACTTTTCTCTCCATGTGAGCATTCCATAAGTCTTTATTTGGAATATCTGCAATTTTTTGCCAAGTCGCATTGTTTTGAATATCATCTTGCCAATATGGTTTTAAATATTTATTATATAACTTTTTCATATTTGGAGCTAACCATGTACAAGTGTGTATTCCATTTGTAACATATGATATTGGAGATTCATTTGCTGCAATATTAGGCCATACTTCACTGAACAATTCTCTAGATACTGCTCCATGTAATTTACTAACCCCATTTTTCTTGCCAGAAAATTTTAGTGCTAGTATTCCCATATTAAATCCTTCTTTATTTATATCTGCATTTGGTTTCATTCCTAATCTAAAAAATTCTTCTTTTGATATTGAGAATCTCTTCCAATAATCTTTAAAGTATGTTTCTACTAGATTTAATGGAAATACGTCATTTCCAGCAGGAACTGGAGTGTGTGTTGTAAATACTGTTTTAGATGCCACAATTTCTTTTGCAATTTCAAAAGATACTTGTTTCTCTTTAATAATATTCTTCATTAATTCTAGTATTAAAAAAGCTGAATGTCCCTCATTCATGTGATATATGGTAGGAGTTAATCCTAATACTCTAAAAAGACTGGTTCCAGCCATTCCAAGTATAATTTCTTGTTGAATTCTTGTCTCCTGATTTCCTCCATATAAATTTGCAGTTATTCCTCTATATTCAGGAATATTTTCTTCTATATCAGAATCCATTAAATATAATTTAACTCTACCAACATTTATCTGCCAAACTTTTAAATATAACTTTTTCTTTGGCATATTTACATATACTAATAAATCTTTTCCTTCAATATCTTTAACTGGTATTATTGGCAACGAGTCTATGTCATTTTCTCTATATTCTTCTATTTGTTGACCAGCACCATTTATTTTTTGGTGGAAAAAACCTTTTTTATATAAAAGACCAACTGCCACAAGCGGTAATCCTAAATCACTTGCAGATTTTAAGTGATCTCCTGATAAAATACCAAGTCCTCCAGAATAAATAGATAATATTCTGTCTAGTCCATATTCAGCTGAAAAATATGCTATTAAATCATTCTTATTATCTGGATAATTTTTTCTAAACCAAGTATTCTTACTATTCATATAGTCTTCAAAATTATTTATTATTTTATCATATTCTTTTAGAAATTCTGTATCTTCTGCTACCTTCTCTAATCTTTCTTGAGAAACTAATTTTAAAAATTTAACTGGATTTTTTTCAACAGTTTCCCATAAATCGGAATCAATTTGTTTAAACAATTTTAAAAAGTCTGTGTTCCATGCCCACCATAAATTATTTGCCACTACAGAGAGCTTATTTATTCTTTCTGGTAGTTGTGGTGTTACTGTTATTTTATTAAAAATATACATGATATTCCTCCTTCGTAACTTTACATGCTTATCTTTTAGTTTATTATATTTCATTTTATATTATCTATTAATGTTAAAAAATTTTCAAGGCTTTTTATTAAATTTATTAATATTTTTAATTATAAAAATTCTATGTTTCATAATATTTATTTGAATTTTCTTTTCTTACATATATTTATTTTTTTCTTTAGAATAAATATATAAAATGTCACTTAATAGTCACTTTTTTGTTTTATTATATGTTATAATATAATTATAAAATTTAAGGAGGTTTTATGAAATTTTTTAGACGTTTATTATTATTTATTTTAATAGCTTTGATAATAATTGGTAGTGTCTTTTACATGAACGGTAAAAAATTATATGATAAAAAAATATCAGAAATAAGTCTTTCTGATAAAATACAATCTATTAGAGAAAGTGATAACTTCGTTCCATTAAGTAGCATCCCTTCATATTACAAAAAAGCTGTAGTAGATGTTGAAGATCATAGATTTTATAAACATGGAGCTGTTGATTTTATAGCACTTGCACGAGCAACTGTTAGTAATATAAAGCAAAAGGATTTTAAAGAAGGTGGAAGTACTATTACACAACAAACAGCAAAGAATTTATATTTTATAGAAGAAGATGATGTTACAAGTAGAAAACCTGCCGAAATTATACTTAGCCAAAAGATGGAAAAAGCTTATTCTAAAGATGAAATTCTAGAAATATATATTAATACAATATATTTTGGTGATGGATATTACGGAATAAAAGAAGCTTGTAATGGATATTTTAAGAAAGACCCTAAAGATATGACATTATATGAAGCTACAATGCTCGCTGGTATTCCAAATGCTCCTAGTGTTTATGCTCCAACAGTGAATTTTAATTTAACAAAAAGTAGACAAAAAAAAGTTGTTTCTTCAATGGTAGAAAATGGGGATTTATATGAAGATGAAGCCAATACATTATATAAAGAAATTGATTCTGCTACTTTTTCTAAATAATAATAATATTTTATAATAAAAATAATCCGCCCTGGCATTGTCAGAGCGGATTTAAGATTACATGAAAAGATGAGTTTTTTCCATAGTTGCTTTTAACTTTTCATTCTACAATTTATTTAATTTTTTAATTCATATATTATATTTTTCTTTTTTACTATATGTAGTATGTAAATATTTGTGAGCAATTTTGCTTCCTGGTTTTTCTAGAAATTCTTTATATAAATTTATAATGGTAGGATTTTGATGTGATTTTCTTATTGCACTTGCCTCATCAATTGAATATAAACTATCTGCTCTTAATTTTCTTACATCAACTGTACTTCTAATTTTTGAACTTTTTATTGGCTGTCCTCCTCCCATTATACATCCACCAGGGCAAGCCATTATTTCTACAAATTGATAATCTGCTTTTCCACTTTTTATTTCCTCCATTATTTTTCTTGCATTTTTTAGTCCTGATGCCACAACTATTTTTATTTTTTGTCCTTTGATATCTAGAGTTGCTTTTTTTATTCCTTCTTCTGTTCTAACTTGCTCATACTCAATTTTTTCTAAATTTTTACCCTCTAAAATATCTGCTGCAGTTCTTAACGCTGCTTCCATAACTCCACCTGTTGTTCCAAATATAGCTCCTGCTCCTGTAGCATCTCCCATAGGGTCATCAAAGCAAGAATCTTCTAGCTCATTAAATTCAATATTTCCTTGTTTAATCATTCTTGCAAGCTCTCTAGTAGTAATAACTGCATCTACATCTCTTATTCCGTCAACTTCCATCTCTTCTCTTGTACATTCATATTTCTTTGCAACACATGGCATTACAGATACCATATATATTTTTGATGGATCAATATTAAACTTTTTAGCATAATATGATTTTATAATTGCTCCAAACATTTGATGAGGAGATTTGCAAGTTGATAAATGGTTTAACAAATCTGGATAATTTTTTTCTGCAAACCTTACCCATCCAGGACTACAAGAAGTTATCATTGGTAAAACTTCTTTTTTGTTTAGTCTATCTATAAACTCATTTGCTTCTTCCATTATTGTAAGGTCTGCTCCTGTATTTGTGTCAAATACTTTGTCAAATCCTAATCTCTTAAGTGCTGTTATCATCTTTCCTTTTACATTTGTTCCAATTGGCATTCCAAATTCTTCTCCAAGTGCAACTCTTACTGCTGGAGCCGTTTGGACTATTGTGTATATTTCAGGATCTTTTAATTTTACCCATACTTTATGAGTATCATCTTTTTCGTGAAGTGCTCCTGTTGGACAAGCTTCGATGCATTGTCCACAAAATGTACAATCTACATCAGCCAAACTGTGGTCCTCTGCCGTTGATACACAAGATGCAAATCCTCTATTTATGCAATCTATTGCACCTATATTTTGTATATTTTTACATGCCCCTACACATCTTCTGCATAAAACACATTTATTAAAATCTCTTACAATTGCTGGCGATTTATCGTCTATCTTATGTTTTGTTCTTTCTCCTTCATATTCTATATTTAATACATTAAACTTTATTGCTAATGCCTGTAACTCACAATTTCCATTTCTTATACAAGTTAAACAGTCTTTTGCATGATTTGATATTATTAAGTCTAATACCATTTTTCTTGCTTCTAATACGTTAGGTGTATGTGTGTGCACAACCATTCCTTCTTCTACTTTTTGTATACATGAAGTTGCAAATCCTTTTCTTCCTTCAATTTCTACTACACACATTCTGCAGTCTCCAATTTCATTTACTTCTTTTAAATAACAAAGAGTTGGAATGTCTATATTAGCTTGTCTTGCAGCTTCTAATATTGTAGTACCTTCTGGAACGGTTATTTCTTTATTATCAATTTTTAAATTAATCATTTTTCCTCCTATGTATCATTAGATTTTATGATACGTGTTTTATCATTTTTTAATTTAATTAGCACTGAAATTTAGACATATTGCCTTGTGCTGTTTGTCCGGCCCCTATTGCTTTAAATGGGCATTTCTGCATACAACTTCTACATTTTATACATTTACTTTGATCTATTGTATGTACTTTTCCTGGCTCTCCTGATATTGCTCTAACCGGGCATACTTTTTTACATATATCACATCCTCTACACTTTTCTGGATCTATTGCAATTTTAGCCAATGCTTTACATTCCATAGCTTCACACTCATACGCTATTACATGTCTTCTATATTCTTCTTTAAAGTATTTCATTGTACTTAAAACTGGATTTGGTGCTGTTTGACCAAGACCACATATTGCAGATTTTTTTATATTGAAGGCTAATCTTTCCAATTTGTATAAGTCTTCTTCTGTTCCGTTTCCTTCACATATTCTTTCAAGAATTTCTAACATTCTCTTTGTTCCAATTCTACAAGGTGTACATTTTCCGCAACTTTCGCTCACTGTAAAATCTAAATAAAATCTTGCTATATTAACCATACATTTTGTATCATCCATTACAATAAGTCCACCGGAACCCATCATTGAGCCTATTTGTGCTAAACTTTCATAATCAATTTTCGTGTCTAAATGTTCTTTTGGAATACATCCTCCTGAAGGTCCTCCTGTTTGAGCTGCTTTAAATTCCCTGCCATTTGGTATTCCTCCACCTATATCATATATAATTTCTCTTAAAGTTGTTCCCATTGGAACTTCAACAAGTCCAACATTATTAACATCTCCACCTAAAGCAAATACTTTAGTTCCTTTTGAAGTTTCTGTTCCTATTTTAGAATACCAGTCTGCTCCATTTATAATTATTCTTGTTACATTTGCGTAGGTTTCAACATTATTTATTAATGTTGGTTTGCCCCATAATCCATAATGTGCAGGATATGGTGGTTTTACTCTTGGCTGTCCACGTTTTCCTTCTATTGATTCTATTAATGCTGTTTCTTCTCCGCAAACAAAGGCTCCTGCTCCTAGCCTAATTTCAACATTAAAGCAAAAATCTGTATCAAATATATTCTCTCCTAGTATTCCATATTTTTCTTCTTGCTCAATTGCAATTTTCAACCTCTCTACAGCTATTGGGTATTCAGCTCTTACATATATAAATCCCTTATTTGCTCCTATTGCATATCCAGCTATGGCCATTGCTTCTATTACAGAATGTGGATCTCCCTCTAATATGCTTCTATCCATAAAAGCTCCAGGATCTCCTTCATCTGCATTGCAAATTACATATTTTTGTCCATCTGGCTCTGCTTTTACAAAACTCCATTTTTTACCTGTTGGGAAACCTGCTCCTCCTCTTCCCCTTAAGCCAGATTTACTTATTTCTTCTATTACTTCATCCCTGTTCATTTTTGTTAATACTTTTTCCAAAGCCTTAAATCCATCAAAAGCTATATATTCATCAATATCTTCTGGATTTATAACTCCACAATTTTTTAATGCTATACGCATTTGTTTCTTATAAAAAGGAAGTTCATCTAATTTTTTCACAACTGTTCCATCAATATCTTTACATAATAGTCTATCTACAATTTTCCCTTCAATTATGTGAGATTTAATAATTTCTTCACAGTCTTCTGGTTTTACTATAGAATAAAAAGTATCTTCTGGTCTCACTATTACTATTGGTCCTCTTGAACATAGTCCAAAACATCCTGTTTTTATTATTCTTACATTCTCTACTTTATATTTTTTTATGAATTTATTTAAGTTTTTAACTATTTCTGGTGATTTTGAAGAAGTACACCCTGTACCATTACATACTAATATATGTTTTTCCACAGTTTTTGCACTTGTGTTAACTCTTAAGTCTAGCTCTTTTCTTTTTTGCTTACGTATTCTTTCAATATCTTCAATTGTTTTTTTCATTTTTCCTCCTTATATGCTTTTTATAAATTTATTTGGACATATATTCATCTAGAACTTCATCTAATTTTTTTACAGTTGCTTTTCCATATACTTCATCATTTATTGTAAAAACTGGTGCTAGTCCACAAGCCCCAACACATCTAGTAGTGTCTAATGAAAACTTTCCATCTGAAGTTGTTTGTCCTTCTTCTATTCCAAGTTTTGATTTTGCTCTTTCTAATATTTCTTTAGAACCTTTTACAAAACAAGCTGTACCAAGGCATACTGAAACATTATATTGTCCTTTTGGAACTAATGTAAATCTAGAGTAAAATGTTATAACTCCATATACCTCTGCTAGTGGCATATTCAAGTAATTCGCTACTTCAATTTGTGCCACTTTTGGAATGTAACCATATTTTACTTGTATATCATTTAATATTTGTATAAGATTATCCTTCTCTTTTTTGTATTTGCTTAATATTTCTTGTACTTCCGCTTTTATTTTTTCTTCCATACAATTTGTGCTTTTTTCTTTTTCCATTGGCTTTCCTCCTTAATTATAGTATTTTATATAAATTGTATTTATTTTCTATATTAAAATTAAAATAAATTAGTTCTGGTTAATTTATTTTAATTAAGTTTGTATATCTTAATTATAACAAAACCGACATTTTTATACAATGTTTTTACAAATTTTATTAACCCTTTTGTGATTTTTTATTTTTTTATCCAAACAGATACGCTTCTCGATTTTACTCCAAAGTTTCCACATCCATCAGAATCTATTATTACTTCTTCTTGGCAATCTCCTATTACATCAATGTATTTTTCTCCTTCGTTTTGAGTTCCCACATACATTCTTTTAAATCCGTCCCCTGCATTTGATATTACTACTGCTATTCCCGACTTTATATGTTCTAAATCTCCTTCTTGTGTCCACCCAATGTAATTAGCATTATCAAAATAATCATGTTGTGTTCCATAAGATCTATCTTTTCTTATTAACATTAATGTCTTTAAATTTTCTTCTGGCTTTATATTATCGTGTGGTATTCCATAATAATCTCCATAGAATACACATGGATATCCATCGTTCCTTAATAAAATAATTGAATATGCTATTGGTTTAAACCACTCTTGTATAAAACTCTGTAATGCTTGTCCTGGCTGTGTATCATGGTTATCTACAAAAGTTACAGCCATACGTGGATTTTCTTTTACTAATGTATGATCTAATATTTGTGTCATATTATAATTTGAATCATTTGAAGCGTTGTAAAAATTATAATGTAATGGTACATCAAATAATGCTATTTCTCCTTCTGTTTCTGTTATATATCTATGTAACTTATTTACATCTGCAGACCAATATTCTCCTACAGAAAATAATTCCTTTTTTGTTTCGTTTCTTAATGTTAGTATCCAATTTTTGTATGCTCTTGCACTTATATGCTTTACTGCATCAAGTCTAAAACCATCTATATTTGTAAAATCTACATACCATTTTCCCCAATCAATGCACTCTTTTTCTACTCTTGGATTTGAAAAGTCTAAATCTGCTCCCATTAAATAATCAAAGTTCCCAAATTCTTCATCTACTTCATCTCCCCATTTTTTATTAATGAATTTAAATATTGCCTTTTCTCCTGTTTGATTATTATAGTCAATTCCTGCAAAGTCTGTCCAATTCCATTCAAAACTTGAATATTTATGATTTCTTCCTGGAAATGTAAATTTAGTTGCAACTTTTACTGTTTCTTTTGGAGATATTTCTAAATTATGATTTTCCCAATCAACTTTTGTTGCTGGTATTGTTTGTAGTGCATCTGCTCCCATTTTATGGTTTAATACAATGTCTGCATAGCTTTCTATTCCTGCTTGTTTTAGAGTTCTTATTGCTTCTAAATACTCATCTTTTGAACCATATTTAGTTTTTATTGTTCCTTTTTGGTCAAACTCTCCTAAATCATATACATCATATACTCCATATCCGACTTCATCTTTTCCCCCTATTCCTTTATATGCTGGCGGAAGCCATAAAGCTGTTACTCCTATATTAGAAAGTTTTTCTGCATTTTCTTTTACTTGATTCCATAAATTTTGGTTACAGTTCATATACCATTCAAAATATTGCATTATGATTCCATTTATTTTTCTCATCTTACTTTACCTACTAACATTTTCTTTTTTTAGTTATGTTTGTTCCTTTCAAAGCTTACTATTTATTTACATAAATTATATCAAAGTCATATATATTTTACAATAATTCAAATATAAAAAGATTTATTACCATATCTATTAAGTAATTTGTAACAAAATTTTTTATATTACAATTACAGTATTATCTTCTAATATTCCTTCTAATATTACACTATCTCCATTTTTATGTCTGCTGTAGAAATAATCTGCTTGTTCGTTAT
>OLSB01001128.1_pt1 | contig 27716 bp, 26 predicted proteins | sample 1672071 | NCBI WGS metagenome assembly OLSB01 (sample SAMEA3136642, study PRJEB25190) | human gut metagenome | biome: human gut; feature: human-associated habitat; material: faeces | place: Austria | collected 2013 | reverse complement strand
TACGCTTCCCTCCTCTTTCACGTCACCTTGCTCGCTTAGGGGCGTTTTCGCTGACGTGTGCTCAACCTGCGGGGTAATGTCGGCAACCAAGCCGAAAACAACAAAGGCCGAAGCACCATCGGAGCTTCGGCCTTCATCATCTCAGGGTTCCGTCGTATTCAACCATGGCGGGTTGCTTTGACAGGCGCCCTACGGCCGTCTTATAGACCTCGGAACGATCGCGCCGCCCTATTGCCACGATCTCGGCAATCTCAACCATTCCGTCCTCTCGGATTCGGAAAACCATTTTGAGTCCCGCATTCCGCCATTTAATCTTTTTGCAGCCGGCGAGCTCGCCGTGAAGCGGCGTTCCGATTTCATCAGCGCGCGTCTTTAATTTTGCGGCGGCAATACGGACGAGCCTGCGCTGGGATCCATCTAGTTTTTGATATTCCTTCTCGACGTCTCGATTCAAAAAGCCGACAACAAAATGCCCGCTCATTCGAAAAGGTCCTCGTCGGGAATCGCGTCCGGATCCATCGACTCAAGCTCCGCGAGCTCCTCGGCAGTTAAGGCGTCCTCAAACGGAACAAACTCATGCGAACCATGCTTGACTCGATCCGCAGCGATGCGGTTTATCTCAAGTTCACGCAGATACTGCAGCGCGCCGTACATTTCCTCATAGGCAGCATAGTCGATAATCACGGTATCGATATCATTATGATCAGCAATGAACTGAGGCGCGCGTTTTGCGCGTTTACGAATGGTGGATAAGGACTTGCTTGCTTCGGTAGCAGAAACAACCTGGTCTTTTGTAAACACCGGTTTTTCCAGAACAAGTGGGGACATTTTGACCTCCAAAAAATAATCTGGATTATATTTCAAAGTATACTTCAAAATATAATCCAGACTTTTATTCAAAAGTTAAAAGCCTTATCGATTCTCGATGCTGCCGATGTTTTTGAGCTCGATGGAGATGAGGCCGTTGGGCTCGTTGACGAACTCGATGTACTCGGAGTTCGAACCCATCTCGGCCGGGAAGCTGATCTCGATGCCCGTGTCGGTACGAATCTTGTGATTGCGTACGGCCGCGCGCTCGACTTGCTTGCGCTCCACGGGTACGCGCTCAGGTACCTTCTCCTCGGTCAGTGCCGCGCGCACGCTCTCCTTAATGACCGGCTCGTCCTCAAAGACCTCATCGACGATATCCCAAGGCGGCAGCTCCTCGTCGTCTTCAACCTTCTCGGCAACGGCGGCTTTGACCTTGGCGAGCGCTACGGCCGTGTTGGCGCCGTGCTCCTCGGCGACTTCCTCGACCACGCGCGTCACCGTGTCGATGACCTCCTTACCCGAAACCCCCGTGTCGCACTGCAGCAGGCCGTCGGGAATGAGCATGCGGTCCTCGCCGGCAATCTTGCGCTTCTTATCCACATAGCCGATCTCCATGGTGCTTGCACGCACGATGGCATAGCTCGGCACCTTTTGCGAGGGGTTTGGCAAAATGGCGTAGTGGCGCGCGATGTCGTTACGAACCTCGCCCTCTTCGCGACCCACCTCGTGCATGAATGCCTGCTTGGAGCCCAGCAGCATCACGGCAAACCAGCGGGCATCTTCATCATCGTCAAAGTCCGCCACCAGCACGTCAGTGGACTCGGCTTTCTCGGCCTTGGTGAGTTCGGAAGAGATGAACTCCGCAATCTGCTGAGACAAGTCCACGAACTCACGCTCACCAAAGAAATAGCCCTTGAGCTCGCCGCCAAACGCAGAGTTCTCCGCAAACGTGGCGCGCTTATTGTCGGCCGAGGTACGTGCGCGGCGCAGATGCGTGGTCACAAAGCTGCGCACGATACGGCTTTCGATATCCAGCTCGCGCTGGCTCATGACGTTGACGGCAGAGTCAAAGTCCAGGATATGCAGAATCGCGTGATTGATTTTCATATACGGCATTCCGTTCTAGATCGCTTTTGGCACGAACCAGTATAGCGGTCGAGTCCGCCCCAGGCGCATCGAAGATTGGTGCAAAGCAACCTGTTCCCAATGCATCAAAAAGGCGTCCGGGTCACATGGGCCCGGACGCCTTCGTTGTAGCCTGTTGCTTATACGAGCCGAATTTAGCAGGAAAAGTCGACGCTGTCGATAATGTCCTTGAGGGCCTTTGCGGAGGCGGTGAGCTCATGCTGCTCGTCATCGTTCAGCGGCACGGGAACGCGGCAGATGACACCGTCGCGACCAACGACCGTCGGCATGGAGATGGCAAGATCGGACAGGCCGTACTCGCCCACCATGAGCGAGGAGACGGGCAGAACGGTCTGCTCGTCACGCATGACGGCAGTGCAGATGCGCTTTACCGCCATAGCGACACCGTAGTAGGTGGCGTGCTTCTTCTCGATGATGGTGTAGGCGGAGTTCTTGACGTCCTCGGCGATGCGCTTCTCGGCAGCCTCATGCTCCAGGTGACCGTGAAGCTCGCAGAAGGTGTTCAGCGGCACGCCGGCAACCTGAGCGCTGGACCAGGCGACAAACTCGGAGTCACCGTGCTCGCCCATGACATAGGCCTGGACATCGCGCGGGTCAACCTCGACATGAGCGCCGAGCATCTGCTGCAGACGGCCGGTGTCGAGCACGGTGCCGGAGCCGATGACATGGCCCTCGGGCAGGCCGGACATCTTGATGGCGGCGTAGGTCAGAACGTCGACCGGGTTGGAGACGATGAGCAGAATGCCGTCGAAGCCAGACTTCTTAATCTCGGGAATAATGGACTTAAAGATGCTGACGTTCTTGTTGACCAGGTCCAGGCGGGTCTCACCGGGCTTCTGAGCAGCGCCAGCCGTGACGACGATCATGGCGGCGTCGGCGACATCAGAATAATCGCCGGCGTAGATCTTCATCGGCTCGGCAAACGTCATGCCGTGCGCAATATCCAGGGCCTCGCCCTCAGCGCGGTTCTTGTCCACGTCGATGAGAACCATCTCGGAGAACAGACCACTCTGCATCAGCGCGAACGCCGAAGACGAACCGACGAAACCGCAGCCGACAATAGCGACCTTCTTCTCGTTAACCATTAGAAACTCCCATCTCTCTCCACAAACAAGCCGCCCGGGAACGACCCGAGCGGCTTGACGTAATCCCAATGCATCCAATCGGGACTTTGATTATGCTCCTATACGCAGCCAAAAATCGACCGTTTACCGAAATTGTTTGCAGGATTCGTAAAATAACTGCACGAAATCGGTTTCGAGCTATTGACGAGCCCAAATAGTCTTCTAATACAGGCCCGCCTCGCGGATGGCCTCGACAGCCAATGCGATCTGATCGGGCGGCAGGACCAGCGCCATGCGCACGTGCCCCTCGCCCGAAGGGCCAAAGCTCGCGCCCGGCGTCACCACAACGCCGGCCTTCTCCATAAGCTCCTCGCAAAACGCCATGGAATCGGTGCGGCCACCGGGAAGCTTGGCCCACACAAACATAGAGCCATGCGCGTTGGGACGCTCCCAGCCCAGGTCCTCAAGACCGTCGCACAGGGCATCGCGGCGCTCCTGGTACTTCAGACGTTGCGCCTCGACCTCATCGCGCGGACCATTGAGGCAGGCGATGGCGGCCTTCTGAATCGGGAAGAACATGCCAAAGTCGATCTGGCTGCGCAGCTTGGCAAAGGCAGAGACCACATCCTCACGGCCGACCAAAAAGCCGATGCGCGCACCGGTGACGTTAAACGACTTGGAAAGCGAGAAGAATTCCACGCCCACCTCGAGCGCTCCGGGATACTGCAAGAAGCTGCCGCCGGGCTCGCCGTCAAACACGATGTCGGAGTACGCGTTGTCATGGACGATCAGCAGGTCGTGCTCGCGGGCGAAGGCGATGATCTCCTCGTAGACCTCGGGCGTGCCCACCGAGCCCACCGGGTTGGCGGGCAACGACACGATCATGTACTTGGCACGATCGGCCACCTCGGGATCGATGCCCGCCACATAGGGCAGGTAATTGTGCTCCGCCACCAGCGGATAGTACTCGAGCTTGGCATCGGCGATCTTGGCGCCCGCCTCAAAGACCGGATAGCACGGATCGGGAACCAGAATGGTGTCACCCGGATCGAGCAGGGCCAGGCCCAAATGACCCACGCCCTCCTGCGTGCCGTTGCACGACTGCACCATGGACGGCGTAATGCCCGAAACGCCAAAGCGACGCTCATAGTAATCGCACACGGCCTGCTTAAGCTCGGGTAGGTCGCGCAGGGAATACTTCCACATCTCGGGATTTTGGGCGGCCTGCGTAAGCGCCTCGACCACGTGGTCGTACGGCTTAAAGTCGGGCGTGCCCACGCTCATGTTGTAAATGGTCTTGCCCTGAGCCTTCAGCGCAAGAAGTTTGTTGTTGAGCGAGGCGAAGACCTCCGCGCCAAAGCGGTCGAGACGCTGCGATGCCTGCATGGTGCCACCTTTCGATATAAAAAATACGGCGCTCCGACAAGAGCGCCGCGCGATACGGGCCATCAGATTGCAAAAGTGTAACGCTTGCAACCCCCGTATTGGTTCAATTTAGCCAACCTTAGTCAATTGGATTGAGCGCGTCGATCCGCGCAAGCCACAGACGCGAGCTGGCGTCACTCGGCATACGCCAATCGCCGCGCGGGCTGAGCGTCACCGAGCCCACCTTGGGACCATCGGGCAGACAGCTGCGCTTAAACTGCTGGGCAAAGAAGCGACGATAGAACGTACGCAACCACGTGTGGACGGTCTTGGCGTCATAGACACCCTCAAAGCTCTTGAGCGCCATACGGTAGATCTTGCCCGGCTCAAAGCCAAAACGCAGCAGGTAATAGAGGAAGTAATCGTGCAGCTCGTACGGGCCCACCAAATCCTCGGTCTTCTGCGCAATCTCACCGTCGCCCGTGGGCGGCAGAAGCTCGGGGGACACCGGCGTATCGAGGATATCGAGCAAGACCTCGGCAATACGCCCGCCAAAGACATCAGCGGCATAACGTACCAGATGGCGCACAAGCGTCTTGGGCACGCTCGCGTTGACGGCGTACATGCTCATGTGGTCGCCGTTATAGGTAGCCCAGCCGAGCGCCAGCTCTGACAGGTCGCCCGTGCCGATAACAAAGCCGCCAGCCTGGTTGGCCAGATCCATCAGAATCTGCGTACGCTCGCGGGCCTGGCTGTTCTCGTAGGTCACGTCTTGGACGGCCGGATCGTGCTCAATGTCCTTGAAGTGCTGCTCCACGGCCGTGTGGATCGAAACCTCGCGGAAGCTCACGCCCAGGTCGCGAGCGAGCGACTCGGCATTGGACTTGGTGCGACGCGTCGTGCCAAAGCCGGGCATGGACACGGCTGTGATACCCGTGCGCGGCAGTCCCAGTGCATCGAAGGCACGCACGGTCACAAGCAGTGCCAGCGTGGAATCCAGGCCGCCCGAAAGACCGATGACTGCAGCCTTGGTACCCGTATGGGCAAGGCGAGTCTTGAGGCCGGCAGTCTGCAGATTGAGGATCGTCTCGCAGCGCCCGGCCAGGTCACCATGGTCGGCCGGCACAAAGGGCGCGCGGGGGAAAACACGGTCGATGTCGAGCGCATCACGCAGGACAGGTTCTTCGGCCAGCACGCCCTCAAACGAAAACTCAACGGTCGTGGCCTCCGGCGCATCGTCCGCGCGCGTCCACGTGGTCGAACGACGGCGCTCGGCAACCAGACGGTCGAGGTCAACGTCGGCCACCGCCATATCGCAGGTGAGGAGCTTCGTGGCGGCGAGCTTCGAACCGTTTTCGTAGACGAGGTTCTCCCCTGCAAAGACCATGTCGGTCGTGGACTCGCCCTCGCTCGCGTCTGCATAGGCATAGGCACAGTACAGGCGCGCACTCTGATTGGAGATGAGGCTGCGGCGATAGTCTGCCTTACCGATAATCTCATCCGAGGCCGACGGATTGAGGATCACCGTCGCACCGGCAAGCGCCATCTCGGTCGAAGGGGGCGCCGGCACCCACAGGTCCTCGCAGACCTCAATACCGAGCACCAAATCCTCGACGCCCTCATCACAGCAGCGGTAGACAAGCCCCGAACCCAGCGGAACCGGACCCTGACCGGCAAACTCAACCCACACGGGATCGGCGGGCGCCGGAGCAAACCAACGGCGCTCATAGAACTCGCCATAGTTGGGCAGATACTTCTTGGCCGTGAGGCCCAAAAGCTCGCCCGCGCAGCACACGGCGGCACAGTTGTAGATATTCTCGGCCACCGCAACGGGAAGACCGATGGTAAAGACAATCGGCAGCTCGCGGGTTTCATCGAGAATATGTGCCAGTGCAGTCTCGCAGGTATGCAGTAATGTGCGGTTATGGAACAGATCAGCCGCGGTATAGCCAGTCAGATTAAGCTCGGGCAGCACCAGAGCACGGACACCGCGCTCGACCGCCTCGCGAACAGCCGCCAGCGCAACCTCGGCATTGCCCTCGACATCGGCCACGCGAATCCGCGGCGAGGCCGCCGCCACACGCAAAAAGCCATCAGACTGAGAAAGGTGAAGATTCATAAGAATGCTCCCGTGCGTAGACGCCATTCACAACAATTAGCAAGCCCTATTGTAGTTCAACCGCCGGGTGTAACCGCATCCCACCAATTTGGTGAGCTATTGATGAGTTGATGGTATCTGTTAAATGTCACGTACGATTCACATCTGGTGGGTACCCTGATGGCTACACGAAACGAAGCAGATTTACACCGGGAGGGCCCCGTATGACAACCAAGTACACCGACGCGCCGCGCACGCGCGTCATGACACCGGCCGCGCTCAACAACGGCGTTCACGAAAACCATTCCATCGGACAGACCATGGCCATCGCGCCCAAAAAGGGCCTGTTCGACGACATTTCCATTCCCCAAATCATCGCCGGCGCCGCAGCTGCCGCCACGAGCGTCGCACTTGCTTCCAAGATCGGCATCGCCGGATCGGTGATCGGTGCCGCCGTGAGCTCGGTCATCACCGTTGTGTCCTCGCAGGTCTACCGCCACTTTATCTCTGCCAGCGCCGAAGCCCTCAAAGGCACGCACGCCGCCGTCGACTACCCTGCCGGCGCCTATGAGCCCGTTGACCTTAATGCCGAGGAGCACCTAGGCGGCGCCGCGATTACGCAGGAGATGCGCCAGGTTTCGGGGCGCGCGACCACGGCGCGCGTCGCCCCCAACAGTCTGCGTGCCAAGGCGGCGGCAGAGCGCAGCCAGACGCAAAAGAAGGTCATCGTCTTCTCGATCGCCATCGCCATCGTCGCGGTCATCGCCTGCGCTGGCGCCATCCTTATCACCACCGCCGGTGAAGGTCTGGGCGAGCGTCCCGAGTCAATCCTTTCGTCGCGCACAACCGAGCACGATGCGGATAGCTCAGATCAATCGCAAAGCCAGCAGGACGACTCGCAGGGCAACTCCGCATCCACCGATTCGTCCTCGAACGCCCCCGATCAATCGCAGAGCGCCGATTCCTCTGTGAACAACAGTGGCACGCAATCCGGCACGACTGACTCAAGCCAAACGACTGACAGCTCTCAGCCGAGCACGGGCGACCAGACGAGCGGCAATACATCGGGCACAAGCTCCACCGACAACAGCAACACCAATAGCTCGAACAGTTCGAGCGGATCCGCGTCCGGCACGCCATCTGAAAGCTCGAGCCAAGGCACGGCATCGGGCAACTAAGCACGTTTGCCTCTCACAGATAACCGACCTGCATAACGGGCGCGAACCGGCAACGGTCGCGCCCGTTTGCCTTGGGCGACGAGATGGCAAGCCCCATGCGATGGTAAGATGCTTTGGTGTGTATAGAGGAGATTTGCCATGAGCAAGACAATAGTTAAGCCCACACTATCGCTGGGCAACCACATCTATCTGTATCGCCTGCTGCGCGACGCGATTGGGTGCGGCAAGCAAACGTTTATGACGCAGGTCGAGGAGGCACTCGCCGCTGGGGACATGGCCGCTTATGACCTGGGCTTCGAGTCCACGCGCGAGCTGCTCGAGGAGCTCGACGACTGCATTAAGCTGACCGTCTTTAAGGGCGGCCGTCTGTATGCCACCGTCATCGCCAACGAGGCATGGGATGCCGCCCTTGCCAAAGGCGAGGACAAGCCCAAGGCTGCCAAGGGAGCCAAGCAGTCCTACAAAAAGAAAAAGCGCGGCGAGAAGGACCTCAAGGCCGTGCGTCCCAAGCACGTTAAGCGTCCCGAGCCCGAGCCCGTGGCCGAAGTCGCTCCGGAGCCAGAGCCCGAGCCCGAGGCGGAGATCGAAGTCGCTATTGAGGTAACAGCAGGAGCCGAAACCGAAATCGCCGCCACGACCGATCCCGAAGTCACATCAGGGCAGGAAGCCACTGCGGAGCTCGACGAGGCTCCCAAGTCGACAACCGAAGAAGCCGCTAACCAGCCCGAGACGCCTGCGTTCCAAAACAGCGATGTTTTTGGCGACGAGGCCGAGGACGATCAGTCCGACGAGCCCGCGGATCAAGACGCTACCGAGTCGACGCCAGAGCCCGAGACACCGCAGCCTGCCATCTCGCTCACGGTCGTCTATGACCCCGAGAACGCAAACGCCGGCATCACCACCATGGCCTCCACGCCAGCCGAGGCAAAGCCGAGCGTCGAGAATGAGAGCGCGGTGCAGGTTGAGGTTGAAACCGCAACTGCAGACGCGCCAGTCACCGTAAAGCCCGCAGATTCCACGATCAAGCCGGAAGCGACGCCGGAGTCCGCACCCGTCATCGAGTCCGTACCCACCTCTGCTTGCGACCAAATTCCCGCACCGGCACCGGCTTCGGTACCCGCAGCGGCCCCAACCCCCGCGCCCGCAGCACCGACCATCCCCGAGGACTTCCCCGTCGATTTCACAACCGAGGTCTTCTGCCCCGGCCCATTGCTGCACCAGTTGTCGACCTATCTCCCCTACGGCGCCGACACGCTCGGCATCGTCGGCGAGTACTACTGGATCGCCCGCGAGTGCGGTGCCATTAAGGTCTCGCGAAACCGCGCAAGCTTCCCCCTGCGCTACACACAGGCCGGCGAGCGCCACGAAGTCACCGTGCGCATCCGCCGCAACACCACCGGCGGCCTCGGCGCCACCTGGACTATCGATAAAGTCGAAGAACCCGAGCAGTAACGACAAACGGCTCAAATCCAAACCCGGATTTGAGCCGTTTTTATTAGCATTCATCGATGTTCCGTGACCAACAGCGAGCGGGCCGCAAGTGCCCCAGGTTGCCGCGCAGCGTCGAGCAGTTACGCGGTTTGGTAAAACCGCGTAACAAATTAGTCGCGCGTCAGCTTGCGGTGAATACGATGCGGCTGGGCTGCGTCCTCGCCCAGGCGCTCGATGCGGTTGGCCTGATAGGCCTCGAAGTTGCCCTCGAACCAATACCAGTTGCCCGGATTCTCGTCGGTGCCCTCCCACGCCAGAATGTGCGTGGCGACGCGGTCCAGGAACATACGGTCGTGGCTAATGACCACCGAGCAGCCCGGGAACTCGAGCAGTGCCGCCTCGAGCGAGGACAGCGTCTCGACGTCGAGATCGTTCGTGGGCTCATCGAGGAGCAGCAGGTTGCCGCCCTGCTTGAGCGTAAGCGCCAAGTTCAGACGGTTGCGCTCGCCACCGGAAAGTACGCCAGCGCGCTTCTGCTGGTCCTGGCCCTTAAAGCCAAAGCTCGCCACGTATGCGCGGCTGGGGACCTCGGTCTCGCCGACCATCATGTGGTCCAGGCCGTCCGAGACGACCTCCCACAGGTTCTTATCGGGGTCGATGCCGGAGCGGTTCTGATCGACATAGGAGATCTTGACAGTCTCGCCCACCTCGAGCTCGCCCGAAGTCAGCGGCTCCAGGCCCACGATGGTCTTGAACAGCGTGGTCTTGCCCACACCGTTGGGGCCGATGACGCCCACGATGCCGTTGCGCGGCAGGGTGAACGATAGGTCGTCGATGAGCACGCGACCGTCGAACTCCTTGTGCAGGTGATGGGCCTCGAGCACCTTGTTGCCCAAACGCGGGCCCACAGGGATGCGGATGTCGGTCCAGTCGAGCTTCTGGCTTGCGCGGGCCTCGGCCTCCATCTCCTCATAGCGAGCCAGACGGGCCTTGTTCTTGGCCTGACGGGCCTTGGGGCTGGAGCGCACCCACTCGAGCTCGGCCTCCATGCGCTTGGCGAGCTTGGCGTCGCGGTTGCCCTGAGCCTCGATACGCGCGGCCTTGGTCTCCAGATACGTGGAGTAGTTGCCCTTGTAGGGATAAAGGTGGCCGCGGTCGACCTCGCAGATCCACTCGGCAACGTTGTCCAGGAAGTAGCGATCGTGTGTGACGGCAAGCACCGCGCCCTGGTAGTTGTGCAGGAAGTGCTCGAGCCACAGGATCGACTCGGCGTCCAGGTGGTTGGTGGGCTCATCGAGCAGCAGCAGGTCGGGAGCTTCGAGCAGCAGCTTGCACAGGGCCACGCGACGGCGCTCGCCGCCGGAAAGCACATTGACCGGCATGTCGGAATCGGGCAGCTGCAGGGCATCCATAGCCTGGCCGAGCTTGGAATCGATATCCCAGCCGTCGGCGGCATCGATTTCGTCCTGGAGCTTGCCCATCTCGGCCATGAGGGCATCCATGTCGCAGTCCGGGTCGCACATCTCCTCGCCGATCTTATTGAAGCGATCGACCTTGGCGATCATGTCGCCAAATGCCATGCGCACGTTCTCGATGACGGTCTTGTCGTCGTCGAGCGGCGGCTCCTGCTGCAGGATACCCACGGTGTAGCCGGGGGTAAGTCTGGCATCGCCGTTGGAGACTTCCTCGATGCCGGCCATGATCTTGAGCAGGGTCGACTTGCCCATACCGTTAGGGCCCACGACGCCGATCTTGGCACCGGGATAGAAGCTCAGGGTCACGTCGTCAAGGATCACCTTGTCGCCATGAGCCTTGCGAGCCTGATACATCTGGTAGATAAACTCTGCCATTTGCCTGTTTTATCCTTTCTACCTGCTGTTTCCCTATTCTTGTTTCGCTTTAGTGGAAACGAGATGAGAAAACCAGCTCTAAAACGTAACGAAAAAGGGGCACGGTTGCCCATACCCCCTAATACTACCTGGGAAAAGTCCCCCGGAACATACTATGAACTGCGTACGCTAGTTTTCCGCAACCTTAACGAGCGGCTCGCTGCGATTTGCGCCACAGCAGATACGAGTAGACGTAGACGACTCCGACCGAACCAAACGCCAGAACCGCAATCACCGCGGCGACAACTTCACTCGAAAGCACGCTACCCGCAACGCCCATCACAATCAGACCAACACCCAGCACCATAAAGCAGGCACCGCCAAAACGCTGCGTACGGCGCCAGTTCTCGGGATCGGCAAGCGCCCAGGGCGTCTTGATACCGAGCGTATAGTTCTGCTTCACACGCGGCAAGTAGTTGCCTACGCCAATGAACAGCAAACCGACAGCACCGGAAATCAGCACGTTGACCGAACCGACCGCCGGCACCACGCCCCAGACCGTAAGCTCTCCCAGCCAGCTTATACCACAAATGAACAGGGTGAAGGCGATTACGAAGCCCTGATAGAACTTGCCCGAGGTTCGATATGCCTCACCTTTGGGATCGATGCGCGGCACCACGTAGAACATTGCGAGAAGCACCAGGGGCAGCACGCCGTGCGCGGAGGCCATCCAGCTGGGACCCCAACCGTCAACGCCGTTCGCGCCCCAGTGCGTGGGAATCTGCGCAGGCAAGCTCGGCATCACCATAAGGTGCGCTACGATATTGGCGACGCACAGAGCGACCAGCGCGATCCACACGCGTGGCGATACCCCCGTGGCGTGAATGCCCTTGTTTTCGTTATTCATCCTTATCACCTTCAGTGTTTGTAAAGCCCATAAACCAACCGATCAAGTCCTGCATGACGGTGGTGTTTAAGCTGTAAACGATGTTTTGGCCATGACGTTCATCGGTCACCAACCCGACGTTTTTGAGCGTCGCCAAATGATGGCTCAACGACGGCTTGCTGATATCGAAATGCTCGGCAAGCTCCCCAGCCGTGCGGTCGCCCTCGCGTAGTAGTTCCAAAATACGCCGCCGCGTAGGATCGGCCAGCGCTTTAAAACCCTCTCCCGGCATAGGACCTCCTCTCATCATTTCGTTCGACGCGCACACTATACTCGATATTTAGATGTTTGTCTAATTATCTAATCTTGTACTCAAAAAAAATGGCCGCCCCCGCGTAATGCGAAGACGGCCACTTCTCACGCCATAAACGTGTTTCGGAGTTGGCTAACCCGCGGCAACGGGCGCCATCTGCTTCAATCTTATGCGAATCCCGATCCCATTTCAACAAGCTCCAAGGGCTCAAATGGAATCGCAATAATACCTATAATGGCGATAGCTAAAACACGATCTGCTTCCCCATCGGAGGATATTTATGACCGAAACCGTTGCCGCAGCCGCCATCGAGACACGCGACACCAAGCTCGAGATCATCATGGGCCGCGAGGCACTCGATAAGCTCGCCGATGCTACGGTGCTGGTGCTCGGCTGCGGAGGTGTGGGCTCCAATTGCTGCGAGGCACTCGCCCGCGGCGGCATCGGTCATTTCGTCATTCTGGACAAGGACATCATCGCGCCCAGCAATATCAATCGCCAGGCCATCGCCTTTCACAGCACCGTCGGCAAGCGCAAGGTAGACGTGATGGAAGCCATGATTCGCGATATCAATCCCGCCGCCACCGTTATCAAGCGCACCGAATACCTGTTGAGCGACAACATCGACGAGTTCTTTGCGAGCGTTTTTGAGCAGACGGACGGCAAGCTCGACTACGTCGTTGACGCCATCGACACCATCTCGGCCAAGCTCACCATTGCCAAATATGCTCAGGACCACGACATTCGTTTGGTTAGCTCCATGGGCGGGGCCAACAAGCTCCATCCCGAGTGCCTCCGCTTTGCCGACATCTTCGATACGGTACGTGACCCCATGAGCCGCATTATGCGCAAAGAATGTAAGAGGCGCGGAATCAAGAGTCTACATGTATTGTTTAGCTGCGAGGAATCGGTTAAGACACAGCCCCGCGACCCTTCCAACATCCACGAGCGTACCGAGCTCGGAACCGCCAGCTTTATGCCGCCCATCATGGGTCAGATGATTGCCGGCGAGGTTATCCGCCAGATCAGTGGGCGCGGCACCGAGCACGTGCGCACCGATGGTCAGCGCCTGGACTAGCGGAGTGCGCCGAGATGGAGCCCCGGTTATTTGATGCACACTGCCATCTTGATTTGATGGCTTACCCGAATGCTGTTGCCGACGAAACTGCGGCTATAGGGCTGGGGGTCTTTGATTGCGGGGTCGACCCGCGCGACTTCGCGGCAGCAAAAAAGCGGGCCAGCCGTTACCCAAACATTATCTCGGGCGTCGGGCTCCATCCCTGGTGGCTCGCCGACGGCCGCTGCGGTCCTGCCGAAATCAATCTGCTTTGCAAAGTTGCTGCCCAAGAGCGCTATATCGGCGAAGTCGGACTCGACTTTTCCGCGCGCTTTGCCGGAAGCGAACCGCTGCAAATACAGGCACTTGACCGGCTCTGCGATGCGCTCGTGCAGTGTCCTCTTGCCGGGCGCGTAATATCGATTCACGCCGTTCGTTCGGCAGGAGCCGTACTGGACGTCCTCGAATCGCATGGTCTACTCGTCCCAAACCCCGACTCCCCCGCTATCATCTTCCACTGGTTTAGCGGTACTTCGGACGAACTCGTCTGCGCGCGTAATGTGGGCTGCTATTTTTCTGTCAACGAACGCATGCTCGCGTCTAAACGAGGACGCGAATACGTACGACAGATTCCACTCGATCGTTTACTGCTCGAGACCGATGCACCAGCGGAGGCAAACACAGAAACAAGCGCGCAGTCGCTCATCAGATCGCTCACAAGGACCTCGATGCGCATCGCCTCACTCAAAAACTTCAGCGCAAAGCACATTGAGTCGGCAGTTTTAGCAAATGCGCACTCTGTTTTTGACCTTCGCTAACCCCTGTGGGCAAAAAGACGACAACGATACCATTATGACGGTAGACGTGCCGTCCAAGTCCTACGCAAGCTCCAGCAGCTCCGGCAGTTGGTCGATAATCTTGTCCGCGGCATCTTGGCTAAAGCCGAAGCGTTCCTCGCGCTTGGCAATGACCGTCAGGCCGGCTCGCTTGCCGGCAGTGATACCAGGCACCGAATCCTCAACGCAGCAGCAGCGATTCGCGGGCAGTCCCAGCAGGTCCAGCGCATGAAGGTAGATGTCGGGCTCGGGCTTGCTCTCCTTAAACTGCTCGCCGCTCACCACATACTCAAAGGCATCCGACAGCCCGCACGCATTGAGCACTTCCTCGATGCTATCCATGGGAGACGAGCTGGCAAGCGCCACGCGAACGCCGCGGCGCGGCAGCTCTCGAATCGTATCCACGGCGCCTGGGTTAATCAAAGCCTGATAGTCGCGCGGACGCTTATGCGCCCACTCGTCCCAACGGGCCAACGCTTCCTCGCCAGATAAATGCCCCTTACCGGCGCGCTCAAACCAATCGACCAGCATATGCAGGAAGAACTGATGTGAGGTACCGATCTGCCCGTTCAACTCCTCTTGAGTCAGGTTAAGCCCAAGCTCCTTGGCAAACGCAGCAGTCTCGCCCAGGTAGTAATACTCGGTATCGACAATGACGCCGTCCATGTCAAAGATAACGGCGTCGAACGGAAATGCGGACACGGCACCCTCCCTAACAAAAGGGCGCCTGTAAGCAGGCGCCCGAACCATGCATTAATCGGCGATTCTAACCCAGCAGCTTATCCAGCGCCACCGCAATGCCGTCTTCGTTGTTATTGGCAGTCACCATCTGGGCCACGGCCTTAACCTCGTCAACCGCGTTACCCATGGCAACACCGGTACCGGCCCACTCAATCATGGACTTGTCGTTCTGGCCGTCGCCAAACGAGACGACCTCGCTGGCATCGATGCCGAGCTTGGGCAGGGCACCCTCGAGCGCACGGGCTTTGTCGATACCGGGCGCCGTAAACTCAAAATACCAGTCGGCCGTAAACATACCCGAAAGCGTCTGGGTAAAGGGCGCGTACATCTCCTCGTAATGCGCTTGCAGATAGGCCGGGTCGCCCGCAGTGAGCAGCTTGTCCACGGGATAAGTGTCCACGACCTCATGCAGGCTCTCCACCTCGCGAATCTTAAGATCGCACGCGTCGCGTTCATACTTGACGATATTCTTCTGCGAGCCATCCGGCAGCGTAATCATGCAGCGGTACGAATCCTCGACATGCAGATCGCGACCGAGCGAAATCATAGGGATCACGTCGAAATTGCGCAGATGATCAATCAGGCGATGCAATTCGTCGGCAGGCATAGCCTGATTGAACAGCACCTCGTCGGTCTGGGCATCGACGACGTGAGCGCCATTAAAGGCCACCAGCAGACCGTCATGGTTATGAAGGTCGAGCTCCTGCGCCAAGGCGTGCAGCCCCCATGCGGGACGGCCCGAAGCCAAAATGAGCTTAATGCCCGACTCCTGCGCAGCGAGCAGCTTCTCGCGCGTACGCGGGCTGATGACCTTTTGGTCGTTGGTGAGTGTGCCGTCGATATCCATTGCGATGGCTTTGATTGCCATATAAGCCTCCCTGTCATTGAACAACCTTGTCTGAGTCATCATACAGAACACCTACTGCGGCTCTGTCTGCAACGGGGTAAAAAGTCATATTGTCCCGAACATGAACAGCGTGTGGTCGTGAAGCTTTATCGCTCAGGTCAAATACGTCTGCTAGCGACGCTCATCCGTCGGTGCGCCCTCGACGATCGCGATGCCCGCCGATGCACCTAACGCGCTGGCGCCGGCCTCGATGAATGCACAAGCCTCTTCGTAATTATGGATACCGCCCGCCGCCTTGATTGCCACGGCATCGCCGAGCACCTCGTGCATCAGCCGCACGTCCTCGAGCTTAGCACCGCCAAAGCTTCTGCCGGTCGATGTCTTAAGGAATCCCGGCTTGGCCTCCAGCGCGATCTCGCATACACGGCGCTTGGCGGCGTCGTCGCCGTCCAGCTTGCACATCTCAACGATTACCTTGTCAGTGATGCCATGCGCGCGACAAAAATCAGCAACGGCAGTCATCTCGCGCTCGATGGCATCAAAATCGCGGTTCTCGATCGACCCCTGATTCAAAACGTAGTCAATCTCGGTAAAGCCACACGCAGCGTATTCCTCAAACCTCGCAAGCTTCTCCTCAAGCGTCATAGTGCCCTGGGGAAAGTCGATAGCGCCGGCAAGGATGATGTCAGAGCCCTCGAGCATGGCGCGGCCCGTCTCGTACTCCTGCAGGTTCGCAAATACGCAGCGAAAGTTGTACTTTAGCGCCTTCTCGACATACTGCTCAAACGTGTCCTCGGGGGCATCGATATAGTCGATGTATTTATTGATGGGTTTGGCAAGCGTCATGCTGGGCCTCCTTGTTCAGGGTTGACAACCGATTCGTGGTTTCACGCGAAAAACCACGTTCAATCTACGCCCGACATGCAAGGACAGCGTCCGCATTCCGGCAAGTGGTATGAAATTAGCTGTAGACGTATATTTACGGACAACGAATGGCACCGCACGCGGATGCCGACTGCAAGACATCCCCCCTCAATACGCCCTCATGCCCACTCAAATAGCAAAGGGGCCCGCATCCCAACGGATACGGGCCCCTTTCAGTCATAAGCCAACTCGGCCGTAAAGACTACTTGCGGTGAGCGCGGTAGAACTCGATGAGTGCCTGGGTCGAAGCGTCCTGCTCGGCCTTGGCGGCGTCGTCGTGGAAGGCCGGGGTAATCTGCTTGGCAAGCTGCTTGCCCAGCTCGACGCCCCACTGGTCGTAGGAATCGATACCCCAGACCGTGCCCTCGACAAACGTGATGTGCTCGTACAGGGCGATGAGCTCGCCGAGTGCGAACGGGGTCAACGTATCGCCGAAGATCGAGGTCGTCGGACGGTTGCCCTCAAAGCAGCGGGCCGGGACGATCTGCTCGGGCGTGCCCTCGGCGCGCACCTCATCGGCCGTCTTACCAAAGGCGAGCGCCTTGGTCTGGGCCAGGAAGTTGCCCAGGAACAGCTCGTGAACATCTTGACCGCTATCGGTCGCAGGGTTGGCGGTATTGGCAAAGGCGATGAAATCGGCCGGGACCACCACGGTGCCCTGGTGCAGCAGCTGGTAGAAGGCGTGCTGACCGTTGGTGCCGGGCTCGCCCCAGAAGATCTCACCGGTGTCGGAGGTCACGGCGCTGCCGTCCCAGCGGACGTGCTTGCCGTTGGACTCCATGGTGAGCTGCTGCAGGTAGGCCGGGAAGCGGTGCAGATACTGGCAGTACGGCAGCACGGCGTGGCTCTTGGAACCGAAGAAGTTGACGTACCAGACGTTGAGCAGGCCCATCAGCGCGACGGCGTTGTTCTCGAGCGGGGTATTGCAGAAGTACTCGTCGATGGCGTGGAAACCCTCGAGGAACTGCTGGAAGCGCTCGGGACCGAGCACGACGATCAGCGACAGACCCACGGCGGAGTCAACGGAATAGCGGCCGCCGACCCAGTTCCAGAAACCAAAGGCGTTAGCGGGGTCGATGCCGAAGGCCTCGACCTTGTCGAGTGCGGTGGAAACGGCAACGAAGTGCTTGGCCACGGCCTCGGCGTTCTGCTCATCGGAGCCGTCGATGGCACCCTGAGCCTTGAGCTGCTCGAGCATCCAGGTCTTGACCTCGCGAGCGTTGGTGAGGGTCTCGAGCGTGGTGAAGGTCTTGGAGACGATAATCACGAGCGTGGTCTCGGGATCCAGGCCCTTGAGCTTCTCGGCCTGGTCGTTGGGGTCGATGTTGGAGATATAGCGGCAGTCGATACCGGCGTCGGCATAGGGGCGCAGAGCCTCGTAGGCCATGACCGGGCCCAGGTCGGAGCCGCCGATGCCGATGGACACCAGATGCTCGATCTTCTTGCCGGTAACGCCCTTCCACTCACCGGAGCGCACGCGCTCGGCAAAGGCGTACATGCGGTCGAGGACCTCGTGCACGTCGGCGACGACGTCCTGGCCGTCAACGATGAGCTGCCCCTTCTCGCTTGCCGGGCGGCGCAGCGCGGTGTGCAGGACGGCACGGTCCTCGGTGGTGTTGATGTGTTCGCCGGAGAACATGGCATCGCGGCGCTCCTCGAGCTTCACCTCGCGGGCAAGATCGCACAGCAGCTTGACGGTCTCATCGGTCACCAGGTTCTTGGACAGGTCGAAGTGCAGGTCACCGGCGTCAAAGCTCAGCTTGTTCACGCGCTCTGCATCGGCAGCGAACCAGGCCTTGAGGTCGATACCTTCGGCCTCGAGCTTCTCCTGATGAGCCTCGAGCGCCTTCCAAGCGGCGGTCGACGTAGCGTCGATAGGTGCGGCAACAGTTGCCATAAAGTCCTCCTCAACATACGGGCGCAAGCCTCCATGCGCCCGGATAATCAGATGCCCCTATTCTAGCGCAGGTCAAGACCGTAATCAGCGAGCGTTGCCAATCCGCCCCCAAACGGCGACCGACCAAAAAGGGACAGGTTTATTTTGGCAGGTCAAACGCTTTACCTACCAAAAATAGCCCATCTCTTTATGGCAGACATTAGGCCGCAGCGCACACGCTGCCGAGCAACTCACGCAGAGGAGACCCAATGCCCTCAAGCAGTTCGGGCGCGATGATGGCAAAAACGGGAACCTCACCGGCCCCCACGACGGCAGGCACTTTGCCCTCCGAGACAATGCATCCATAAGGGACAAAACCGTCTTCGCCGGCATCGAGCGCCGCCATGCGACGCGCGAGTTCGCGCGCAAAGCCAGCAGTATCGGCATCGCCAATCGCCAGGACAAAGTCCACGCCTTCGTCGGTCGCCAGGGCCACAGCTTCGTCGATCAGCTCGTCTCCCCCGTCGCCCTCAACCGAGCCGCAACGAAAAAGCACGCGCTCGAGCAGAGCTCGGTCAAGCGAGCCGAGCGCCGCCGAGACAAGCTCATCGCGCGTATGCTTGTCGCCACCCAGCACCACCAGCGCCTTGGTACCGCCGTAGTGAGCGACCAATCGTCCACACCAGCGAGCCACGTCTCCATCCGCAACAAGGCGCGTCGGCATACCAAACCCATAGTTGACCATTATCCCCACAACCCTTCCGTGCTTTATGGTGGTATCGATCGTTAGGCTCATGCTACGAAGCGAGGTTTTCCGAGCTGTTTCGCGCTCTTTAGAGCTGCGTTAAAACCCGATGCAACCGCCCGACCATACCTGCCAAAAAGGGACAGGTTTGTTTTGGTCGGTCAAGCGTTTTACCTACCAAAATAAACCTGTCCCTTTTTGGCAGGTTTTGACGATGTCCGGACGAGCGGGTATTATCGAACATGTATTCGATAAGAACATGTGTTTGATGGGAGGACGCGTGGGGGACGGGCGTCACACCTATATCTGCATCGACCTCAAGACGTTTTACGCCAGCGTCGAGTGCGTCGACCGCGGGCTCGATCCGCTCACCACCCACCTGGTCGTTGCCGACGAATCACGCGGGCGTACGACCATCTGCCTCGCCATTACCCAGGCCATGAAGGACCTCGGGATACACAACCGCTGCCGCCTGTTTGAGATTCCCGACGGCATCGACTACATCAAGGCCGTACCGCGCATGCAGCACTACATGGAGGTGTCGGCGCAGATCTACGGTATCTACCTGGAATACGTCAGTCCGCAAGACGTTCACGTCTACTCAATTGACGAGTGCTTTATCGACGTGACACCCTATCTAGAGCTCTACCATACCAATGCCAAAAGCTTTGCCTGCATGCTGCGCGATGAGGTCCTCGCGCGCACCGGCATCACGGCGACAGTCGGCATCGGCCCCAACCTATTCCAGGCCAAGGTGGCGCTCGACATAACCGCTAAGCACGTACCCAGCCGCATCGGCATACTCGACGACGAGACCTTTCGCAAGGAGATCTGGCCCCATCGCCCCATCACCGATATCTGGGGCATCGGCCCCGGCGTGGCAGCCCGCCTCGAAAAGTACGGGGTATACGATCTGATGGGCGTCGCCGCGCTCGACGAAAACCTGCTTTACGACGAACTCGGCGTCAATGCCGAGTATCTCATCGACCACGCCTTTGGGCGCGAGCCGACAACTATCGCCGATATTCAGGCCTATCGCCCGCAGGCAACTTCAACCACCACAGGACAAGTGCTCTCGAAGGGTTATGCCTACGAGCAGGCCTACACCGTCTTGCGCGAGATGGTCGATGCCGCCGTACTGGACTTGGTCGATAAGCACGTGGTCTGCGACAGCATCTCGCTCTTTGTGGGCTACGCGAGCGAGCGCGCCGACATACGCCGCCTCGACGCCAGCGGCACAGCGCAATATGTAGACGGATGCGGACATTTGCGTTCGAGCACGTCGAGCATCGAACCCGCCGCAACCGCAGGCCCCGAGCTCGCACCCCGTGCACCCAAGCCCGTCCAGCGCGATGACGAACGACGCCGTCTGGTGCGCGAGGCACAGGCAATCGACGGCATCTTTGTGGGAGAGCATGGCGGCAAACCGCGTGGCGGCTATGCCGCGCTCTTTGCGCACTCTAACGCTTCGCGAAAGCTGCCCGAGCGCACCAATTCGTTTAAGAAGATCATGGGCTATTTCGATGAGCTCTGGGCGCAGACCGTCGATCCCAAACGGCCGGTCAAGCGCATCAATTTGGGCTTTGGCAACCTCATGCCCGAGGAATTTGCCACCATCGATCTGTTCAGCGATGTTAAGGCCGATGAACGCGAGCGTGACCTGGCCCGCGCCGTTCTGGCCGTGAAAGGCAAGTACGGCAAGAACGCCCTAGTCAAGGGATTAAGCTTTACCGCCGGCGCCACTGCACGCGAACGCAACGATCAGGTAGGAGGACACCGTGCCTAAGGCCCAACAACAGCCGATGCGGCCGCCGACACCTTTTGAACGCCTGGCGGACCCCGAGGGAAGACGTCGCGCCGCCGACCCCAGGCTCACCGCCAACGGTGCCGTTCGCGCCAACCGCGCCGCGCAGTTTATGCCCTTTGCCGCCCTCACGGGATACTACGAGCTCGTGCGCAAACAAGAGATCTCTGTTGAGCCCAAATGCGAACTCACGGAAGAAAAAGCCCTCGAACTTTCAAAAAAGCTCGAGGGCCTCAAACGCGGCGACTTGGTGCGCGTCACTTATTACGATACATACGGCTATCGTAGCCGCACCGGCATTCTCGACGAAGTGCTCCCCGCGTTCAAGCTGCTCAAACTCCGAGACATCGCCATCGGCTTCGACGATATCCAAGACATCGAGCTGCGCGGCCGAGCCTAAGCGCAAGCGTACGCCCGGCCCTACGGCTTCATGACGTAATAGCCCGCGCCCCTCACCGCCGTCTCGAGTGTGTCGCGATCGACCGGGCGCTTAGAGCGTACGCGTGTCGCGTGGTCCGCATACGTCACCGTAGCCCACATGCCATCAAGCGTATTGAGGTCGTTCGTCACATTTTGCGCGCAGCCGCCGCAGCTCATACCGCCAATAAGCAGCTCATCGCTATAGGGGTAGTGAGACACATCGGTGTCCGCGACCGCGACCCTCTTGACCTTCTTTCTGCCCGCCCCATCGCCGCAACAGCATTTGCCATGCGTCGATGCGACAATACGCCGGAATCCAAAAAATAAGCCGGCGGCAATTACGGCAAGCACAATGATGTTTGCAGGGTTAAGCAAATCCTCCATATTGGTTATTTCCTGAGATATCCCTACGACGACGTGCACGAATTCATCGTCCAGCACGGCGAAAACTCTAAGGTCTTTGGCGCATGGAAGGTATACACAAACGTTGAGCAGGCGCTCGCGACCTTCGATTCCTATCGCACATGCACGCAATACCTTACCTACATCTATCAGCAGGGCCACAGCCTCGCAAAACTTGCCCAGGCAACCCGATAGAGCATACAAACCGCGGCCGCACGCCGCACAACCGAAAGGAAAACATATGAGCAAGATCGCAGTCGTCTACTGGAGCGGCACGGGCAACACCGAAGCCATGGCAGACCTCGTTGCCGAGGGCGCGGCGTCAGCCGGCGCCGAGGCAGAGGCCGCCTGTTGCGCCCTTGGAGCCGAGCTCGCCTAACGGCGATAAGCTCCGCCCATACGCGGCTCTGCACCAAAACACATTCGCATCCCAACAAAAACGGGGCTGGATCCAAATCCAGCCCCGTTTTCTGCTATGTCAGCCACATAAAGCAGCTACGAGATGTTGCCCAAAAACGCCTTGGTACGTTCGCTCTTAGGATGGTCGAAGACCTCGCTCGGCGTGCCCTCCTCCACGATAACGCCGCCGTCCATAAAGACGACGCGGTCGGCGACGTCGCGGGCAAAGCCCATCTCGTGCGTCACCACGATCATCGTCATGCCGTCACGCGCAAGATCGCGCATGACACCCAGAACGTCGCGGACGAGCTCGGGGTCAAGCGCCGACGTAGCCTCGTCAAAGAGCATCACGTGCGGATTCATCGACAGGGCGCGGGCGATGGCCACGCGCTGCTGTTGACCGCCCGAAAGCTGGCTCGGCATAAAATCGATGCGCTCCGCCAGACCGACCTTGGTCAGCTCCTCGACGGCAATCTTCTCGGCCTCTTCCTTGCTGCGCTTGAGCACCTTTTGTTGCGCAAGCATGACGTTCTTTTTGACCGACAGGTGCGGGAACAGATTGAACTGCTGAAACACCATGCCCAAGTGCGTACGCACCTTATTGAGGTCGACGCCCTTGGCGCACACATCCACGCCCTCAACGACAATCGAGCCGCTCGTGGGCTCCTCAAGACGGTTAATGCAGCGAAGCATCGTCGACTTACCCGAGCCCGAGGGGCCCAGGACCACGACGACCTCACCCTTGTGCACATCCAGATCGATGTCGCGCAGGACCACGTTATCGCCAAAGGCCTTCTGGAGATTCTTGATGCTGACGACGACCTCGTTCGAGTTATTGGTTTCGCTCATAATAGAACCTCCTTACAGACCTGCAATATGATCGGCGGGTGTCGCGACAACCTGTCCGGCGCTCTTGGTGGGACGCTTCTTTTTGGTTTCGGCCGTCCCCAGAAGTCTCGCCTCAAGACCGCTCACCAAGCGCGCAAGCGGCAGGGTAATGACCAGATAGAACAGGGCGGCAACCACATACGGCGTGATGGAGCCCGTCGTCGCCACGATGGTGCGGGCATTCATGACGATCTCGACCACGCCCACGGCGGCGAGCAGTGACGTATCCTTGTAAAGCAGGATAAACTCGCTGGTCAGCGTAGGCAGGACATTGCGGAACGTCTGCGGAATCATAACGTAGAGCAACGTCTGGAAGGCATTCATGCCCAGCGAGCGGGCAGCCTCGTTTTGGCCCTTGGGAATCGACTGAATACCGGCACGGAAGATCTCGCACAGGTACGCAGACGAGTTCATGGCCATGACGATAACGCCCAAGACGTAGTCGTCCACCTTGACGCCGGCAAGTGGCAGGCCAAAGAACGCGATATAGATCTGCAGGAACGCCGGCGTACCACGGATGATATTCACGTAAATGCCGGCAAGACAGCGCAGGATGCGCGACTTGGAGATGCGCATGAGCGACAAGGCAAAGCCAAAGGGGATTGCCAGCGGAAACGCCACAAGCACGATCGAGAGCGACATAAGGAAGCCCTTAAATACGACCGGCAGGCTCTGGACCAAAATGACCGGGTTCAAGAACAGGCGCAGGAACATATTGGAATTCCAAGCCTCGACCCACGGCTGTTCCTTAAGATCGGCCTGGAAGTTATCGAAGGCCGTCACGCCCTTAATCTCGACGGAAGGAATCTTGGAAATCTTCTTGGTCGAACCGTCGGCGAGCGTATAGGTGCCGCTAAAGGCCTCGTCGCCGCCTTCGACGGGGAAGGTCACGCCGTATACCTCGACACGGAAAAAGCCGCCGGCAGGCGCCGTCTCGCCAAAGTCGATCTTGAGCGTCTGGCCATCAGCCGTGCACGTGGGCTTCATGGGTGTGCGATCCATGAGGTCCTCGCCCGAGAGCATCGTCAATCGCGTGTCATCGGTACCAAACGTCGTGCCGTCGACAAACGTCAGCGAAAGACCGCTCAGCTCCTCGTCGGCGTCGGCCTGAACTTCCCAGGTAATACGTGTCTCGGTGCCGCCGACCACATCGCTGCCCGAACCGGTGTTGGGTCGGGCGGTAATCTTTGCGGTCTCAAGCGCTTGGGCAGTCGAGGGCGCAGATGCCCCCACGCACACCAGCGCGAGCGCCACGGCCATGACGCAGGCTAGCTTTTGGAGCAAGGCGGGTAGTGAAGAACGCTGCTCCGCGGCCCCTTTGTTCAGTCGAGACAAGGTGGCTCCTATCGTAGAAGTTGCCGGCAAATAGAGACGGAAACACTCTCCGTCGAGAGAAGCGCAAAGGCCCTCTCCGCTAAACGGAAAGGGCCCACACGCAATCAAGTATCTGTTTACTTGATGTTGTACTTAGCCATGAGGGCGTCAACGGTACCGTCGTCGGTCAGGTCCTTGATGGCCTGGTTGATGTCGTCCTTGAGCTTGGTATTCCCCTGGTTGATGGCAATAGCGTACTCCTCGCCGGTGCTGATCTGCTTAACCGTATGGCAGGTGTTGAACTGCTCGGCGGTCAGCTGGCTGGCAACGGAGCGGTTGGTGACCACGGCGTCACCCTTGTCGGACTGCAGGGCGCTGAAGCACTCGGTAGCGTCCTTGTAGGGGACGATCTTGGCCTTGGGGAAGTTCTCCTGGGCAAAGGCCTCGGCGGTCGAGCCAGACTGGACGATGATGGTAGCGTCGGCGTTGTTGAGCTTCTCGCTGTAATTGTCGGCCGTGATGTCGGTGTTATCGACCTTGGTCACGATAGCCTGATCGTCCATGTAGTAGGAGTCGGAGAAAGCGACTTCCTTCTCACGCTCGGGCGTGTCGGTGATAGCCGCAATGGAGACGTCATACTTGGTGCCCGAAGCGACGCCGGGGACGAGCGTGTCGAAGTCATTGTTGACGTACTCGACATCCAGGCCCAGCTTGTCGCCGATAGCCTTGATGAGCTCAAGGTCAAAGCCCTGATAATCGCCGTTGTCATCCTTGTACTCAAACGGAGCATACTCGGCAGAGGTGCCGACGGTCAGTGTACCGTCCTTGACGAGCGCGTACTCCTTGGAGCCGTCGACCTTCTCGACCTTAGCGTTGTCAGAGCTGCTGGAACCGGCATCAGAACCAGAGGTGGCGTTGGACGAGCCGCAGCCCGTCAGTGCGAGGGCGAGCGCCATGGCGCCCGTGGCGGCAAATGCGCCAAGCTTCTTCAGCTTCATAATCAGTCTCCTTCCAATGGCCCCATGTGATTCAGGGGCCTGCAAAAACTGAGGGCTATTATGCACCTGCGTGAGAGAATCTGCAATTAGAAAACTGATTGAAACAAACCCATAACGTGAATGGAACACTCCACTTTATGACAGTCATTACTGCTGCAATGACCTTAATAGTTTAATTTCAGCCGCATAACCTGCAAGTTCGTTCGGCGTTTCCAAAATGAATGGCAGTGATCGCAGGCAGCTATTCGATACAATATTCTGCATAACCTGCATTCCACCGCCAAGTTCCTCGCTGCCGAGGTAACCCTTGCCGATGCACTCATGCCGGTCCTTATGGGCACCGCGGGGATTCTTGGAATCATTGATATGCACAGCGCGCAGGCGCTCGATACCCACCACACGATCGAACTCGTCGAGCACACCGTCAAGATCTTGGACGATATCATAGCCGGCGTCATTTACATGGCAGGTGTCCAGGCAAACGCCCAGCTTGGCCGACAGCTCGGGGCGCCTGTCAGCAACGCCCTCGATGATGATCGCCAGTTCCTCAAAGCTGCGGCCCACCTCGGTGCCCTTGCCAGCCATGGTCTCGAGCAGCACCGTCGTCTGCTGGCCCTCAAACATCACCTGGCACAGGGTGTCGACGATCATCTGAATGCCGGCGTCGGAGCCCTGTCCCACATGCGCACCGGGATGGAAATTGTAGTAGTTACCGGGCAGCGCTTCCAGACGCTGCAGATCCTCAGCCATGGCCTCCAGGGCAAACTCGCGCGCCCGCTCTTTGGCCGAGCAGGGGTTATAGGTATACGGAGCATGGGCCACGAGGGGACCAAAATTGTTTTGTTCCATAAGCTCGCGCAGGGCCGCCACGTCATCCATGTCAAGGTCTTTCGCCTTGCCGCCGCGCGGGTTGCGCGTAAAGAATGCAAAGGTATTGGCGCCAATGGATAGCGCCGTCTCCCCCATCGCCCGATAGCCCTTCGTCGTGGATAGGTGACACCCGATCGTCAGCATCCCCAGCTCCCCCTCATCAGTTACGGTGAAATAGTTCCTGTTGATGCCTTATTCTGCCGCAAACAGGAACTATTCCACCGCAAGTTATAAAAGGGTCATGAGGAGCGCGTTTTGCCGAAGGCCTTAAGCGCCGCCGTCACGGGGCCAGGCTGGAAACGTCGGCGCACATCGTCGAGACGCTCGGGAATATCGATGTGCTGCGGGCAGTGGCGTGCGCATTTGCCGCACTTGACGCAATTGCTCACCAACTTGGGCTCGCTTGTCCGCACCGCACTCGCCGTAAAGTACTGCGATAGACCCGTAAACCAGCTGTGCGCATAGCTTGCGTTGTAGGCGGCAAAACACCCAGGAATATTGATGCCTTTAGGACACGGCATGCAGTAGCCGCATCCCGTGCAGGGCACGCGATTCGATTTTTCAAACTCCGTCAGCACGTGCGCGATGGCATCGAGCTGAGTAGCCGTCATCGAATCCGGCAGGGCCCGATCGGCCAACGCCGCGTTCTCATCCACCTGCGCGGTATCGGTCATACCCGAAAGCAGCATCGTCACCTGAGGATGATTCCACACCCACGAAAGCCCCCAAGCGGCAGGAGTGCACAAATGCGGGTCACGGGCGCTATCGAGCACAGCGCGGGCCCGCGGCGGCAACTTACCTGCCAGACGTCCGCCCAAAAGCGGCTCCATTACAAATACCGCAAGCCCGCGTTCAGCAGCCGCCATGAGCCCCGCCGTCCCCGCCTGATAGTGCTCTCCAGCGTAGTTGTACTGGATCTGGCAAAAGTCCCACTCATAAGCATCGAGCATCGTGAGGAAGTCCGCCGCACTGCCGTGGTACGAAAAGCCGATCCGGCGAATACGCCCCGCAGCCTTTTGGCGAACAATCCAATCCTCGATACCCAGTGCCACCACGCGTTCCCACTGGGCGGGCGAGGTGATGTTGTGCATGAGGTAGTAGTCGATATGGTCAGTCCGCAGGCGGCGCAGCTGCTCATCAAAGAAACGGTCGAAATCCTCCGCGCACTTGCACGAGGCGTGCGGCAGCTTGGTCGCGAGCAAAACCTGGTCGCGCAGGCCCAAGCGCTCAAGCGAAGCGCCTACGCAAGCCTCGTTGCCGGGATAAAGATAAGCCGTATCCAGGTAATTTATCCCCTGCTCCACGGCGCGGGAAACGATAGCATCGGCTGTCTTCGCATCGGGGCGTCCCGGCGCACCGGGAAACCTCATGCACCCCAGCCCCAACACCGAGATACGGTTACCGCTTTTGGGGTCAACGCGATACTGCACGTCCCCTCCTCCCCCATCGAAGCTCTGACGCGGCGAAACAAACCC
>OLSB01001123.1_pt1 | contig 27853 bp, 21 predicted proteins | sample 1672071 | NCBI WGS metagenome assembly OLSB01 (sample SAMEA3136642, study PRJEB25190) | human gut metagenome | biome: human gut; feature: human-associated habitat; material: faeces | place: Austria | collected 2013 | reverse complement strand
GCCGACCTTCTCCGCCTTTGACTCGATGCGGTAATCGGAAAACGCGTCGCTGGACGCGCCGACAAGGGTGCCGCCCGCCAGCTCCCAGATGTTCGCGAAGCTGCCCATGCCCGCGACGACGCGCTCATGCGTGCTCACGGTCACCTGGTTGCCCAAATCGTCCGTAAAGGTGTAGCCGGCCTGCTGGCTCGTCGCGCTCTGCTGTGCGCCGTCGTTGCCGGAGTTGCTGCCAGAGCAGCCGATCATCGCGCTGCCGCTTGCCGCCAGCGCCAGGGCGCACGCACACGCGCATGCCTTCGTTGCAATCCTCTTCATGTGGTTCTCCTCATCTGATGTGGGCGGCCGATCATGCGGCCGTCGCATCCGTCGCATTTGCTGTCAGCCCCTGCCCCTGCCCCTGTCATCGCAGCGGCAGGGGCAGGGAACGGCCGTCGGGCTCTCGCCTAGGCGCCCTTGCAGCCGAGTTTCTGCCCGTAGGCGCAGTAGTCGTCCTGGGCCATGTAGTCGCCGTCGTGGTAGTACGCCGCGCGCGCCCTGCAGCCGCCGCAATGCTCCTTGTGGTCGCACTCGCCGCAGTTGCCGCCGTAAGCCTGCGTGCGCAGGCGCTCGAACACGGGGCTCGTCGCCCAGATCTCGTCGAAGGGCTGCTCGCGCACGTCGCCGGCGTCCTCGGTCATGTACGCACACGGGCGCACGATGCCCTCGCTGCCGACGACGCAGTAGGTGAGGCCGGCCAGGCAGCCGCGCGTGTAGCGGGTGGGGATGCCGAGCTGGTCGGCGACGCGCGTGAACTGCGGCGCGCAGGTGGGCTTGACGTCGATGCCGACCTCTGCGGCCTTGCGCATGATGTCTTGGAGCAGCGCCTCGTTCTCCAGCACCTTGAGGCTCGTCTCCTCGATGTACTTGCCGCGCCCCACGGGGATGAGGAAGAAGATCGAGTGGTTGACCGCGCCGATGCTCTGCGCGAAGTCCGTGATGTCGCAGACCTCGTCGCGGTTCCAGTCGACCACGGTGGTATGGATCTGGAAGTCGAGGCCCGCGCGCTTGCATGCCTCGATGCCCGCGAGGGTGTCGACGTGGGCGCCTGCGACGCCGCGGAAGGCGTCATGCTTTGCCGCGTCGAGACTGTCGATGCTGATGCCCATGGAGCACGCGCCGGCTTCCTTGAGCTTTCGCGCGACCTCGTCGGTGATCAGCGTGCCGTTGCTGCCGAACACGGGGCGCAGGCCTTGAGCTGCAGCGTGCGCCACGAGCTCGAAGATATCGTCGCGCATAAGGGGCTCGCCGCCGCTGAAGATCATGATCTTGAAGCCGGCGCGCGCAATCTGCTCGATCATCGCCTTGCCCTCGGCCGTCGTCAGCTCGCGACTGTCACACTCCGCCGCGTCCTGGTAGCAGTGCTCGCACTTGAGGTTGCACCTGTTGGTTGTCATCCACGATACGATCATCGTCTCTCCTCTCTCGTAACCGATTGAGGATGCTAACGGGCGACGTTGCGTCATGGGCAAGCGCTGCGCGAGAAAAAGTTGGCAAGTGACGGGATTTGCCGATTAAAGCGTTGAGCTGGGCGAATAGCGGGCGATGCAAAGCAGCACCCGGTCCAAGTGGGACGGGTGCCGGCACGGGATGGCTGTGGTTGTTACGGCTTGGCGCCCCTAACCGCGCAGCGCCTCGAGCGCGTCTTTGAGGAAGCTGAGCGTCCTACGCTGGATGCCCGCGTAGAAGTCGCGGTCGTACTGCTTGGGGCCTTGCGCGCGCTGGTTGGCGAGGCGCTTGAGGCCGGCGAGCGCGCCGGACATGCCGCCGAGGCGCTCGAAGCGCAAGGCGAGCTTGCGGCCGCGCTCGTCGCCGGGCTGCACGCCGTCGTGCATGGCCTCGATGGTGTCGCCCATGAGCTGGTGCCAGCGGCTGACCTCCTCGTGGGTGAGCTCCGGGACGCTGCTCTCGTCGCAGCCCTCGCCGTTGATGGCCAGCCACAGCACGTCCTCGCGGTTCTGCATATCGCTGATGGCCTGGGCAAAGTCGCTCCAGCGCACGTGCTCGCTTGCAGCGAGCTGCTCTCGGAGGCTGTTGACGGTGCTGATGTTGCGCAGGACCTCGACGCTCTCGCGCTCGAGCTCGTGCATGCGGTGCTCGAGCGCACCGGAGAGCTCTTGGCGGTCGTCGAGCGCCTCCGCCTCCTTGATCTGCGCGAGCGAGAAGCCGAGGTACTTGAGGGTGAGGATGCGATAGAGGCGCTCCTCGTCGTCGCGGGAGTACAGGCGCTGGTTCTGCTCGCTTTTGGAGCTGGGGTGGAGCAGGCCCTTTTGGTCGTAGTACTGGATGGTGCGCACGGTCACGCCCACGCGGCGGGCGAGCTCGCCAACGGTCATCAGGTCGTCTTCATTTGCAGGCATGCCGCGTCCTTCTCGCACGTGTGATCATCGGATAATCCAACACCCTATTATCGCGCGTGACGCTACGTCACCGTCAAGCGCGCGGGCGGTGATTGCCGCCGCCTTGCTGCAATCAGATGGTGCCGACTTCGCCGGCGGGGGCAGGGGCGTCTGCCGCGCGTGGTGATTGGGCGGAGGCGTCCGAAAGCGCCTTATCCTCGGAGGAGGGCTTCCTTTCAGCAGAAGCAGCAGTCGCGTTGCGCTTCGACCCTCGCGAGGAATTGCCTGCCGCCGCGCGGCTTTCCGCCGTGGTGCGATCACCTGCCGCAACGCGGTTTTCCGCCGTGCGGCCGAGCACCGCCGCGCGGTCGCGGGCGGCGGCATCCGCGCGGTAAGCTTCCCAACCCCGCTCGCTCGGATGATAGAAGCAGCCGCGCTCCAAGCCATCGGGAAGGTAGCGCTGCTCGACCCATCCTTCGGGGTAGTCGTGGGGATATTTGTAGGTTCCGTAGTTTTCGGATCCTGGGCGATGCCTATCGCGCAGGTAGTCGGGCACCTTGCGCGCAGGCCCGCGGCGAACCTCGGCGAGCGCCGCATCGATTCCCGCCTCCGCAGCGTTGCTTTTCGGAGCGAGCGCTAGGTATATCGCCGCCTGTGCCAGGTTAATGCGGCATTCCGGGTAGCCGATGACCTCGGCGGACTTGAACGCGGCTTCTGCTATGAGGAACGCTTGCGGGTCGGCGTTGCCCACGTCCTCCGACGCCTGAATCATCATGCGGCGCGCAATGAACTTCGGGTCTTCCCCACCGTCAATCATGCGCGCGAGCCAATAGAGCGCAGCATCAGGGTCGCTCCCGCGCATCGATTTAATGAACGCGGAGATGACGTCGTAGTGCATGTCTTTGTTCTTGTCGTAGGCGAGCGCGCGGTGAGGCGTTGCGCGACGCACGACATCGACGCTGATGAGAGCGGGCTTTTTGGGAGTGCCGGGCGCCACCATCTGCGAGGCGAGCTCGAGCGTGGTAAGCGAGGCGCGCCCGTCGCCCCCGGCGAGCAGCACGATTGCGGAAAGGGCGTCGTCGGCAAGCGCATAGCGCCCGGCAAGCCCGCGCTCGTCGGCCAGCGCACGGCGAACGAGCTGCGCGATTTCCCCATCGGTGAGCGAGTGAAGCTCAACCACGCGGGAACGGCTGATGAGTGCTGAGTTCACTTCGAAGAACGGGTTCTCCGTGGTGGCTCCCACCAGCACGAGCACGCGGTTCTCCACCGCATGGAGCAGCGCGTCTTGCTGGCTGCGGTTGAAGCGATGGATCTCGTCGACGAACAGGATGGTTCGAAGGCCCTGCATCGTCAGGCGCTTTTCCGCGGCGCTGATCTCGCGGCGCAGGTCGGACACGGTGCCGCCGATGGCGGAGACTTCCACAAAGGTGGCTTTCGTGTGCTCGGCGATGACGTGCGCGAGCGAGGTCTTCCCCGTGCCCGCGGGCCCAAAGAGGATGACCGAGCTTAAGCTGTCTCCCTCGATAGCGCTGCGCAACCAGCTGCCGGGACCGACCGCGTCGATCTGCCCCACGACCTCGTCGAGCGTGCGCGGGCGCATGCGCACCGCAAGAGGCGCCACTTCCGCGCGGCGCTCGTTTTCCATTGCTGTGAATAAGGTTTCCATGGCGCGTATCATACCACGCGAACGTTTGTTTGCCCAGAGGCGAAGGAGGAGGAAAGAAATGGCCCGCCGGAAAGGGAGGTCCGACGGGCCCAAGGAGGGGATTAGACGGTCGGGGTTAGGACCGCCTGCTGCTTTCGAAAGAAGGCAACTGCAGGATTCTCGAAGGAAGGGGGAACCTTCTCACCTGCTACTTGCAGTATAATAACCACCCTTGAATCCCTTATGTTCGACACGTGGGCATCTTATGAATCAACCAGGGCTTTTGTTACGAGTTCGTTTCTTTGGCAGCGGCGAGGGAGCGACTTCTAAACAGCAGCGCTAGCAGGTTGGCAACCAAGCAATCGCTTCCACATACCCCAGGCAAGGCCACCGTGGGATCGCACTGCGCGTCCAGTCGCTGGGCGCCTTCTTGCAGCTTCGCCCCCAACCAACAAAAAAGCGCAGGTCGCCTGATCAGCCTGCGCTTTCGTTCTTGAGTTTTGCGAACGCTTTCCTTGCCTTATTTGCCCAGGGAAGCTCCCGCATCACCTCTGGCGCCGTCCGCACGTGCGAGCGCTTATTTGGGAAAGCCCGTCCACTCTGGTCAGGAAACTCATCTCGCTCGGGAAGGTCGCCCGCGCCCGCGGGCGCACCCCACCAGGGGAGGCTATCGCCACCCGTGAACGCTTACCCTTGCTTGCGCTCGAAGAGCACGTTGTTGGTGTGCAGCCAGCTCTCAACTGTGCCAGTGTCGAAGCCGTCTTCGGGGTCGATTACGAGCGCGTACATCTCCTCCTCGCGCAGCACCTCGTCGAGCGCGTCGGTCAGCTGAATCTCGCCACCCACGCCAGGCTTCACGTCGGCCAGAAGCTCCATGACGCGCGGGCTCAGCAGGTAGCGCCCGAACACGGCCAGATTCGACGGCGCGTCCTCGAGCGCCGGCTTCTCCACGAGCGAATCGACTTTCCACACATCATCGGAAAGTTTCTCGCCAGCGATGATCCCGAAGCGATGCACCTGGTCATCGGGCACGGGCATGACCGCGATCACGCTCGCCCCGCCGTGCTCGTCCGACACCTTCTGCATCGCGGGAAGCATCTGGTTGTCGGGCACGATCACGTCGCCTAAAAGCACGTAGAACGGCTCGCCCGCCGTCTTCTCGTGTGCGCACCAGATAGCATGCCCCAGCCCGAGCGGCTCCTCCTGGTACACGTAGCTCACGTTGTAGTTGCCCACGCGCTCCACCTCGTCGGCGTAAGCATCCTTGCCGCGCGCGCGCAGCGTGGAGACCAGGTCGGGGTCGGGCGTGAAGTGGTCCTCGATCGCCTTCTTGGAGCGGCTGTTCACGATAACGACCTCGTCGGCCTTCGACGCCAAGCCCTCCTCCACCACGTACTGGATGACGGGACGGTCGACCACGAGCAGCATCTCTTTCGGCTGCGCCTTCGTGGCGGGAAGGAAGCGCGTGCCCAAACCGGCAGCGGGAATAAGTGCCTTCATAGGAAACCTTTCTTCGCGAGGCAACATACAAGGAAAGCGCCCGCTCGGCGCTTTCCGGAAACTCACGGGACAGATTGTAGCACGGGGCAATTGCGCTACCCGCGGCGCCGGCAAACGCGACCCGAAGGCCACAAAGCCCAAACGTGAACCGGCCCGCTTCCCACCTCAGAGGAAGGGAACCGGGCCGGGAATTAGCCGAAGCAGCTCGGCAGCTTCTTTTAGCCCCTCATCGCTTCGACATTCAGGATGATCTTCGCCATCTGGGCGCGGCTTGCACTGTCGTGCGGGCAAAGCGACCTGGTACCGTCGAGATTATCGACGCCCGAGATCACGCCGTTGGCAAGCGCCCATTTGATCGAGCTCATCGCGAAACTGGAAACATCGGCCCAGTCGGTGATCCCCTCCTCGCTCGGCTCGGCGTCGGCCCCGGCAATGCCGCAGCTCTTGGCATAGCGCATCATGACGACGGCAAGCTCTTCGCGCGTAATCTCGCGGTTGGGCTGCATCTCGCCCTTACCATCGACGCCCGTGAGGATGCCGTTAGCATATGCCCAGTTCATAGCCTTCGTGTAGAAGGCGCCGCTTTCCACATCAGGGAAAGGCGTCTTGTTGACGGAGTTCGCATCTGAAGAGTTGTCGGTATCCGTCAGGGAGCCCGTTGGGCACGCGCGGTACAGAATGGTTGCAACCTGCGCACGCGTCAGGGCATCATTGGGGCCGAAGTACCCGGTCGGCGTGCCGTCGGCATTCTTGTAGCCGGTCAGATAGCCATACTTCGCCGCCTCGTACACGTAATCGGTATACCATTCGGAACCATTGCGCGGCACGTCGATGAACTCGGAAACGTCATAGGTCGGGCGCACGATTTCGAACGTCGCCGTCGCTTTGCCTTCGTAGCGGCCGATGCCGGCAGCGGTGATGGTCGCCGTACCCAGAGTCTCGTTGTCAACGATGGACATCACGTAGTCGACGCTCTGGACGAGCAGCGTATTGCCCAGCATGAGGTTCACCACAGGAATGACCGGCTGGCCCATGTACACGTAGCTCGCGGCAAGCCCGACGAACTTCGCTGAACTCATGTCAATCTTGCCCTCGGAGGGATCGGGCTCGACCTCGTTCGACTTCACCATAAACGTCTTCTCGACGGTGCCACGGTAATCGCCCATGCCGGTGAGCACCACACGACCCGTGCCGGGGGCGTCGTTGCCCTCCACGACGTAGGTATAGTCAGTGCCCTCGGTCAGCTTCACGCGGCCCTGGTAATAGGCGCGCGGCTCGATCACAATCGGCTCGCCCTCGTAGACGTAGGACGATTTCACATTGTAAATCGCGACGTTGGCCATGTCGTAGCAAATCTTGAACGACACGGGAAGGAACCCGACGTAGTCGCCGATTCCCTTGACGAGCGCCGTGGCCTCGCCCACCTTCACGTTGTGAGAATAGGTGACCGTGTAGTCTTTGCCCAGCTCAAGCGTCTTCTCACCATCGCGAATGGTCAGAAGCGGTTCAAGGGCATCGCCGGTGTACATCTGATCGGCGACGGGATCGGCCGCGCAGTTGCGGATCGACGAGGTGTTGTCGTTGTTGAAATTCTTAATCGCGTACTCGACGGCCGCCGTAGCGTCGATCGCGCCGTGGCTTCCGCTCACAACGCCGTTGTAATCGGGCTGGGTGCGGTCGATCGACCCCTTGACCGGCGTCGCGGTCTCGTACACCGCTGCCTTCGCCTCATCAACCGACAGCGAGGGCTCCACGCTCCAAAGAAGCGCGAAGATGCCCGCCACCAGGGGAGATGCCATCGACGTGCCGCTCAGGAAATAATAGGAGCTCTTGGAGTTGTTGTAAGTCGAGTAGATGCTCACGCCCGGCGCGGAGATGTCTTTGAACTCGTTATAGTCAGACCATTCGACATTGCCGCCGTTCCGGTCGAGCGCCGTCACGGAAACGCACGCGTCGAAATCGGAAGGATACGACGCATCGGTGAGCGGATTGCCCAACTCATCACCATTGCCGCCAGCCGCCACGGTGACGATGTCGTAATCGCTGGCGGCCTTGTTAATGAGAGACTCGAACAGCTTGTCGTCCTCGCCGAGCCCGTAGCCGCCGAGGCTCATGTTGATCACGTGGAGCCCCTCGACCTTGCCTTGGGACACGAGACCGAACAGGTACTCGTACGCCTCGGCGAGCGTCGAGGTCCTGCAACCGGGATCGCTCGAGTCGTCGAAGACCTTAATGGGAAGCACGCGCGCATTGTACGAAGCGCCCGCGATGCCCTTGGCATTGTTCGCCTCCGCGGCAACGATGCCGGCAACGTGCGTTCCGTGCCCGTGAACGTCGCCGTTCGGGTTGTAGGGGCTCGTGATGGTTCCGCGCTCCGTGTGGTTGCAGGCATCCCACATGTTGTCGGTGTCGAGGTTGGCCGCAAGGTCCTCATGGTTCACGTAGGCGCCCGTGTCGAGAACGGCCACGGTGACCGTGCCCTCGGCACGCGCGACGTCCCATGCGTTAAGGACGTTCGAGCCGTTGCTCGCGGAATCCTTCAAATAGTACTGGCGCGACAGGCCCTCGTCATTGGTCGTCGTCGCGAGCGGCTCGATGGCCGACTCCTCCGACGTCCCTTCCGACGCCCCAGAGGACAGGGGCTCATCGCCGGGCACGCTGTCAATCAGCTTATAGGTATAGTTCTTCTGCGCATAGCTTACGTAAGGCAAGCGGGAAACCGCCTCGATTGCCTGGTCAACCGTGCGATCGGAGGAAACTTCCGCCTTCAGCACCGTACCGATTTCGCCATCCTCGATGACGACCTCGCTCGATTCGACGCCCGCCGAACGCAGCGACTGGACCGAGTCGGTCGTGAAGCTCTCGACGCTCAAGCCCGAGCGCGCGGTCTTCGCCTCGTCAAGAACGACGAGAATCTCGCCACCGCCCTCCCCCACGGCGACTTCATCTGCAAAAGCAGTTGCCTGCGCTGGGAAAACCGGGAGCAAGCCCACCGCGAGCACTGCCGATACCGCAAGGCTCACAACGCCCTTGGCGCGCTTCGCCAACGATAATCTCATGCGTGTTCTCCTGTTCACTCATCTGGATTGTCTCGCACGGGCGAGCCCCGCCCCAAAAAGACGAAGCCCGCCCGATTTAGCTCATTGCCGCAAGAACAGATTATACGGTTCCCGTGCCCTAACTGCGGCTCTCAGCTCCTACAACTTGCTGTCGATCAGCAACTTGTATGTCGCCACCAGCACCTTCGCCGCCTCGACGCGAGCAGTCTCGCCGTCGGGGCGCAAATGCGCGAAGTCGTCTTCCCGAACCTATCCAGAGGCAATAAGCGGACAAAGACGCCCTAGACTTCCATCTCGCGAAACAGCGTCATGAGATCCTTTTGGGAGTGAACCCCCGCCTTCTTGTAAATGCTGTAAATATGGCTTTTCACCGTGGCGGTTCCAACGGAAAGCTCCTCGGCAATCGGTCGCGCCGTCTTGCCAGCGAGAAGCGGCACCAGAATCTCGCCCTCACGCTGGGAAAGTTTGTATTTGCCGCAAAAACGTTTGCACAGCGAATCCATTGTCGAGGCGGAACGCGCCTCTTCAGCGCTCACCGACGTGATCTCGCTCGGCACAAGCGAGATATAGGGGGATGAGGCGAATTTCGAATAGTAGGCGTTCAACTTCGCAAACAGCCTCTTTACAACAGGGCTTTCCATCACTTCGCGCTTAGCGACGAACCCGACTTCGAGATAGTACGGCTCCTTCATCGGCACGACGACCGTCCCCTGCGCGCCGCTATCGACGATATGGTGAAACGCAGGAACAACCGTGATCGCCTGCCCCTTTTGGACAACCTGATAGCGAAAAAGGCTATCCGCCGTCACCATGTAAATCGATGCCTTGCCGAACACCTTCTCGCACACGCGCTGGATGTCGCCGCCCGAAACAATGAGCGGGTACGACAGGATATCCGACTTGCTCAAAGAGGTCTTGCTCGCAAGGTCGGAGTCCGCAGGAACCATAACCTCGTCGTAGCTTTCAAGATACGGTTGGAACGCGAATCCCCTCGCGTACAATCGCTCGAGCAGCTCCGAGTTGCGCTCCGTGTCCGTGCTGAAGAGACACAGCAAGCCTAACGCAAGGGCATCTTGCTGCGCCTCATCGGCAGCAAGAAGGGAATCGGCAATCTCTTCGTTGTCGCACTGGAAGAAGCGCGCGCTGGCGAACGCTTCCTCGATGCTGTCCGTCAAAGGCGAAAAAAGCGCCGCATCGAAGGCGATGTTGTTTAGATAGAGAAGAAGGAGATCGCTCGTGCCGTTTTCCAAATCGCTCGACTGGATCCTCGCAACGCGCGCCTTCATCTCCTGTTCAAGCGCGAGAATCTCCTTGGCGTCATCGAGAAGGGCCTCGCCGAAACGCGTCAGGGCCATACCGTTGGGCTTCTTAGAGAAAAGCGTGCACCCCAGCTCCGATTCGAGGACGGAGATCGAGCGGCTCATTCCCTGCGGGGAAATGAAATCAGCGGCAGCGGCGGCCCCAATCGGCCCCTTTTCCGCAACGTCAACGAAGTGTTTCAGATAAGTTGTCTGCATGCGCTCCCCCTCGATAAAACCCCAAAGGCCATCATACTATGAAAGCAAAAGCGCGCGACAAAAACGAGTCAGGGCGCAGCTCGCATTCGAACTGCGCCCTTAATCCAGATTAGGTTGAAGCAACCCAGGTCAAACCAGACCGACCCGAGGGAATGCCAAGGCAGGTTGGGAAAGCCTAGCCCAGACCAAGCCAGTCCAAAAGTTGGGAATCGCTAGGCGAGGCCCATCAAAGCTGCCGTCGCAGGAGTGAGCGTGACCGTGATAATCACCATCACCAAGCTCGGCGCCCAACCAACTTTCACCATGTCGCCGAAGGAGAAGTACTTGCGGTTGCTGGAGTAGGACAAAAGCGGCACACCATCGAGCGGAAGCATGAGGGCGATCGCCGACCACCAGGCCACCATCGCGCAGGTTGCGGCAATCGAGCCACCCATTCCGCCGATGATCGTCGCGAACGGCACGGCGATCAAGCCGGCGCACGCAGGACCTGCGGGAATGACGTTGTGCAGGATGCAGCCGATCACGGACAGGACGATCATAGTCACCACGAGCGGCCATGCGGTCATCGGCGCCATCACGGTGCTCACGACCCATTCCATAGCACCCGTGATGGAAAGCGCCGCCACGAGAACGTTCACTGCCATCATGAGAAGCATCATGCCCCAAGGGCTGTCTGTCAGGAAGTCGTCGAAGCGAATGGCCTCGATACCGGGGAAGAACATGAAGCCGAGGGCGATAAGGCTCACGACCGTGATGTTGATCTCGGGAATCCAGGAGCTTGCAATCCACACGACAAGCGTGATCAGCATGACAGCGATGCCGCCGACCTCATGGCGAGGAAGCTTCGGCAGCTCCTCGGCACGCCTGACGCCGGAATCAACTGCGCTTTGGGAGAGCGCTTCGGGCTTGAAGATCTTGATGAGCGCGAACCAGCCCGCAGGGATGGTGATGACTGCCAGGGGCACGCCGAATGCCATCCATTGGATGAAGCTGATGGACACGCCGAAGTTCTGCTCGATAAGCGTCATGGCGAGCACGTTGATGATACAGCCCGAAGGCGTCATGGCACCGCCGATTGCCGCCGCCCACGGAATGCCGATGGCGATGCACTTCGCGAACGCCGACTTGCCCCCGGTGGGCGTGTTGTTCGCGTCGAGCACGCCGTAGGCAATCGGAAGCATAACGGCGCACAAAGGCAGGTTGTCCATGAGCGTCGAAATCAGCGCCGTGACCACCATAAAGCCGAGCAACACGCGGGAAGAGTTCGTACCCGCCCACTTCAAGATCATGCCCGTGAGACGCGTCGCGATGGACGAGCGGCCCACGAAGCATGCGAACGCGAAGCAGCACAGGTAGAAGATGATCGCGTTGTTAATCGATGCCGACCACGTTTGGTCAGGCGTCAATATTCCGAGCAACGGCAGCAAGCCGACCATCGCCCAGCCGGTAATCGCAATCGGCATAACCTCGGTGACCCAGAAGATAATGGACACGAGGAAGATGACAAGAGCGAGTTTTCCCTGGCCAGAAAGGCCATCAGGCGTTGGAGCAACAGCTACCAGCCCGATAACGATCAACCCAACAAGCACAATCAGGAAACGAACGAGAGCGCTTTTCTGCTTCATCGCGCATCGCCTCCCATCGTTTGCGAAGCCCAAGTAACCCCTTTACGCATAACTATCCTCCTTGTTTAACCTATTGGTTTTAAGCCAGCGATTTCATGAACACGTCGTCGAACACGACATCGTCTGCAGTGGTATCGGCGTCGAGGGCCGCAGGCTCATAGCCCTCGGCTTCGATGCTCACCTTGCAGCGAGATTTCACCGAGCCCTCGTACTTGAAGTCACCGAACTCATCGGTCTCAAGCGCGGCAACCTGGTTGCCCGATTCGTCGACGATCTGCACCTTCGCGCCGATGAGAACCTCGTTCGCCTCGCGATCGGCAACCGTTCCGGCGATAAAACGCTCAGCAGGGCGGTTGATGTAGAGCACGTGCGACCCTTTGCCTCCAAGCGCCTCGGCGACCTGCGCATCATCGAGCTCGTCGGCGAAGTCTTCCACATCGCCATAGCGCAGGGCACCCGTCGCGCACGCATCGACGCAGCGCGGAGCCTCCCAGCCATCGTCGAGCAGATGCGCGCAGCCCGTGCACTTTTGCGGCAGGTCGAGCGCCTCGTTGTAGTAAATCATCCCAAGTGGGCACGCATCGACCAGCTCGCGATGGCCGCGGGCCTTCTCGGAATCGATGAGGACAAGGCCGTCCTCGCGGCGATACACCGACCCGTCGGAGACGGCGTTCATGCACTCGGCGTTATCGCACATGCCGCAAAACGTCGGCGTGTAGTCAACCGAAACTACGGGCACCCGCCCGCGCTCCTTCTGGTCAACCTTGCACCAAAACTGGCCCGTCATCGGCTGCGGCGCGGCAATCGGGCGCCAGTCGTTGTCGCAATGCTCGTCTTTGCAGGCGATCTGGCAGTTGAAGCACCCGTTGCAGCGGTCCAGATCGACAATGATCGATTTCATATGGTTCACTCCCCCATCCTTTACTGAGCCACGATGTAATCGCGCACGTCAGCGCCATATTCCGGCTGGTAATTGCTGCGACCGAAGGCTTCGGGATACTTCTTGGCAAGCTCGAACACATCGACCTTCTTCACGCCTGCCAGATAACCGCTCGTGACCTCGCCGCTCGCGTTCTTCGACGTGGTGTGCGTCGGGCAGATAAGGTTGATGTCGCCGCCGCGGTCAAGGCCGCCGATCCCGGCAACGATAACGTCGCTGTTGGCGCCATGGTCCATGTACACCACGCTCTCGCGCACGCGCTCGGTCACGCGCGCGCCGCCCAAAACCTCGCCGCGCTCGTTGAACACGCTCACAACGTCGCCCGACTTCACGCCAAGGCGCTCGGCGTCGCGGGGGTTCAACCACACGGGCTCGTACGCATAGCCATCAGGGCCGATAACCTTGCAGGTCTCGATTTCGCGGAACCATTCCACGTCGTCGAACTCGGCATGCACACGCCAGCGCGGATGGTTCGACTCCACGAGGAACGGGTACTTCTTCGCGCGCTCGCTCGACAGGCGATCATCGTGGCCATCTCCCGACTCGATCCAGTGCGCAACCGGCCCGCGCATCTTGTCGTCGGGGAAGTGCTCGGCCAGACTAGTCGAGTAAAACTCGATCTTGCCAGACGGCGTCGTCATGGGGAACATCTCGGGCGACGACGCGAAGCCGGAAAGCCCCGTCATCATCCCTTCCCAATTCTCAACCGTCGGAATGAGCTGGTACTTGCGCTCTTTGAACGCCTCCCAGTCGCGCTCCTCCTCGGCGATGCCGCACGCCTCATAGCCTTCGCGGATCTGGTCCTCGGTGCTCTTGCCCTTGGTGAGTCGCTGCCAAAGGTTCTCGTAGCGCCCGCCGTACACTTCGAGTGCGCGAGCAACGCCCTGCACCGCTTCCCAGTCGGTCCGAGCCTCGCCAACGTGCTCGATGGCCTGCTCCTCGTAGATGACCGAGTTCCATTGCCCGCTATCGGCGTCGGTGCCGAAGTCGGACGACTCGAATTTCGTGGTGATGGGAAGCACGATATCGGCGAAGCGAGCGTCGTCTTCGAACCACGGCGCTTGCACGACGTAACACTCCAGGTTGTCGCTGCGCAATGCGTCGTAGTACTCGTTGCCACCGTTCAGGCTGGTGGAGAAGGCGGGGTTGTCCGACCAGAGCATCTTGATACCAGGCACGCCCTCGGGCGGGAACTCGAGCTTCTCGAACTGGTCGGGGCGGTCGTTGGACGCGGTGCCATGCCCGTACCAGCTAAACTTCTCGCCGCGAAGCGCTTTGTGGATATGGCACTTCGCGATCTGGTGATCGGGGTTCGAGCCGATTACCCACCCGTTGAAGCACGCGCCCGTCGACGGGGCGACCTTCGAGGGAGGAATCGGGCTGCAAGATTGCATGCCGAAAAGCGTCCACTCGATGAACTTAATCGTCGTGCGGCCAGGGAGGCCGATTCCCTGCATGCACATGAGGTACACCTCGAGGCGTGCAGGCTCGGTCGCAAAAGCGGCGCGGATGAACGACCCGCCGTTGCAGTGGCCGATCGAGACATTGTGGCGCGCCCAGTAGCGAGCGAGCGCCTTGATCTTGTACGCCGGAACGCCGCAGATAGGCTCTGCCCATTCGGGCGATTTCGCAACCCCGTCTTCCTTCCCCAGCACATAGTATTCGAACCAGTCGAAGCCGATGGAATGGGTTTCGACGTATTCCTTCTCGTAGGTTCCTTCCGTCATCCACACATACGCAATGGCAAGCTGGAGCGCCGCGTCGGTGTTCGGCAGAACGGGAATCCACTTGTCGGCATGCACGACCGCCGTGTAGTTCGCATCAGGGGCGATCGCGATATGCTTCACGCCGCAATCGTCGAACCAGAAGGCAAGCTTGCTCGCCAATTGTCCGCCCCAAGCCGACGTGGTCGTCTCGAGGTCGCAGCCCCAGTACAGCATGGCATCAGAATGCTGGGCGATGTCCTGCGCCGTGTTGGTCGAGAAGGTGTTCTGCCCGACCGGGTCCATTCCCCATGCGTGCTTGGCGCCCCAGTACCAGCCTTCCCAGCTGTCGGGGTTGCGCGCCTGCACGGTGTAGCCGCCGCACAAGTCGAGCATCGTGGTCTGGCAGCCATGGCAGCAGTGCACCGCCTTGCTTTCCCCATGGCCGTCGGCCTGGCAGAGAATCGCGTAGGGACCGTACTCATCGTGGACGCGCTTCACCTCTGCGGCGATGAGCTTGCAAGCCTCGTCCCAGCTGATGCGAACATACTTGCTCGTGCCGCGGTTCTGCGTGTTCCGCTCGCCTTCCGGATCCCAATCGATGCGCTTCATGGGGAACGGGATGCGGTTCTTGGAATACGTGCGGCGCTTGTACACAAGCGGGAACGGCGGCGTCGGGGTCTTCATGCCCGGCTCGAATGTCTTGCCGCCCCTGCCCTCAAGAACCCAGTAGTTCAGCTCTTCTTTGGTGTAATCGTTTTCGAAGCTCATGGGGCGAATGCGGACGAGCTTGCCGTCCTTCACATCCGCGGCGACCATGTTCGCACCGCCACCGCATGCCTCAAGACCAAGGTTGTGGACGACGGTTTTGTCTGAAGTCTTCATACGATTCGATACCTCCTCAATTTCCTCACTCGTTTTATCGCAACGTCGCTTCGTCAAGCCACGTGCCATACAGCTATGCGCATATTGCCTCGATGGACTTTTCGTTTCGGCCCGGCGCAGGGGAAGGCCGGGCCGATGTGTGGAGTTGCCTCTTCTGGAGGGATAGCAGCCTAGCGTTACGCGTTGCCTTCCGCTTCCGCAGCATCCTGAGCCGCACGCTCGGCAACGCGCACCTCATGGGTTTTGCGGTCGGATTTCACGAACACGATCACCAGAACCGCTGCAAGAAGGGCAAGCGGAGTTAGCACGAACTCGGCATTCGCCTGGTAGCCAATGGAAGTGACGATCGGCGAGACGATGTAGCCGCCAACGACCTGGGCAACGCCGGTCGCGAATGCCATGGTGGCGAGCACGAGGTCGGTCTTTTTCGGCTCGGGGACCAAGACCGGCGCGATTGCGCGGGTGCCCGTCGGAACGAGGGCTCCGGCGATGCCCATAAGGATGCAGGCGATCCAGGGGCCGGTCATGTCGGCGCCGTCGGTGTAGAAGAAGAAGAACACACACACCGCCACGATGAGGTAACCGCCCGCAACCATCCATTTGCGGAAGTTGAACTTGTCTGCGACGATGCCGAAGACGATGCCAAGCGGGATGGTGATGATGGCCGTCCAGTTAGGCAGCATGGACGAGTCGAGGACGCTCAGGCCCTTCATGTTCTGCAGGAACGTCGGGTACAGCGTGTTGATGTTGGCCACGTAGACGAACACCCACACGAAGAAGCACGCGCAGACCATGAAGCCGGCAAGCATGAAGTTCTTGCCAGGGCGCTTGCGGCGCGCCGGATCGCCGTCGACAAGCTCGTTTTCCGAAATTGCCGGCATCTTACAGCTCACGAGCAGCCAGACGATCGAGATGATTTCCATCGCGATGGACACATACCAGATGGGCTGCCAGGAAAACGCGATCGCCGCGCCGCCCGCCGCCTCGTAAATCATAGGAGCGGTGAAAAACGCGATGACGACGCCCATGGGAGTCCACTGAGACCAGATGCCCATCACGACGCCTTGATCTTTTAACGGGAACAATCGCGGCATGATGTTCGGACCGATGACGCAAATGAGGCCGTATGCCACGCCCTCAAGCGTTCGACCTACTAGGAAAATTGCCGTGTCACCAGAGAAAGCGCAGATAAGCGAGCCGATGAGCTGGATGATCGAGGTGACGACAATCGAGAACTTCACGCCGAAACGCTGCATGACGAGCATGCCCGGGAACGCAAGGAGCATGCCCGCGATAGAGAAAACGCCCATGATCTGGGACAGCATGTCCACCGACATTCCCAGATCGGCGCCGATGTACTGAATTGCCGGCGCAGCCTTGAACTGGTTGAACGTCGCCGTGAAACCCAAGAAGAACAGCGCGGCGAAGCATATCCAGCGTTCGCTTGGTTTCAGCTGGCGACTTTGCACGCCAAATGTTGATACTGATGACATGATTCCCCCTCATACAACAATCGAATCCCCTTTTGCCTTATCGCCCCTGTGCGATTCGGCTTCTTGATTGTTGCAGGGATGGGCCGGGGAATCCATAAATGAAGGTTGAGGTTCCATCTCAACAAATGTTGCGACCTCATACTCGCAGGGCGGAATACCATACCCGAACTGGGGCGACAAGATGAGATGAATCACCCTGCCCCTATCCCACGCGAAGGCGGGACGAAGCACACGATTCCGCCGCAGCAAGAAGAGCGTGGGCGCGCGGGATGGAGGTGCGGAGGTGGGTGGAGCGAGAGGGCGGGCGGAAAAGCGAGACGGAGCACACGACCCCACCCATATCATGGTCAGTTGGGAGAGTTGTGCAACATTCGAATCGCCGAAAACCCGCGTTTTCGCTCTCTGGGATACCGACTGAGACGCCCTTGCCAGCAAAAGGCCTGGTCACGATTTTCTCATTCGAGAGTAGGAGCAAAAACAGGAGCGCACAACTCGCTCGTTTGACCACCAACTTGCCACTCTGCTCCCGGAAGACCCCCAGGAGGGGTAGCGTCCCGATTTACGGTGCATCGAGGGCTATCGCTGGAAGGTCGTGTCCCGGTCCGCGGCGTATCGAGGGCTATCGCCGGAGCCCTTCCCCCGCTGCCTCGCCGAAACTTTTCGAGGCGCGGCGATGAGAATGCCTTCTTCTTCAGAATCGGCTCGTCGTGGACAAAAATCATCGGTATGTGAGGAGTTAGTTTTGGAAAACTTGACTTCGAGAAAACTGACCTGGGCAAACAAGAAACCTCGCTGGGCCGTCCTCCCTCGTCGCCCTTTCCAGACTCACATATCGACGATTTCTGTCCACGATGCGGAGTTTTCAGCAAAGAAGGGAGGACCTGTCGCATCTCGCCCCGCTAAGCGACGATATCACGAGCGGCATTTCACGATTGGAAACGCTCCCGCGAAAAACTTCGCGCGTCGCACAATGCGTACAGAGGGAAGAAAAGCCTGCGAAGAGTCGGTTTTCCGATGGCAGGGCAATTGGAATGCAAGGCCGCACTAGAGGATGCGCGTCCTGTCCTGTAGGCCGCTTGGTCTCAGATGGGGCAAGAAAATAGCAGGCCGAAATTGCTTCCGACCTGCCTAAGTTCCCATGGTGGAGATGAAGGGATTCGAACCCTCGGCCCCCACGTTGCGAACGTGATGCTCTCCCAGCTGAGCTACATCCCCACGGGTTTTGCGCTCTTGGCGCGTCGATAAATAATGACGGATGTTGCGCAGATTGTCAAATCAAATCCCGAGATGCTCAAATCGTCCACACAATACCGCAACCGAAGGGCAAGCAGGCAGCAATCATCGCCCCAAAAACAAGTATGCCCCGAACGAGTCGGGGCATACCTCCTTGTACCATGCGGCTGGGTTTAGGAGAGAACTTTTTCCTCGAGAACGACTTCAGTCTTCTCGGGAATAGCGTTGGGGTTTTCGATCTCGAACGGCTCGAACAGCGGCTCGCCGTTCTGGGACAGCTCGACCATGCCCGTCAGAACATCGACATACTGGTAAGACTGACGCGCCGTGCGACCGCGCTTGCGATCGACTTCCATGATGAACAGCTGCGGATGAACCTGGGTAAGAACGCCTTCGCTTTCAACGATCTTAGAGCGCCCCATATTCGCGCGCACCTTCAGGCGTTGACCCACGAAATCATGCAGCGTGTCATGAATGGAGTCGACGATTTTTGCTTGCTGTGCTAAATCCATGCTGGCTCTTTCTCCCGCATATATAGTTATCTCGATTGCGCATTATATCACGGACGTCAATTTTCATGCGAAATCTCGCGATAAACGGCACAAAAACCGCTATAATGGGTTAGATTCCCTTCGTAAATACGCCTTCCCCAGCGCAATGAACTCGTCGAGCGAGAGCGTCTCACCGCGTCGTTTCGCATCAATTCCGCACTCATCGAGCAAGTCGGGAATGCACCCGATGAAAGCCTTGCCGGCATTTCCCCTGCTCGCAAAATACGTCTTGAACGAATTGGAAATGGTCTTGCGGCGACTCGCGAAAGCGGCGTCGGCCATAGCGCACGTCGCCTTGAGAAGCGCGTCATCGAGCGGTTCGCCATCGGCGTCGAACACGGGCCTGCAGTCAAGGCGCAAAACCGATGAGTCGACATGCGGCGGCGGGAAGAAATTGTTGGGGCTCACCAGGAATCGGCCCGCAGGCTCGGCGTACAGGCGCAGCTTCACCGTGTAGGCACCATAGTTCTTCGAGCCCGGCTCGGCGCACATGCGGTCGGCCACTTCCTTTTGGACCATCACCGTCGCGCTCTCGAGCTGGGAAAACTTCTGGAAGAAGTCGAGCACGAGCGTCGCTGCCACAGCATAGGGCAGATTGGCCACGAACTTGTTGGGGAAAGAGCTGCGAGTACCATTCCCAGACCCAAGAGGGTGAAGGGCATACTTCGTGCTCAAACAGTCCTGCTTTGGCGAACAGTCCACTGGGCTGTTCGCGTCGTGCGGAACTGCGCGCGAAGCACACCCCTCACCCTCGTTCGAAACAGCACACTTCGCCAACGCAAGATGCACTTCTTCCTCAGTCAATTCGAGCGCGTCTTTCGAGATGAGGGCGAAGCGATCAGCCCACGGCTCGAGCGTGTCCTCGAGCACCGCGGGCAAATCGGCGTCGCGCTCGACCGACACCACGCGCCCCGCGCACTTCAACAGCGCAATAGTGAGCGTCCCAATTCCAGGACCCACTTCAAGCACGTCATCGGAGGCGTCAAGCTGCGCAAGCTCGACAATCTTCTGCAGAATTGCATCGTTGACCAGGAAGTTCTGGCCGAGCGCATGCTTCGTCGAAAGGCCATGCTCCTCCAGGACATCGCGCGTTGCCGCAGGAGTTGCCAAGGGAGAGAGCATATTAGCCACGGCCGTTGCCCTTCTTCGAGTTACCTTTCTTTGCGGCGCCCTTCGTTCGCGCGCCGCCCTGCTGGCCGCCTCTTTTACCCTGAGCACCGCCAGCTTTGCGCGAGCCGCCGCCCGCATGCGACCCCTTCGACTTGCTGTACGCGCCCGCAGGCTTCTTGCCGCCGGCCTGACGCGACGTGTTCTTCGCATGGGGCGCTTTCGTACCACCCGCATCGTCGAGCGAAAGCCTCGTGCGCGCACCTCCGCGTGGGCCGCGCGACGCGCCAGGTTCGGGCGAATCCTCTTCGCTCGAACTCGAAGGCTCTTCCATCTGGGGGAACGCTATAATCGCAGCCCCGTCACCTTCTGCACCCTGCGCGAGCGCCATAGCAGAGTCAGCAGCTGCGAAGAAGTCCTCAATCGAGCGCACCTCAGCCTCGGCCTTGATCTCGCCGTCGTTGTCGATCTTCCCCACCCAGTCGAACACGGTTTCCAGACGGAACCCCGCAACAGCGAGCGCCGAGCGGACGATAGACACAAGCGCGGAAAACCCATGTGGATCGCCGCCCTCGCCCACCACATGCAGCACGGCAGGGCGCTTTTCCTCGACGCGCGCATTCGTCCAATAGTAAGGCTGCAAACGATCGAGCAGCGCCTTCAACTGCGACGGCGGGCCCGCGAAATACACAGGGCTCACCACAGTGATCTCGTCTGCCGAATCGATGAGCTCATAGATTTCCTGCATGTCGTCGTCGATGACGCACGGGGCGAAATCGTCGTCAATCGCCTCCTCGCCGAGCTCGACAAGCTTGGCAATGTTGTCGCGGCACGCATCGCAACCTGTGCACCCTCCCACGTCAAGCGTGGAAACCGGTGCAAGCGCAAGCTCGTCATCGGGGCATTCCTCGATGCAGGTCTCAAACAGCATGTTAGCCAGGTGCGCGCTTCTACCGTCCGTGCGCGGCGATCCGACGATGATAAGACGATTCAAAATTTTCCTCCCGAGCGCAGCGATATCAGTGCGCATTGTACTATGGCCGCGCGGTGCAGCGGGCTATTTCCCCAGCTGCCATGCGGTAGGCGGGCGATTCAGCATGCTCTCCGCGTTCGTGAGCACACGACGGAACAAGGCCAGGCGCTCCTCCCCCTCCGCACCGCGCACATCCGCGAGCGCGCTCTCGGTGAACACTACCATGGCGGGTTCGCACACCTCGCCGCGCAACGGCTTCGGCGCCATATACGGGGAGTCGGTCTCCACCATGAGCTGCATCTCCGGCACGCGCGCCGCAGCATCGCGGATAGCGTCGCCGTTGTTGAAGGTGAGCGCGCCGCCGAACGTGACCGAGCAGCCCGTCTCGATCCACGGTTCTAGCGTGTCCCAATCGTTCGTGAAGCAATGCAGGATGCAGCCCGCCTCGGGCCATCCCTCGTCGCGCATGATGGCGAGCGCGTCATCGTGCGCCTCCCGAATGTGCAGCATTACGGGCAGCCCCGCCTCTTTCGCGATGCGAACCTGCGCGCGGAATGCACGCTCCTGGTCCTCGCGGGGCGAGAGGTCGTAGTGATAGTCCAGCCCGATCTCGCCCAAGCACGACGTGCGCTTGTCATGAAGCATCGCGCGCAGGCGCTCCTCGGTTTCGGGGCCCCAGTACTTCGCGTTATGCGGGTGAAGGCCAGCTGCAATGCGCATCCGCGGCACGCGCGGAGACGGCTGGCCTCAACAGCGGGAGAAAAGCCGCTGCATGGAAAGCGCGGCCTCGTGGTTCCACTTCGAGAGGCTGTCGTAGGTGGTCGTGCCGTCCTCGTAGACGTCGACCACCGTGCACATAAAGCCAACCCCATGCAGGCCCGCGCGGGCGAGCGCGAGCCCGGGGTTTTTCTGATACTGCAGATGACAATGGGCATCGACCGCCAAAACGCCCAGGTCAGGCGTTTCCACGATCTTCCATTCCCCGTTCTTCTTCCGCTTGCGGAACAAGCTGTCGAAGAATTCAGGCTCGGTCGGCTCGTTCATCGCGGTCGGCTCGACGGCCGCTTGCGCGCCAGCCGCCTCGCACGTCGACGTTTCAGGTGCGGTCATGCCCATGTCGCTCATCTCCAAAATCGCGAACCCGATGCGCTATTCCGCGTCGAGGTCGATCTCGTCCATGTTCAGGCGCGGGAACAGCGGGTCGCCCACGGTGACGGCGTTGCCGGCAGGCAGCTGGCCCCACTTGGTGGCCGCTTCGATGTCGGTGCAGGCAGCAATTTCGCCCAACCCAAGACGGGAGAAGACCTCGGCCGACGTGTTCGGCATGAACGGCGCCATGTAGAGCGCGATGATGCGAATCGCCTCGAGCGAGTTGTAGATGACGGCAGCCAGGTCGCCCGCCGTCTCCTCCTTCTTCGCCAGGTTCCACGGGGCGCTTTCCTCCACGTAGAGGTTCACACGGCCCGCAAGCTCCTGCACCGCGGCGGCGGCACCGGTGAAGTCGACCCGCCCCAGGCACGCGTCGTACTTCGCATAAAGTCCCTCGGCGATGGGCAGCATCGGGTTCGCCACACGCGCAGCGGCGTCGGCGGGAACTTCAGGCACCTTACCATCGAAGTACTTCTTCGTCATATTAAAAACGCGGCTGCACAGGTTTCCCCAGGTGTTCGCCAAATCGGCGTTGTACACCTGCACCATGCGCTCCATCGAGATATTGCCGTCATGGCCAAACTGCACGTCGCTCATGAAGTAGTAGCGGTACGCGTCCACGCCGAAGATCTTCACGAGGTCGGCGGGCTTCATGCCGTTGCCCTTCGACTTCGACATCTTCTCGCCCTTGGTGAGCAGAAAGCCGTGGCCGAATACCGTGTGGGTGATGGGCATGCCGGCGGCCATGAGCATCGCGGGCCAGATGACGCAGTGGAAGCGGGTGATGTCCTTGCCCACGAAGTGGTACTGCATGGGCCAGCGGGCTTCGAACTCACCTTCGCGGCCCTCGTCGCCATAGCCGATGCCGGTGAGGTACGCGAGCAGCGCGTCGGCCCACACGTAGGCAACATGTCCCTCGTCAAACGGCATGGGCACGCCCCAGTCGAACGTGGAACGGCTGATGGAGAGGTCTTTCAGGCCGCTCTTCACGAACGAGACGATCTCGTTGCGACGGGTTTCCGGGCGGATGAAGTCGGGATGCTCGTCGTAGAACTTGAGCAGCGGCTCCTGGAACTCGGACAGCTTGAAGAACCAGTTCTCCTCGCCGCCGGCCTTCTGCACCGGGCGATGGCAGTCGGGGCACACCAGCTCGCCGTCCTCGTTCTTCTCGAGGTCGGACTCGGCGTAGTAAGTTTCCTCGTGCACACAATACCAGCCTTCGTAGCTGCCCTTGTAGCAGTAGCCCTTGTCGTAGAGGTCCTGCCAGAACTTCTGCACGGTGCGGGCATGGCGCGGCTCGGTCGTGCGCACGAAATCGGTGTAGGTGATGTCGAGAAGATCCCACACGTCGCGGAAAGCCGGCTCCATGGAGTCGCACCATTCCTGCGGCGTCATGCCCTTCGAGGCGGCCGTGTCGGCGACCTTCTGGCCATGCTCGTCCATGCCGGTGACGAACGCCACGTCGTAGCCGTTCATGCGCTGGTAGCGCGCAACGGTGTCGGCTGCGACGGTGGTGTACGCCGTGCCCAGATGAGGTGCGGCATTCACGTAATAAATCGGTGTGGTGAACGAATAGGTTCCCTTTGACATCATGTGTTCCTTTGCATCGTGGCAGGTCAGGCGAATGGTGCCCTCGTGCCGAATTCACGTCACCCGCGCGTCGTCGGACGCCATGCGGGCAAGCAGCTATTTTATCACGCGCAAAGGAGCGCACGTGAAGTTACCCGTAGAACTTCACGTCGGGGAAGGGAGGGCAAAAGAGGGAGGGGGTCCCGCCAGGAATCGGGCAGTTTTCATCATCATAAGAAGGAATCTCGGAAAGCAGGTAAAGGCCGCCTACCAGCCATGAGGCGATGACCTGGCATTATGCTCACACGCCGATTGCGACTAATCTCCCCAAAGAGCGGGTATCGCCCTCTAGTGGCCTTCCCTTGATGAAAACCACCCGATTTCTGGCAGATTGAGGCGCTATTTTGGACAAGCAAGGGGAGAGCACGTCCCTAAAAGTCCCTAGGAAAAGTTGCTCGCTCCGCTAAAAAGTCGCTTGGAAAAGTTGATTTGCCCAGTTCAAAAGAGGCCAGAGCATGCGCCCGCACTGGCTCCTCTAAGCGTTTTGCCCCAGGGATCACGACCCTCATTCTCTTCAAACACTGAAACGCCCAGGCTCGAACTCGACTTTGTGATTCGCTATCGAGGCAAATGCGTACCCATTGAGGTGAAAGCGCGAGACGGCAATGCGAAAAGCGTAAAAACCGTGCTCAAGCACCCGGAAAAATACCGTGTCGATTCAGCGATAAAACTCGCAGACTTGAACATCGGCCGCACAGGCGCGATTCTAACCCTGCCGCTCTACATGGCCTTCTTGCTCACGGAAAGATAGCCTTACCCGTAGAACTTCACGTCGGGGAAGGGGGGTTCCTGAGCGCGCTTGAACGCGTAGGAATCCACTCGCGCGAGAAGGCCTGTCGCCTGCATGATGTCGAAGCCCAGCGCATTGCACGCGTCCTCGACCGACTGCCCCTGTTCTTGCACGGCAATCAGCAGCTTGTCGAGCGTCTCGTAGTCGATGCCCATGGAGGCCTCATCCTTCTGTCCGGGAGCGAGCTCGGCGCTCGGTGGCTTCACGAACACGTTCTCGGGAATGGGCTCGACGTCACCCGCCGCGCGCGCCTGCTCGTTGCGCCAACGGCCCACCTCGTACACATCGGTCTTGTACAGGCCGCCAAGCGGGGCAAACGCACCCGCCGTATCGCCGTAGAGCGTGGAGTAACCCATCGCCGCCTCGGACTTATTGCCAGTGTTCACGAGCATCCAGCGATTCGCATTCGAAAGGGCCATGAGAATCACCATGCGGCAGCGGGCCTGCGTGTTCTCGGAAGCCAAACCCTCGAGCTTTTCCTTGTAGGACTTGCGAATGACCTGCTCGAATGCCTCAAATGGCTCGCAGATCGACACCGTATGGCTCTCGATGCCGAGGTTTTCCGCCAAGGTGAGGGCATCATCGATGGAATGACCAGTCGAGTAGGGACCGGGAAGAAGCACACCGTGCACGTTCTTGGCGCCGAACGCGTCGACAGCCATGACCGCCGTCACCGACGAGTCGATGCCGCCCGAAAGACCGATAACGACTTGCGAGAAACCGACGCCCTTCGCGTACGCCGCGAGCGCGTCGACGCATGCCTGATACTTGTCCCCAGCTTTCATAGAGCCTCCTTGCGCAACAATTCGCGTGATGCGACTAAGTATGCCAGTCCATTGTTTCAGACGCGTTGCAACCTCAAGCCTCGTAGGTTGAACTCCACCTTCGACTCGAAAGGCCGCGGGCAGGGGTCTCGCGCGCAGTTCCGCAGCGCAGCGAGAACCGTTTGAGCACGAGGCCCCTGGCCGGCGGCCTCAATCTCGCGGGTTGCCCACTCGCAGGTCGAATTACGCCTTACGGATGCGCTCAGCGAGCCAGCTCGTCCACGCCTCCAGGCCTTCGCCCGTCGTCGCGGAGAGAGGGAAGATAGGAGCCTGCGGGTTCAGCTGGTTCACGCTTTCCTCGAAGGCCTCCTGATTGAAGTTGAACACCGGCATCGTGTCAACCTTATTCAAGATGACTGCCTCAGAAACCTGGAAGACGCCCGGGTATTTGAGCGGTTTGTCGTCGCCTTCCGGCACCGACAAGATCATGACCTTGGCGTTCTCGCCCAAATCGAAGTCCGTCGGGCACACGAGGTTGCCCACGTTCTCCACGATAATCAGGTCGAGGCGCTCAAGGTCGAGCACGTCAATGGCGCGCTTGATCATGGCGCTTTCCAGATGGCACGCCCCACCAGTGTTGATCTGCACGGCGGCGATCCCCTGCGCCTTGATCTTCTCGGCGTCGACGCTGCTCGCGATATCGCCCTCGATGACGGCGATGTTGAACTCATCGCGCAGGGCGTCAATCGTGGCCAAGATGGTCGAGGTCTTGCCCGACCCCGGGCTCGCCAAAAGGTCAACCACGTACACGTGGTGCTCGGCGAACCGTTCGCGCAGCTCGCGCGCGATGGCGTCGTTCTTATCGAGAATAGGCTGCTTCATATCAATCTTCATGGGAATCTCCTTCCTCATCGTCGGGCAGGTCGACTTCGATCGAGTCGATCTGTAGCTCCCGTCCGCACAGAAGCTCGGTTGCGAACCCATCGCATTCCGGGCAGAACATATGGAACCTATCGTGCTCGAAGACGGCGCCGCATTCGAGGCAGCGGCTCTTCGGCTTGATCATGTTAATGGCAAGCTCGGCGCCCTTCGCATACGGGTCGTCCTCGGTGAGGGCCTCCCATGCGAACACGAGCGCATCCTCGATCGCCTCAGTCATTTCGCCGATCGACAGGTTAACCTTCAGAAGACGGGTCGCGCCTGAATCGCGCGCAGCTTTCTCGGCAGCCTCGATGACGCCCGTCATGATTCCCAGTTCGTGCATGAAACCCCCATCGCGAAAGGCGTCTTCCCAGACGCGCCGTCCATCCGCCTTCTATGGTAGTAGAACGCAGATATATACGTAAGGCCACCCTAGACGAGTGGCCTTAACCGAATCAACAAAGCGAAGCGAGCTAGTCCTCCGCTTCCTCCGCGGCAAGCTCGGCGTTCTGCTTCTTAATGCGCTTCGAAAGCACGATGCGCGCCAGCAGAAGCGACGCCTCGTAGAGCACGACGAGCGCAGCGAACATGAGCAGCATCGTGATAGGACTCGCGTCCGGAGTGATCATCGCACAGAGCACCATGAGCACGACGTAGATGGTGCGCCACTGCCCGCGCATCTTCTTGTAGGGAATGATGTCGAAGATGACCAGGTAGAACACGACGACCGGCAGCTCGAAGGCGAAACCGAAGCCAATTTCGAACTTGATGATGATGTCAAGGTAGGACGATGCCTGCGGAAGCACTTGCGCGCTCATGCCGTACGCCTGGTCGGTGAGCCACTGGAACGCCGGGTCCAGGATGATGAAGTAACAGAACAGCGTGCCGAAGATGAACAGGAACACCGCGATCGCGAACGTCGGGATGAACCACTTGCGCTCTTTAGGCTTGAGCGCCGGCAGGAAGAACGCGAGAATCTGCCAGAGGATGACAGGCGAGCACGCGACGACCGACGCCCAGAAGGACAGCTTGAAACGCGTTGCGAACGCGTCGAAGGGCGTCGTGTACATGCCTTGTTGGAATCCCTCGGGGAGGAACTCCGAGATAGGCGCGAACAGGATGACCGAAAGCGTCGGCGTTGCCATATAGAACACGCAGACGGCGATGAGCAGCACGACCACGATACGGACAAGGCGCATGCGCAGCTCGCCCAGATGGTCGAAAAGGGGCATTCGGGCAGGACCGATAGGCATCGCTTACTCCCCCTTCTCTTCGCTTGTAGGCGCGTCGGCGGCAGCCGCCTTCGCTTCCTTGCTCTTAGATGCGTTGGCGTCGCCGTAGAGCTCATCGGCAGTCGGCTTCGCGTCGGCTTTGCTCGCCTCGGCGCGTGCCGCGGTCGCAGCGACCGCATCGGCAGCCGCCTGCTTTTCGGCCTCGGCCTTCTCAGCCTCCTTGCGAGCAGCACGCTCGCGGTCGTAGCGCGCTTTGCGCTCGGAGAAGCTCTCCTGCTTCGCGTCCTTCGCGGCGCTCATCGTAGACGTTGCGGCCTTCTTCACGTTCTTCGCACCCGACTCTGCGGCGTTGCCCATCTTCTCGAGCGCGTCGAGAGGATTCTTGAACGGGTCTTCCGCGTCGGGGTCGAAGATCTTCTCTTCCTTGATGACCTTGTTCATCTCATCTTGGGCGCTGCGGAACTTCGCGATGGCCTTGCCAAGCGTCTTCGCCATGGCGGGAAGCTTGTCGGGGCCGAAGATAAGGAAACCGAACAGCAGAATGAGGAAAAGCTCAAATCCACCTATGCCAAACAAAATAAACTCCTTCGGAGGAACAAACCGGAAAGGATTGCCACGCGTACCGAACCATTATCGGGCACAGCAGCGGTCTATGGTAGCACACCGCGCATCACGCCACGATTTCCGCACGCTCCCCTCAAACGAAAAAACAGCCGGGCAGCTCTGCGGCTCGCCGCAAGACCGTCCGACTGTCACCGTTAC
>OLSB01001113.1_pt1 | contig 28007 bp, 13 predicted proteins | sample 1672071 | NCBI WGS metagenome assembly OLSB01 (sample SAMEA3136642, study PRJEB25190) | human gut metagenome | biome: human gut; feature: human-associated habitat; material: faeces | place: Austria | collected 2013 | reverse complement strand
GCAAACTTCGCCTCTCGACGTACCAATGTACGCCTTCGGGTAACCCAAAACTAAAATTTTGGCTCAGTTTGCCGATTCCAAAGCTTTTTTCCTATCCCATTGAAAAAACGGACTGTTTAAAAATTTGTTTTTTTAAACAGTCCGTTTTGTGTGATTAAGTTCTTTTCGGACAGCCTTTTGAATACAATATATAAGGTCGATACGGGCATTGTTATATTTAAAAAAGAGGCTGCGGCAAAAAGCCACAACCTGCTAATGAAACGGGGAACAATATGTATACGGATTCATTGAGTATTGCCGCATATGTAGCTGCGATGATAGCGGCAATACTGCTGATAAGATTTTTTTTCAAGCCTCTTAAATTTATATTAAGACTTCTTATAAACGCTGCGCTAGGCTGTGCCTGTATAATGCTCTTAAACTCATTTTGCGGAGCACAGATAGGCATAAATGCAATTACGGCTGCCGTATGCGCAGTACTCGGCATACCGGGAGCGGGGGCACTTTATGCAGCAAGCGTGTTTTTGCTTATTTAAGAGGTTTTATATGAAGGCGGATATTGTATTTTTGCTCAAGATAGTCTATGTTGCATCTTTTTTGCCCCGTATATTTTGAAATCATATTTTCCGGACAGTAAAATGTGATGTTTTTGTCCGGGGAGTTTAAAACAGATTTCTCCAGTTCATCGCGCAAAAACCTCGATGCCACAAGTTCGCCGAATGCCGGATGATAGGGACCTGCCGCAACGGAATCGGGCAAAGTGTCCGTAGACTGAAGACCTGTGCGTATCACGGGAATATTATGCTCTTTGAAAAGCTTTGTAAGCTCATAAGAGGTTTCAACGGCTTCGGGGATGGAAAGAGGCGTGTAAGTACCTTGGTTGTACATGCTGTAAAGGACTGTGTCATACAGCACGCATGTGGGATATATACGCACAAACTCGGCGCCGAGTTCAATAAGTCTGCGGGCGGTGTATATTGATTTTTCGCGCGTGTCCTCAGGCAGACCTACCATCATTTGCAGGCCGAGAGAGAAGCCAAAGCTTTTAATAAGCCGGCATGATTTCTCAGTGGCGGCTGACAAATGACCGCGTTTTGATGCCAGTAAAACATCGTCGCACATTGACTGCACGCCGAGCTCTATTGTTTTTACGCCGTAGTTTTTAAGATTTTGGAGAATTTCTTCGTTAATATAGTCCGGACGCGTTGAAAGACGTATACCGCTTACTTTTCCGCTTTGAAGATACGGAAAAGCGGTTTTTAAATACTCTGTTTGTTTTTCTATTTGAAGCCCCGTAAAGCTTCCGCCGAAAAAAGCAATTTCTGCGTCACGGTTTTTAAGGTATGTAAGATATCGATCTATTGTGTCTTTTACTTCTTTTACCGTAGTTTCGGAAAGCTGTCCCGTGATGGAACGCTGATTGCAGAAAACGCAGTCGTTTTTACAGCCGAGATGAGGAATAAAAATCGGAATGTTTGAGTGTTTTTTCATATTTTTGCATCTCCGAAAAGAGCTGCTTTCGCAGCCGATTGTTCCGCATCTTTTTTTGTTTTTCCGATTCCGCTGCCGATCATTTTGCCGCTTACATATACTGCCGCTTCAAAAGTTTTGCTGTGATCGGGTCCGGTTTCGGAAATAATTTTATATTCCGGTGCTTCGGGTGAGTGTGACTGAATTCTTTCCTGAAGCTCGGTTTTATAGTCCGATATGTATTCCCCTTTTAAAATAAGTTCTGTTTTGTCATGCAGCAGAGATAAAACAAATTCGGATGCTTTTTCAAATCCTGCATCGAGATAAAGAGCGGCAATCAGAGCTTCCGTGGCATCTGCAAGCACAGACGCACGTTCTCTGCCTCCCGTTCTTTCCTCGCCAGTACCGAGATACAAATACTTTCCAAGGTTGATTTTCCCGGCGCATTCAGCAAGCGATTTTTCGCAGACAAGATTTGCGCGCATTTTTGACATATCACCTTCTTTAAGGTGGTGGGAATTTGAATATAAAAGATTGCTGACTATAAGACTTAAAACCGAGTCGCCCAAAAATTCGAGTCTTTCATTGTATACGCGGCTCTTTTTTTCATTGGCGTATGAGCTGTGTGTAAGAGCGATTTTAAGAAGTGTTTTGTTGTTAAACGTATGATTCGTTATCTTTTCAAAATGCTGTATATAATTCATCTTTTTTCTCCTCAACGTTATCCTTTGGTATATTTCAAAAGGAGCTGCGGCAAAATGTACTCATTTTGCTGCAACTCCTTTGTTTTTCTGCAGGGACAGAAAAATCTATTTCTGATTCCCTGCCTGAGATCAGTCCTGAGTTTTTGAGCTTATGTAATTTACCGCATCACCGACTGTGGAAATGCTTTCCGCCTCGTCATCGGGTATTTCGATGTTAAACTCTTCTTCGAACGCCATCACAAGTTCAACGATGTCCAGAGAATCCGCTCCGAGATTGTCTATGAAGGAAGCATCCATTGTAACTTCTTTGGGGTCTACACCAAGCTGTTCAACAATTATTTTGCTGACTTTTTCAAATATCAATTCCGGCACCTCCTTTATTTTTTATCTGTTTTTCCATATCGGAGAGCGCACCGCTTTTAGCAAAATCAAAAGCCTGCTTTATCGCCGAGGCAATTGAGTGTGCATCGCTTGTGCCATGCGCTTTTATGACACAGCCGCTGACTCCGAGAAACGGAGCGCCGCCGTATTCCTTATAATCATATTTTCTTTTAAGCTCGTAAAGACCTTTTTTCAGGAATACAGCCGCTATTTTGCTTAAAGGACTGCTCATAAGAATGTCTTTTATACTTGAAAACAAAACCGAGCCCGCACCTTCGGTGGCTTTAAGAAGAATATTTCCGGCAAAGCCGTCACAGACAACCACATCGCAAATGCCGGCTATAGGGTCTCTGCCTTCTACGTTGCCTATAAAATTCAGACCGCTTTGCGAAATAAACTCGTATGCCGCACGGGTAAGATCCGTGCCCTTTTCGTCTTCGCTTCCGATGTTCAGAAGACCTACACGCGGATTTTTTCTTCCCATGACTTTTTCCATATATACGCTGCCCATTATTGCAAATTGCAAAAGATTATTCGGTCTGCTGTTTGTGTTTGCTCCGCCGTCAACTATAATAAAACCGTTTTTTGCGCTTGGCAGAAGCGGAGAAAGCGCAGGGCGCGATACGCCCGAGAGTCTTTTCAGAAAATGAACCGAGCCTGCCAAGAGAGCACCTGTGCTGCCGGCTGAAACAATTCCGTCAGCTTCGCCCGACTGAACCAGGTTAAAGCATTTTACAAGAGAAGAATTTTTCTTTTTGCGTATTGCCGATGTGGGTTTGTCGTTATTTGTAATAACTTCTGTTGTATGTATTACTTCTATAGCTTCTTTATTATATTCACAGCCGGAGAGAATACGGTTTATCTCAGTGCTGTCTCCGACAAGTATAATTTTTCCGTTAACAGATGATGACGCGCGCGCGGCGCCTTTAACTGTTTCGAGCGGCGCGTAATCTCCGCCCATTGCGTCAACGGCAATTTTCAAGTCTATCAACTCCAATCATCTTACCTATTATAGCTTAATATGCGTAATAATGCAATAGTTTTTTAAAAAAATTCCAAATATTACGGCTTAAAATGACTGGACGGTTCAACATTGTGCGGTGCCAGATTAAAGGAGTTTAATGCTTTTTTTGGTGATTTTCCGTATTCGGTAACAAAAGCGGTATAAAAACTGTTGTAACTTGAAAATCCTGCTTCCGTGCATGCTTCAGTTATATTCATTCCCGAAAGATAAAGCTGCTGAGTTTTATAAAACTTTTTACGTATTATATACTGTCTCACGGTAAGCCCTGTTTCTTCTTTGAAAACACGGTTTAAATGGCGAGTGCTTATAAAGTATTTTTCCGCAATCTGCTCAACCGTAAGCTGAAATGAAGGATCGCTGTTTATATGATCGATAATGTTTTGGATAAGATCGTTTTTTGTGCCTACTGCGCGCAGGTCAAGAAGGCTTATAAGATAAACCAGCTCGTTTATAAAACCCGGCGCAAGAAACGGGTATTTGTCGGGCGATGAATTGAAATATCCGTTGTAGCGTTTGAGACAGTCATATATCCCGGAGGATTTTGTGAGAGCTGCAGGAATAAGACTTCCCGAATGTGCATCATTATCAAATATTTTCACAAAGCGTGAACAGTTGGGCAATTCATAAAAATAAGGAGAGAGGCTTATAATAAGTCTGTTGTACGGCACAAGGGGAACGTTGTGTTTTATACAGTGGTATTTCGAGCGCTTAATAAGAATAATATCGTACGGCTGAAGGTTTTCGTATGTAATACCTTCAACCCTGTATGTGGCGCTGCCTTCAAAGAAAATATATATTTCATCATAGCTGTGTATATGAAAAGCAAAATCAGTATCTTCGGGATTGCTTACAACGCCGCCTGCAATTGTAAAAGAGTTATTGGGTGCCCAAAGAGGGGGGATATGATCAAACATTTGCGGTAACTCCTTCCTTTTTTTCAGCATATCACAATATGTCCGAATTGTCAATGTTTTTGTCCAAATTCGAGTGGATTTTTTTAATGAAATAGTGTAAAATATATTTGAGAGAATAGATTAATTATAGTTAATTATGACCTATTATTGGACATAATTATATAAATATGGAAAAAAGACATCAAAAGGTCAATAGAGTTATAGTCGACTGTCAATATGACTGTTGAAATTAGTATTGGCTTAAATTAAACTTAAACTATATTGTGTGAAGTATTTTTTTGATTAATTATTTTACAGATTGAATTAATTAGAAAATATGTAATCATTTGGTGAATTATTTGCCGAATTCAGACGGCAGAACGGAGAGAAAAATGAAAATAGGTTCGATTTTTGACAGTGAGAGACAATTAAAAACACGTTATTCGTACAAGAAACGCGGTATGGATGAATTATTCTTGCCGGATATGGTTTGTGAACCGTCGGATTGCGGGTATTACACAAATGAATTCGGAAACTTGTTTTTCGGTAAGGAAGTTGCGTGGTACGGTGCAAATTTGCTTGACGGCGGCATTGATATACATATAGATATGTTCGGAAGATGTTATGCCGATCACGCGGATTTTGCATTTGGGCACGATACCGGTATGCGGAGCATAGAAATTATTACCAAGGAAAACGGGAAAGAAAAAATAATAGGCGTATGCATGCCGCAGAGCGGAAAAAACATAACCGATTCCGAAGTGACAATTCCGATAGGTGCGTATTGTGACAATTTGATTATCAGAATAAACGGAGCATGTTTTAACGTATCACTGCAGAAAATTGATATTTTCGGGGCGTGGGATTTGGAGGACAGCATTTATCCTTTGGCGGAAAAAGCGGATTTCACGGGAGAGAAGTTTATAATTGATGACAGCGTTTCTGTATCCGCAAACGGAGAAGATGCGAAAAGCGCAGTTCTGTACTTTGAGGATAAGTTCGCAGAAAAATATGGAAAAAACATAAATGCGGGCAGCGGAAAAAGAAGCATAGAGTTTGCTTGGGAGAACAGAGAAGATGACAGATTTAAAATTTGCTGTGCAAACGATTCTTGTATTATAAAAGGCGGCAAACGAGGATTGCTTTACGCGGCGGACGCGCTTATGCAGCTGACGGACGGCAAGACAATTAAAGGCTGTATAATAGAAGACACTCCGTTTATGAATTTTCGCGGAGTACATCTGGCGCTTCCGGAACGCGATCAGATTGAGTTTTTGCACCGCATGGTAAAATACGTTTTTGTGCCGATGAGATACAACGCCGTTATTTTACAGATTGCAGGAGCAATGAGATATGACGCTTTTCCCGAAATCAACGAAATGTGGGCTAAAACGTGTGAAAATTACGAAAAAGGCGAGTGGCCGCTTCCTGCTCACTACGGCTTTGTGGGACGTGATATACTCGAAAAGAGCGAAGTTGCGGATTTGTGTGCATTTTTCAGAAAATACGGCATGGAGGTTATTCCGGAGGTTCAGTCATGGAGTCACTGTCAGTACATTACAACCGCGTATCCGGAGCTTGCGGAAGAGGAGAGCGGCGAAAAAATCGAGAAAAACATGTTTGTTGCAGATGATAGACCGGAAACATTTTACAAACACTCAATGTGTCCGCTTCATCCGCGCTACTATGATGTGATTTTCAAAATTACCGAAGAAGTTTTGGAAGTAGTAAAACCCGAGCGGTTTGTACATATGGGGCATGATGAAATTTATCAGGTCGGAATCTGCGAAAAATGCAAGCAGCATGACGGCGGCGAGCTTTATGCAAATGAGGTTACAAAGCTTAACGATTTTGTCAGAAGCCACGGCTTGACAATGATGCTCTGGGCAGATATGGTACAGGAAAAACACTATTCAACATATACGGCAGTAAACAAAATACCCAAAAACATTATTATGCTGGACTTTACATGGTATTTTCATTTTGACGGAGACATTGAGGACAACCTGCTTTCCCACGGGTTCGAGGTTATCTTGGGAAATATGTATTCATCGCATTTTCCAAGATACGAACGCCGCTCAAAGAAAAAGGGAATAATCGGCGCAGAGGTATCAACATGGGTTGCATGTACGGAAAAAACATATTCGTTTAAAGGAAAGATGTATGATTTTGTTTATTCCGCAAACTGTCTTTGGAACAAAAACTATGACAGCTCCATGAGACTTACATATGACGAGATTATAAGAAGTATTCTCTTTGATATAAGAAAGAAAATAGGCAATATTAATTTGACCGGAGAAGAGAAAACAATTTCTTTTAAATCCGATAAAAATAATATTCCGAATGCTTTGCAAGGCGCAATCCCGTATGAAGGCGCGGCGGTGTGCTCCAAGGACCACGATGAAATCAAAATCGAAGTGAACGGATACGCTGATTTGTTCACGGCGGTACACACGACGGACAAAAGCGGCGGCAGAGAACTTTGGAAGGACGCTGTAAAGATAGGAGAATACATAATAGAATATGAAGACGGAACAAAAGAAAGCGAAGACATTCGCTATGGCGACAATATTTATAAGTTTTCGTCGAGATTCGGAATGCCGCTGGAGTCTCCGGTGTTTCGCCATGAGGGATATGTAGCTTCGTATATGTCAAAACCGGAATCGTATAAAGATATTTACGGAAATGACTGCACGCTTTTGAAATGCTTTATTAAAAATCCTCATAAAGATAAAAAAATCAGATTACTCAAAGTTAAGGCTTCGGGCAACACGGATGCCGAAATAATACTGTTTGATGTAAAGAAAATAGGTTGAAAAGTAATTAAGGAGTGATTTTATGAAGAAGAAAATGTTGGTTTTGTTTTTGTCGCTGTGCATGGTGCTCGGATGCATGTGCACTGCGGCGGCGGAACCTGTTACGGCTTCCGTGTCGTACGATTCGGCAAACAGTGAAATAACGGTTACGGGCACGGCATACGGTCCGACATCGGTAACCGTTGCAAAAGAAGGGCTTTTGCCGGAGAATATGAGCGACAGCACCCGTGCGCTGATATTTAAGCAGATTGAAGTCCGAGGCAGCTATTCGTGTGTTCTCGGAATGCCTGATAATGCGGAAGGCGGCAAATACATAGTATATGTTGCATGCGCCGGTGGAGAAGCAACGGACAGCTTTATGGTTGTGGACTCATCATCCGCAGCAGATGTGATTCAAAAGCTTAATGCTGCCTCCGGGTCGGAATTTGAAAAGATTATTACGGACAATGCGGCGATACTTGGTATTGACATAAGCAATGAGCTTTACATTAAAAACAGTGAAAAAATCATTTCAAGACTCGAAAAAATGATTTTTGAAGATCCTGATGATTTTTACACAAAATATGCGAAAACTTATGCAATATGCGCTATAGAAAGTGAAGAAAATCCTGAGAATATCGAAAAAATACTTTCAAAATACGGCAAGCAGCTCGGCATAGACTATGAAAACGATTTTGCAAATGATGCAAGGATGGATTCGAAGATAAAAGCGGATTTGCTCGGTTTACTGCACAAAACAGACTATGTCTCTTTGATGGACAAAAACAGCAATGTTGATTTTGCAAAGATTTTCAAAGAAAGCAAAGCGGTTGCGGCAGTTGCGGCGGCTGACAGCTGGGTTGTTTTGAAAAAAACAGTAACGGTTGATTTTGCGGAAGATTTTGCTGATCTTTTAAATGATTCCACATATAAAAAGGTTAAAGATAAAGACAGAACTTTCGAAAAACTTGCAGCTATGGACAGAAGCAGTATAGAGAATATAAAGAAAAACTTTCTCGCGGCTGCCAAAGCGGCATATAACGAAGAAAAGAAAAACGATTCGTCATCATCGGGCACAGGTTCGTCCGGCAGCTCGGGTTCCGGCTCTGTGACATCTCCGGCGGTTACACCGGAAATGCGTGACGATAAGCCGACGGCAATGTTTTCCGATGTGACATCGGAACACTGGGGATTTGATGCTGTTAATACTTTGGCTTCGGAAAAAATAATCTCGGGTTACGGTGACGGAACGTTTTTACCGTCAAACAACATAACCCGCGCCGAGTTTACAAAGCTTATTATGGGTATTGAAGGTAAAATCGGAAAAGCTCATAAAACAGAAGGAACCGTTCGTGTGGCATGCGTAGGTGACAGTCTGACGCAGGGCTTTATCGAAAAAGACGGAAAATATACTACAGCGCAAAGCTATACGGATTTTTTAAGTCGTGAGCTCGGAGAAAATTACGAAGTGAAAAATTTCGGCATTGCGGCATATGGCTTGTATTCGGAGCACCTGTATCCGTATCTTAAGACAGATAAATACCGTGAATCGCTTGATTACAAACCCGATGTTGTTGTTATAATGATGGGAACAAATGACGCAAAAACGATGTACTGGGATAAAATTTCGGCAGATTATGCGGAAATATACAGAACGTTTATACTGTCATACCGTGAACTTTCAAGTGCACCGGAAATAGTTGTCGGAATACCCGGACCGGTTTTCGATGGAGAGTTTTTGCCGGACAGACCCGACAAAAACATGAACGAAATGCGTGAAACAGAACGAAATGTTTGTGCTGAGCTGGGCATCGGAACGGTGGATTTTTACGAGCTGATGAAAGGCGAATCGAATCTTTTCCCTGACGGTCTTCATTTCAATGAAGAAGGGGCAAAAAAAACTGCTGCGGAGTTTGCTAAGAGTATAAAAGTTCTTTTTGAGGGAGCCCGGGAAAGCGGCGAGGTGTCATTTTCAGATGTAAGTGACGGTGATTGGTTCGCTCCGTTTGTTGCAAGCGCGGCAAAAAGCGGTTTTATAAACGGATCCGACGGAAAGTTCCGTCCGAACGATAATATAACGCGCGAAGATGCAGCTCTTATTATTTACCGCATGGTTACGGCAATCGGTAAAAAACCTTCGGGCTACAAATCTTTTGCGGACAGAAACGATATATCAGATTATGCCAAAGACGCGGTTTTGGCACTCGGCGGCGCAAAAATAGTTCAGGGCAGCGGCGAAAATATGTTTTTGCCCAAGAATAATATAACAAGAGCAGAGGCGGCACAGCTCCTGTACAATGTATTGAACAAATAAAGGAGGTATAGAGCGGATGAAAAAAATATGCTCAATTGCGTTGGCGGTATTTATGATTTTGACATGTATGGTGTCTGTCGGAGCCGCCGACGTTTCAAAAGGCAATAGCGCTGCGGATTTTCTCGGAATGCTCGGCATTGCGGACATTGAGGCAAATGCAGAGCCCATAACAAGAGCGGCTTTTACCGAAATGCTTGTAAAAGCTATGAACTATGTGCCGGATACATATAAAAACGGTCTATTTACAGATGTAACGGCTTCTTCAAAATATGCTCCGGCTATCGGAAAAGCAGTTGAAATGGGTATAATAACCGGCAGCGGAAGCGGAAAATTCAATCCCGATGCACAGATTACAGCTGAAGCGGCTTTAAAAATGACGGTTTCGGCACTGGGATATGAGAGTATGGCGATGGCATACGGCGGATATCCGATAGGATACAGAGTTGTTGCAAATGAAATAGGTCTTCTTAAAGGATTCGGAAATCCCGAAAATCTCACGCAAAACGATGCGGCGGTTTTGATTTATAATTTTCTCACATCGGATATTTGCAAAGTTAAATCTATAGAAGGCGGCAATTTAACGCAGGAAAGAAATGAGGGCAAAACACCTTTAAGCGAATATTTCGGTCTTACCAAAACTGACGGAATTATAAAAGCCGCCGGATTTGTTTCGATGATACCGGACGATGATTGCGATGAAGCCGTAATATCGGTTGGCGGCAGAGATTTTAAAACGGACATAGAAAATGCCGGCAGATTTCTCGGTAAAAGCGCAACGGTTTGGTACGATGACGATACCAACACTGCGCGAGCAGTATTCATAAAAACGGTAAACAAGTGCGTTACGCTTAACGCCGAAGAAGTTTCGGGCAAAAACGGCAATGATATTGAAGTATATGACAAAAGCAGCGGAAAGCTTACGCTTTATCCGCTCAGCAAATCTCTTACATTTGTTAAAAACGGGAGAAACAAAGTACCTTCTGATGCCGATTTCAGAATTGCAAACGGCAGCTATACTTTAACAGACAATGACAGTGACGGAAAATACGATGTTGTTTACGCGCATGCGGCGGAATACATGGTTGTGTCATACGTAAATTCTTTGGACGGACTTGTTTATGACAGCGGCAACAGCGGAAAGAAACTTGACGTAAGCGGAAAAGACGGAAACCATTCCGAAATCATCATTATAGGTAAAAATGGCGCGGCAGCCGCAGGTGTCGAAGATTTGACAAAGGACATGGTTTTGACGGTTTACGCAAGCGAAGACGGAAAATATGTTGAAGCTGTAGGTTCACGTGCGTCAGTAAGCGGCAAGGTGACCGAAACAGGTACGGACTTTGTTTTTGTTGACGGTACGGAGTATAAGACAAACAAGCGTTTTTCGGATATGAATTCACTTGTTCCGGGCAGCGAATACACGTTCCTTTTGGCGGATAACGGAAGTATTACATCTCTTGCTTCAAACAGCGAAAGCGGAATGAAATACGGGCTGTACCTTGACTATTACAAAAAGGCGGGCGGGATTTCTACTTCGGTTCAGATATCTCTTCTCGAGGCATCCGGCAAAGTGATTTATCCCGAGCTTGCCGACAAGGTTACATTTGACGGCGTTTATATGAATAAAGACGATTTGAAAATTTCGGGAGCGCTTTTAAACGGAAATATCCCCTCGTATCAGGTTATACGCTATTCAACGGACGAAAAAGGCGCGGTAAACAAAATAGACACCGCCGTAACGCTGACGGAGGAGCAGTACAAAAATTACGAGCCTCAGGATATGCCGATAGGCGACGATACGTTAAAGCGCATGATATCCCAGAAGAAGGCGTATTGGTATTCCACTTACAATATGTTTTCGCCGTTTGTGTCGATAAATGATTCAACGGTAATGTTCGCGGTTCCGACAGCTCTGATGTCGGGCGCGTCAAAGCGTATTGACGAGAAGGATTTTTCGGTGATTTCAAAGAGCGATTTAAAGGGCTACGGCTCCATGACAATAGACGCTTACGATACAAACAAGCTTTTGCAGCCGGCGGCGGTTGTTATATACACCGACGATTTCGGAAAAAATGTAAGCGTTCAGGAACAAAGTGCACCGGCAATAGTGGAAAGCATAAGTTCGGGTGTAAATTCCGAGGGAGAAATAACAAAAATTCTTACATATTATCAGAGCGGAAGATTTTATAAAATGCCGATAGACACAGACCTTGTAAGAAAAACCTCCGCAGATGCGCTTCCTTCAAGCGGAGATGTAATCAGAATTGCGGCAGCCGGTAATGAAATCACGGCTTTTGCGACAGATATTAAATATAACGCTTCAAACGGCAGTCTGTCGTTTACAGGCGATACGCTCAGCGACGGGCAGGTTGACGACTCGTATTATCTTGGTAAATGCCATGCTCACAGCGGCTCGGCGATGACATTAAAGCTCGGGAAGGCAGCAGGCTACAACAGCTCAAACAGCGACCCGATAATAAGCAAATATGCGGCGTTCACATTCTATGCGGGATATAAAACCGCCGTATACGATACGAAAACCAATACAGTAAAGCCCGGAAAGCTTGATATGCTGGCAGACGCGATGTCCGTCGGAGACGACGCTGCGTCAAAGGTTGCGATAAAGTGTTATTCGCACGGTATTCAGTATTTGTTTATTTATGAGTAAGGAGGTGCGCTGATGTTTAAAAAATACATATCACTTTTGCTGTCGGCTTTGATTTTGTTTTCCGCTTTGCCGGCGATTGCCGCTCAAGGTGGTGAAACGCTTTTCTTTGAAGGCTTTTCGGCATACGGCGAAAATCAGACGGATATAAAGACGCTTGAGGTAAGAACGGGAATTGACAGCAGGGTTATAAAAGACGGGAAGGACAAGGTGTTTTTTTCCCGTGCATTCGGTGAAAATGCGGATTTCAGAGTGAGCATACCCTCAAGCAGTGCGGAAAAAACCGTTATGAGCGCAAGGCTTAAGATGACGGGCGCCCTGACAAGCGGCAAGCTTTTTGCGGCGGAAAGCGGAAACGCAAAAGCTACGTTTATTTCGATTTTCGAAGACGGCACACTGCGTCTTTATGACGGTAAGATAATAGGCGGAATGCCCAAAAACGAATACAGGACAATTTCCGTGGAGACAAACTGGAAAAAGAAGGTTTTCAGCGTTTACATAGACGATAAATGCAAGGCGCGTGATTGGCCGCTGCCGAATACGGATATGAAAAAACAGCCTGAAAAACTTGAATTTCAGCTCGATTACAACGATTCGGAGGAAAGCGACATTTATGTGGACTATCTGTGGGTTTACGAGGGAGACGAGCTCCCCGGCAAAAAAGCAATGCCGAGCGAGAAAACCTCGGATGAGATTTTTGAATTTACTCCCACCGAAAGCTCCGAGGTTACAGTCAATGTAATAGAGGACGTTGAATTTAACGGCGGAAGCGCGGCGGGCGTTTCGATAACGTATTTTGGCGGCGTTATGACGGCAAAGATTGACGAGGATGACAAAACCGGATATATGTATATGTTCTCGGACGAAAAAACAGGTTCAAAATCGTTTTTCGATGTTGTCAACAATTCGCTTGCGAACGCGGGCAGATATGTTGTCGATGTGCGCCTGAAAGTAAACGAGCTTACAGATGGCTCAAAAATACAGCTGCTTGACGCGAAAAACCCCGACGCTAAATGGAGATTCGGCTATGAGATTCTGCCGTCGGGAGATTTTAATCTGCGTGATGTCAAAAAGCTCGGAAGCATAAAATTCGGCGTATGGAACAGGATTTCGGTGGTTTATAATATTTATTCCGCCTCGGCTGACGTTTATTTAAACGGAGAGCTTCTCGCAAGTCACAGCGTGCCGGGAGACTTTTTCCCGACAGTCATGAGAATCGACACCATCAGCGACGAGGGAGCAACGCTTGAAGCGATGGTTGACTATATCAGAATTTATACGGGAAAAACCTTGCAGGGCGATGAAATGTTTATAAAGGGAGAGGAGCCCGGAACGGAAGGCGGAAAAGCGGTTTCCGTTATGGACCCTGCCGACAAGCTTGCGGACGCGCTTAAAAACAAGGTTGTTTTCATGACAAACAACAATACAATGTATATAGACGGCAAAAAGCAGTCCTATGCAAACGACAGCTTCAAGCCGTATATAATAAACGGCACGCTGATGATGCCGAGAAATATGTTTTCGCTTTTCAGCTTTGAAGAGGTTAAGTTTGACGAGGCAAGCGGCAGCATAGAAATAGGCGACAGAGCAAAGCTTAAAACAGGAGAGGCAAGCTACACACTCGGCGGCGTACAGAAAACGCTCAATGCCGCACCTGTCTTTGAAAACGGAATTTTGTATTTTCCGCTCAGAGGTGTTGCAGAGCAGATTCTCGGCAAAAAGGTTGATTGGGACAACAGAGGCTTTGTCGTGATTTCCGACACGGGAATCGAAACGAGAAAAGATTATCTTTATCTTAATAACGTAAAGCAGTGGTCTCCTATCGACCTGATATACAGATATATGCAGTTTGACAATCCGAGCGGAGCGGAAATGGTTAAAGCGGTCAAGGAGCATTTCCCGAACAAGACTCACCCGAGAGTTTATTTCACCAACGAGGATGTTGACTACATATTGGATAAGGTTGACGGAAGCAATGAGTGGAAACGTGCCTATACCTCTCTTATTGCAAGCGCCGACAACTATTTGGGCAGAAACTTTGATTCGTGGTATACCGCAGCCGATGCAAACAAGCAGACCGCGGCGACAAGCTATTTCCAGCCGTCTGTATTGGCGCTGGCAACGGCATATCTTTTAACGGGCGATGACAAATATGCCGCAAAGGGCGTTGAAATCATGAAGGGATTTGCCTCATGGGGCTCATTGGGCTATCAGACCTCAAACCTCACAACGGGGCATTGGGCAATGGCAATGGGAGTGGGCTTTGACAGCTTCTATAACTACATGATGTCCTCGGAGCAGGGCAAAGCCGACCTGAAATATATAAAAGAATCGATTCTGCGCATGGCATATGCCGATCACAAGCAGGCATATGCCGGCAACGGCGGTCCGAGATGGATAACGCTTCATGATAACTTTACGGGCGTTATAGGCGGCGGAATGATGGCGCTTATACTTGCTGTGTGCGACGAAGAGGATATGCAGGCTGATTCCGAATATCTTGCGGAAAACATTTTAAAATCCCTTTATACCTCCGCGGAGCTTTATTTCCCGACGGGCGGATACTTTGAGGGCGTTCCGTATTCGGATTATATGCTCGGCAACCTGCTCATAGCGCTTGAAGGGATGTTTAAATGCTGCGGAACGGATTACGGAATAGGCAGCGCGCCGGGCTTTACAAAGGCAGGAAACTTCTTTACCTATATGCAGACGTCAAAGGGCTGCTTTAACTTCCATGACGCTGCCAAGACTTATAAGGCAAATCCTGTCCGTGAGTTTTTGGGTTACAGATATAACGACCCCGTGCAGGCACAGATGGGCAGACGTCACCGTCAGCTTGCGCAGCAGGGCTATGATTTGAGAACGCTGTATTTTTACGATAAGGGCATAACGGACAGAGGACTTGAAAATGTGGATTTGTCGGCACAGCCCCTCGATGTATATTATGAAGGCGCCGAGGCGGGAAGCTTCAGAGATTCCTTCGATGTGACAAATCCCGTGTTTGTCGGCTTTCATGCAGGCTGGACGAATATTCCGCATGATCATCTTGACCTCGGAGAATTTGTATTTGAGGCAAACGGAGTAATCTGGGCGGAGGATCTGGGAAGCGACAATTACTCGCTGCCGAGCTACTTCCAGCGCGACGGCTACAAAATATACAGAAAGCGCACGGAGGGTGAGAACTGTGTTGTTTTGAATCCGCAGAAGGATGTGGACTCATATTACGGACAGAAGCTCGGCGTATTCGCAACGCTTATCGATTTTGAAGGGAATAAAGCGAGAGGGGCAAAGGCGGCGTTTGACCTTACCCCCGCATATGAAAGAGACGCGGAAAAATATGTAAGAGGCTATTATTTCGGAGACGACAGAAATACTCTTACCGTTCAGGACGAAATTGCGCTTAAAGGAGATACGGAGCTTTACTGGTTCATGAACACCTCCGCCGACATTAAAATAATTGACAATACTAAGGCTGTTTTGACAAAGGACGATCAGAGCCTGACTGTCGATGTGTATTGCAGCGAAGCGGGATATGAGCTTTGTGAAATGCCGTGCGCACCGCTTAAGACATCGCCCACGGTTGCGGGACAGAATGAAAACAAGGGCTTCAGAAAGCTTGCGATACATTACCCCAACGTGAGCGGAAACATAACGATTTCCGTAAAGCTTTCACCCGACGGCGACTATATTTACTCACCCGTTGAGCACAAGGCGATTTCCGAATGGACGATTCCCGAGGGAGAAGCCAAAAAATCCCCGGTATTTTCCGGAGTGTACGCGGACGGAGAGCTTTTGAGCGATTTCCTCCCCGGCGCAAGAAATTATACCATAGAGCTGCCTTACGGAACAAACAAGATACCGCAGATAACTGCCGCTTCAAACGACGGCGAAATTACGGTCAAGCAGGCTGAAAATCTCGGAGATACTGCCGTAATAACCCTGAAGGCGGAGGGCTTCCGCGACATTATTTGCAAGGTTGCGTTTAACGTATCGACAGACCGTCCGATTAATGTAACGGATGAGCTCAGCACCGCTCAGCCGTATGCGGGAAAACCGGAAAATCTTATTCGTCCCATAATGGCAAGCGGACTTACGGTGCCGGAGCTTTCAAACGGCCCCGACAAAGCCATTGACGACGATTTGACAACAAGGTATGCCCAGGAGGGCGACAACGCATGGTTTGAGTTTGATCTCGGCGAGGCTGCGGATATAAAGGGCGTAGCAATTGCGTATTATAACGGCGGCAGCAGAAGATTTAAATATGACCTTCTCTATTCGGAGGACGGCGAAAACTTCAAACGTGTATTCAGCGGTATGTCAACGGGCGAAACAAATGATTACGAAACGCTTGAAATTCCGGGTAAAGTTCGTTATATAAGATATGTCGGTAAAGGAAACAGTGACGGAAACGCGTGGAATTCAATTACGGAATTCAGAGCTTTTAAGTAATATATCAAGCTGCACCGACCGCCTTTTCCGGGCGGTCGGAGAAAGGATTAAAATTATGAAGGCAAAAAAACTGATTTCGGCGCTTGCTGCTTTTGGAATTGTCATGAGTATGGTTGTTGCTCCGGTGCAGGCAAATTCGCTGTCGATAAAATATCCGCTTGACGGTGATGAAATAACCGAGCTTAAGTCGATAAGCATTGAAGCGGAAGAGGGAGAAAAGGTTATAGTAACGCTTGACGGAAAAAACATTGCTTCCTTTGTTTCAAACGGCAGCGATGAGCTTCCTTTGGAAAACGAGCTTTTTATCGGCGAGCATGAGCTTACCGTTACCCAGCTCGGAGATCATTCGGATTCCGCAACGTCGGTTTTTAAGGTTTGCAAGGAAATAAATACAGAGCTTTATAACGACACCATGGATGGGGGAACTTCAAAAGCGCTCAAGCCCATCACAGAAGGAGTGTCAATGGTTATCGGAAAAAATGCCGAAGGACAAAACGTTTCCGTTATGCATAAATCTTTTCCGGGAAAAGGCGATGACGAAAACACAAACGGCGCCGTCGGCTTTTACGTAAATGAAGATGTTACGGAGCCCGCAAATGCAAAATACGATATAGTTAATGCATATTATCTTTTAAACGATATCAAGAGCAAGCCGTGGATTGCAACCTACGAAATCGAATATGATCTTAAAATGTTTGAAAAGGGCTATTTTGAGCTTGAAACAAAAAATGCGGACAGCAAATGGGGCTGGATAGGAACGGGTAACTTTCTGCAAGGCGACGGAACGGTAAAGGGAACGGGCTATTCTTATCCCGTGGGCGAATGGATGCATATAAGACATGTTGTCGATACGGAAAAGGGCGTTGAAAGCCTGTATATTGACGACAATTTGCTTATGGACAAGAGGCCCGCGGCAAATCTGAAAAATTTGGTACAGCTTAAGTTTCAGTTCGGAACCGATTCAAGACTCTGCATAAAAAAAGGCTACGGCGCTGCAATTGATAATCTGCACATAGTAAATTATCAGAGCACAAGAGGAATTTCATCCGTAAGCTTTGATGACGGAAGCGGCAAATACAATGAAGCCGCGGGAAATATTATAGATAAAGCTTCAAACAAGCTTATGTTTACAATACCCATGCCGCTTGAAAAGAACATAACCGATGAAGAAGCAAAGTCTAAGATAAAGATTTTTGCTGACGGAAAGGAACTTGAAATTTCCAAGGCTAGTGTTGATGAAAACGGAAACATTTTTGCGGAACTTGCGGAAAATCTGCCCAATATAGCAGATGTCAGAGCGGAATTTACGTGCAGCAGTGCCGATGGCTCCGATGTTGTGATGGGAAAACGTTTTAAATCGAGAAACGTAACATTCGGCATCACCGATACGGAAATTTGGTGCGACGGAGCTATTTGCAGAACTTCCGAGCAGATGCAGCCGGGCAGTGATGTTGCAGCGCTTTTCACACTTAAAAACGAAACCGATGAGGATAAAAGCGCAGTACTTATTCTTGCAGTATACAGCGGAAACAGACTGGCTTCCATGATAACAAAAACGGTAAATGTTTCGGCTATGAAATCATCTTACAGTGATTCTCTTAGGGTAACTCTGCCTGATAAAGGCGAAAAGTTCAGTGCGGAATGTTATCTTTTTGACAGCTATAAGACTCGTTTGCCTATTTCTAAAGTATGGAGCGTTAAATAGTTATTGTTCAAACGGGCTGTTTAAAACTTTTTGAACGGCCCGTTTGGATCTGCTTTATAAAAAATATAAGATACAAAAGAATTTGTGTTTTATACTTTTTATAAAACAAGATAAATGCGAAAGGATAATTTATATGAAAAAAATATTATGTATGGTATTTGCAATGTTGTTTTTTACAGCAACAGTTTCGGGTTATACTGTAGCGGCGGAAACCGACAGTGAAACAGTGTTTTACAGAAACGATTTTGAAAACGGTATAATAGGCGGCGCCGATGACAGCATATATATAAGCGGCGGATCTATTACAAATGAAACGGCAGACGGCAACGGCATGCTGAGATTTTCTGTGCCTTCGGACGTGAAGGGCAGCGCATTTGGAGATGTTTCTTTGCCGATGATTGCCGAATGTGATAATTACGTTATTGATGTGTATATAAGACCTGAGACAATTGAGGGAAATTCGTACTTAGAACTTTTTGACGCAAAGGACACTGACGGTAACTGGAGAATAGGCGGACGTTTAAAAAGCGACCACACAATAAATGTGCGAAATGCCGCCGGCTCATGGGTGAAAGCCGGAACATGGGAAGAAGGACGTTTATTCAGATACTCGCTTATCTACGATGTGGCAAACGGAATTTGCGATGTGTATACGGACGGCGAGTTTGCGGCAAGTATAAACGTAAAACAACTGCGCCCCACAATATTCAGAATGGATATTTCGAGCAGAGAAAACGAGAATATTGATGTGTATGCGGATAATCTGGCAATATACAGCGGGAACAGACTTCTTTCCGATGAAGAAATCGGGCGCCTTGCACCCAAAAGCGTTATGGACAATGAAAAATTGGCAAAAACAGCTCTGGGCAGTGCATGGGCTTTTACATGCAGTGATTTTTATTATATGAACGGTGCAAAAGCGGCGTACGCCTCAAAAGATTTGCAGCCTGTTTTAATTAATGATGAGCCTTATGTTTCGGGCGGGTTTTTAAGAACAGTTCTCGGCAGAAATGATATAGATATTTCAAAAGAAAACGGCAAAGTTACGGAAAACGGGATTTTATATATGCCGGCGTCACGTCTTTCGGAATATACAGGCAAAAAATTTTTTTTTGACAAACGCGGATTTTTTATCCTGTCTAATAACGAGTTTAGATATAAAGATTCGGATGACTTTACAAAAAGCTTTGAATTTTCGGATATGATATACAGATATTTGTATTTTGAAAATCCGAGCGCCGAAAAAATAAAAAGCGACTATGTTAAAAGCACGCAAAACGGAACGCATCCGAGAATTTTGGTAACAAGCGGCGATATTTCGTATATAAAAGAAAAGCGCAGCACCGACAGCACATGGGATAACACCGTGACAAATCTTATAGGCAATGCCGACGTGTATCTAAGTGCAGACGCCAAATTCCCGGCAGATTGCGCTGACAGCAAAAAACAGGATACTGCTTCGGAATTTCAGACTTGTATGGAAACTCTGACTCTTGCATATCTTCTCACCGATGATGCAAAATATGCCGAAGCAGGAATGAGATATATGAAAGCCATGGGCAGCTGGGAAAACATTGCATATCAGACCTCAAATCTTATAATCGGGCATTGGGCAATGGGCATGGCTGTGGGATACGACGGGTTTTTTAATTATTTCTCAAAAACCGATGAGGGCAAAGCTACGCTTGCGGAGATAAGAGCCGCGTCAAAAAGACTTGTTCTTGATGACACAAAAAATGCATATTTAAGAAAAGGCGGACCACGCTGGGTTACAATAGCAGATAATTTTCAGGGAGTTATAAGCGGAGGCGTTCTGTCTCTTGCGCTTTCCATGCTTGACGAAGCTTCGGCGGACGGGACGTATGACGATATGATATATATTATAGAAAATATCGTAAAATCCATGGAAATTGCCGTGTCGCTTTATCAGACAAACGGCGGTTATTTTGAAGGCGTAAGCTATAGCGAATATATGCTTGGCAATCTTACAAAGGGCATCGGAGCTCTGTTTAACTGTTTCGGAAGCGATTACTCTCTCGGCTCGGCACGCGGTTTTACGGACGCGGGAAGCTTCTTCATATATATGCAGACGATAAATAACAGACTGAATTTCCACGACTGTACGCCCGGTGTGACATCTACAATGCTGCCGGCGTGGTTTGCATATCACTACGGAAAAACGGAAGCTGCCGAAATGACAGTCCTGCAAAATAAAATAAGAAATTCATCGCCTGACATTCTCGGACTTTTAAATTACAGCCGCGCATGCGATAAATACGAAAAAGCAGAAGTTTCAGGTATGCCTCTTGACATGTATTACACCGAAACCGAGACTGGCTCGTTCAGAAATTCGTTTAACACGGATATACCTACATTTGCCGGAATACACGGCGGCAGAACGGGACTTACGCACGATATGCTCGATGTCGGTGAGTTTACTTTTGAAGCTGACGGTATAAACTGGGCAATGGATTTGGGCAGCGATAAATACACTCTGCCTCAGTATTTTCAGAAAGACGGATACAAGATATACAGAAAAAGACCCGAGGGTGAAAATTGTGTTGTTATAAACCCGGATGGCAGCTATTACGGACAGGAAATAGGAGCGTCATCAAAGCTTTTGAAATTTGAAAGCAATAACAAGGCCGCCATGGCGTCTTATGACCTTTCCGAGATTTATGCCCGTGACGTGAACAGCTACACGCGCGGATATTATTTCGGCGATGACAGAAATACACTTCTGATTCAGGACGAAATTAATCTTAAAAATGCAAATTCAGAAATATACTGGTTTATGCACACTCCGGCAGACATAGAAATTGTGGATAAAAAGACGGCGATTTTAACGTGCGGAGGGAAAAAGCTTCGTGCAGAGGTTTATTGCAGCAGCGCTTTAAAATACGAACTTTGCAGTATGGAGGCAGAACCGCTGCCCTCATCTCCGACGGTTGAAGGTCAGAATGCAAACAGCGGAATCAGAAAGCTTGCCATACACGGAACAAGCACAAAAGGAAAAATCACAATGGCGGTAAAACTTATTCCGATAAACGATTTTTACATGCCGCAGAAGCTGTCGATGAAATATATATCGCAGTGGAAGCTGCCGAGCGGTGAAATAAGTATAAAACCCTCTGTAAGCGATGTTTCGCTTGACATGTACAATACATTTTTCGCTACAGTTCAAATGCCGAAAAACGCGGCTTTTGCATATCTCTATATTGACGGGAATCCGATAAGTGAAATTGAGGTAAAACGCGGAGAAAAATATACGGTAAATTTCTCCGAGCTACCGTTTTTAACACCGGGTGAGCACACCGCGCGCGTTAAAATCACATATGATGACGGAAGAACACAAAATGTATACAAAGATTTTGAAAGTGCAGCATACACACATAATTTGTTTTACAGGAATGACCTGTCTTCACCGCTGCACCCTGTACGACCCGATCGCTGGAAATTTACGCTGTACGGGCAAAATAAAGCTTTTGACGGAGAGTGTTTTACGGCAGAAAGCACGGCTTCTCAATATGTAAAAGTAGATTTTTGTACAGAAAAAGATTATACAGAAAGAAATGAGCTCAGGGGAATTATTGAAACAAGCTTCAATATAAAGTTTTGGAGCCTTAACGGTACATTCAATTTTGAATGTAAAAATTCCGCAACAGAATTTTATATGCATGACATAGTCATTGCAGATAACGGTAAATTTGCAAGCGGAGAGGAATACGAAACAGGCAGATGGTACAATATAAAACTAATAATTGACACCGATTTGAAAACCTGTTCCGTGTATGCGGACGGCAAACCTATAGTTTCAAATGTAAAAGTCACCAAGGCTGACAGCAACAGTCTTATAAGGCTGCAATATATTGCCGGCGGAGAGAAAATCTCGTTTAAGAATTACAGCGTGACAGTATGCAAAAAAACAGATTCGGATTTCGGAACAATCGGATTTTCAAAAGACGAAATTGCGGCAGGTACAATTACAGCCTCTGTAACAGGGCGGCTTAATTCATTGTCCGAAAAAGCAATGCTTGTTGTTGCGGTTGTCGGTAAAGAAAGCGGCATGACGGTTGATACGGGAGTAAAGACGATAAATTATTCCGAAACTTCCGATACATACAGTGTGTCTGTTGAAGTTCCGGCAGATTATGAAAAATATGAAGTCCGTGCCTTTTTGTGGGACGGAAGACAGACGCCGGTTTCGGGTACGGCGAGACTGGGACTGTAAAATAATTGGGGCTGTTAAAAAAGTCGGTTGACTTTTAAACAGCCCATTTTTTCAAGGGGATAGGAAAAAAGCTTTGGAATCGGCAAACTGAGCCAAAACTTTAGTTTTGGGATACCCGAAGGCGTACATGGGTACGTCGAGAGGCGAAGTTTGCTGATAGCAAGAAAAGGTATATTTTTTGAAAAATCAAATTTTTTGATTTTTCCACATCTGATAAATCTAAACCAGTATCATTTGCATATTCCATGATTTGCTTCTTCCACTTTTCTTGCGTTCCGGAGTTTTTTAACATCCCCTTTTTTTATGTTCGGAAGTTTTCAACATGTGTTTTGCTATATCATGTCCAAAATATCAATATTCTTGTCCTAAAACAGGTGGAAATAAATTTAAAAATGTTGTAAAATAATAGTATAGTGTAGAAGTTGCTACACATTTCCATTGAAAAAGAGCTTGTTTTGAGTTAAAATTAATATAACAAGCCGAAAGGGGACAGATTTATGAGAAAGATTACAGCGCTGGTTTTGGCGGCATGCCTCAGCATCCCGTGGATAGGCTCTGCGGCATTTGCCGATGAAAGCAGTAACACTGTTGTTCTCAACACGTATTTTGAGGAGGACTTCAACAGTGTGGAAACAGGCGGCACGGCTTCTTCGTTTGAAGAGTACGTTTTGGGCAGCAACAAGATTTATGTTGCCGAAAATCCGGATGCGGCAGACAAAAGCTTGTGCTTCGATTCTGTCGGAGCAAGCAGCAGAACGTCTTCGCGCGCCGTACTCAATACGGGACGTGCGGAGGGAAGCATTGCCGTAGACTTTGATGTTTGCCTGACAGGCGAGTCAAACGAATTCAGAATTTATGTCGTAAGCTACACAACGGGTGAAAAATACCTTGCCAAAATTATAGGCACAAATTTGCTCACACCTTCAGGAAGCATTATAGCGCCGCTTACGCCGGGTACATTCTATCCCGTTACGATTATAGTACATACGGAGACGAGCACGGCGGACTATTATGTAAATAACCGTAAAAAAGTGAGCGGTGTTCAGTTCTATGACAAAAATCTTGAAGCGTTCGATTTGCTGAGATTTTATCAGTTTAACGACAGCACGAATCAGACGCGTACATACATAGATAACGTAAAGGTTTATGAAAGCGAGAGACCGGCGTCAGAGTATGAAACAATGGGCAAAACGGTTAAATTTGAAATGAGCCCGACCATTGCGCCGCTGGCTTCCGACAAAATGACCGCTGACTATATGAGCGGTGCGGCTGCGCTGTATGTAAATAAGAATAAGATTTACAGCGGCGGAGAAGCAAAGATTATAGATGAAGAAAACCCCTCCGCGGTGCCGTTTATAGAAGACGGAAGAACATTGGCTCCCGTAAGAGCCATAGCGGAAGCTCTTTCGGCAACCGTTACATGGGACGATGAAACGAAAACGGCTGCAATAGCCTATGACGGCGGCACGGTAACGGTTACGGCATATAAAAAGTCGTTTACCGTAAACGGCGAGGAAAAATCGCTTGACGTTCCGGCAACGATAAAGGACGGAAGAATCTATCTCCCCGTAAGAGCCATAGCCGAGGCTATGGGCAAGAAGCTTACATATGATAAGAGCGGAATGGTAATTATTGCGGACCGCGAAAACTTCTTTGATTTCAAAAACGATATTCCGATTTTCAGAAACGTGGCAAGAAACCTTGTTTTCACGGATTATGACGGACAGGCGATTGTGAAAGCGGCGGCTTCAAAGGGGCATCCGCGTCTGCATGCAAACGCCGAAAAGCTTGCCGGGCTTAAAAGCTATGCGCTTTCCGATCCGCAGACTAAGAGATGGTCCGAATACATTATAAAAGCCGCCGATGCATATATTGAAGATTTTACGCTTCTGACATATATGAAGGACGGAATTGTTTTAGACAAAACGGTAAATAAATTAAACAGGGAGGTTGAAGCTTTCTGTTATGCATATGCCGTAACCGGTGAGAAAAAATATGCGGAGTATTGCATAAAGGAGCTTGTTGCGGCGGCAGGACTGCCCGACTGGAATCCTTACAGATTTCTCGACCCCGCGTCAATGATGCGTTCAATGGCGCTCGGTTATGACTGGATGTACAATGAAATGACCGAGAGCGAGAGAAAGATTGTCCGCGACGGAATCGTAAAAAACGGTCTTAACGAAATTCTGACGGACTTAAACGGCACGCAAAGCGCAAGGTCTTACGTGTGGGCGCAGTCATCAAAGCCGGACAACTGGAACATAGTATGCAACAGCGGCGGTATTCAGGCGGCGCTTGCAATTGCTGAGGATGAGCCTGAGCTTTGCGCGGAGATTTTCGAAAAGGGCCTTAAGCTTCTTGAAAAAGCGGCTGTAATGTACGCCCCCGATGGATCATGGTATGAAGGCCCCGGCTATTGGGGCTATGCCGGTCAGTATTTTTCAACCCTCATGTCTGCCCTTAATTCCTCGTGCGATATGACGTTTGGTTTTATGGATATTCCGGGTATGAGTGAAACGGGATATTTCCCCATTGTGCAGGCAGGCCCCGGGGGAAGCTTTAACGTAGGCGACGCCGAGGCTAACACGGGTGAAAATAAAAGAGATGTAATACTGTTTTTCTCGCGTTATTTTAATGACGCGGATTTACAGAAAATTGTTCTTAATAATATGAACACCATGGGATTCGGAGGAACCATATATGCGGCGCTCTGGTACAACCCCGATTTAAAGACGGACAGAGACTTGGAGCTTGAGCGCGACTATCATCTGCGCGATCTTGAAATATTTGTAATGCGTGACGACTGGAACAACGGCGACAACGCTATCTTTACGGGACTTCACGCCGGCAGGTCAAACGTTCCTCACGGACATATGGACGCGGGGCATTTCATAGTTGACGGCTACGGTTCGCGCTTTATCTGCTCCACTGGCTATGAGAGCGATTCGCCTTCAAGAAAATCAAAGCTTTACCGCTACAGAGCAGAGGGCTGCAACGTACTTCTTATAGATCCCGATGAAACGCCGGGGCAGCGTCTTGCGGGCAATTCCGTAATAGACAGGCATGAATCGAATGATTCAAGTTCAATTGCCGTAACGGATCTTACGGATATGTACAAAACAGCGGAAAGTGTTGTAAGAGGTATTAAATTCTCAAATAACCGCAAAATGATAACTCTGCAGGATGAGATAAAGCTCAAAAAACCCGGTGATATTTGGTGGCAGGCCCACACAAGACGCGAAATACGGATAGCCGAAGACGGAAAGAGCGCAAGACTTGTCGGTACAAGCGGCATGGATCTTATAGTATCGCTTGCGTCCGATGTTCCGGCGACCTTCTCGGAGGCCGAGGCAAAGTCGATGGTGCCCGAGCTTCAGACGGATGACGATGTGGCTAAAAACAAGATATATAAAAAGCTTGTGCTGCACCTTGATAAAAAGGTGAAAGAAGCGGTAATATCTGTTAATATGCAGTTTGTACCTTCCGTTGAAGGAATAGACGCAAATCTTGTAATCCCCGATGTTACTCCGATTGCGGACTGGAAACTTGACGATGAGAGCGAAAATACACCGACTGTTACAAGCATCAAGGCAAATGGAAAAGAGTTTGAAGGGTTCAGAACATCTAACCTGTTGTACACTTATACTGCCGAAAAAGGAGAGGATATTCCGGTTATAACGGCAGAGGGAAGAGGAAACGTTTCGGTTGAATACTGCAATACTGTTCCACTTTACGTAAAGGTTACGGCGGAGAATGACGATAAAACGCTTAAATCCGTATACTTTGTGAGAGTTGTGGAGGCAGCGGTCGAGGAGGCTATGGGCGAAAAGCTCGAGATTAAAGCGCATGATGCAAGCGATGAGCCCGAAGCCGTAAATAATGCGAAAAACTCATATGACGGAGATCTTTCCACGCGCTGGTCGGCACAGGGAATACCTTATATCACATACGATATAGGCGAGGTGCGCAAGATAACAAACGTAGGACTTGCAGTTTACCAGGAGAATAACGAAGGCAGAAAGCAGTATTTTGAAATACTCCTTTCAGAGGACGGCAGAAATTACAAAAAGGTTTATGCCGGCGAAACAAGCGGAACAACGCTTGAGGAGGAAATATTCAAGTTTACTCCGACAAATGCACGTTATATAAGAATACAGTGCAACGGGACCTCCGTCGGCAACTGGAACTCGATAACAGAGTGCAGCATATACGGCGAATGAGACTTGAAAGGAGAAATATATGAAGCTTAGAAAAATTGTTTCAATAACGGCTGCGGCGGCAATGCTCGCCGCAATGCCGCTTCCGTCTTTTGCGGCAACCGATATTATTAAATATGAAGACTTTGAAAATTCTGCCGCCGGCTGGACGGCGCAGGGCGCTTCGAAAACGGTTACGTTGGAGAAAACGGATAAAGGACAGAGCGCAAAGCTCATAACCGAAGGCGGCGGCAAGGGACAGGAGCTTATGAAATTTGTTTCCGTTCCCGAGAGCGCAAAGGCAATTGCATATCACGTTATGATAAAGTTTGAGGGGGAGGATGCGGAGCTCAGCTTTTATATGGGCGGCTCGGGAACCACCTGCCTTGCCGTACTTGAAAAAGGCGAAATAAAGATAGGATATACAAACAAAAAAGCGCCGCTTAAAATTCAAAACGGCATATGGTACAGCTGCTTTGTGGAGCATGACAACGAAAGCGGCTTTACGAGATTTTCCGTAAGCGGAGCAAACGGTGATTATGCCACGGTTTCGGGCAAAGTAAATCTCAAGCCTTCTCAGATGAACAGGCTTGACGTGGTTTCAAATGCGCCGGCAAGCGGAACAGCAATACGCTATATTGACAATGTTGCTTTTTACGCGATTGACGATGTGATTAAAGAATACGGAACACCGGGCACGGGCGATGAGCTTGCGCTTGTAAGCATTTCACCGTATCTCGGAGCTTTGGATAAAGAAACAAAGAGCGTGGAGCTTACGTTTAATAAAGACATAACGGAAGAAAACATTGCCGGTATTAAGGCAACCATAAACAATGACGCATCGCTCATAGGCGAATGGCGCGCAGAAAACGGCAGGGCGGTCGCAGACCTTAATTTCACTCCCCAAAGCGACGCTTTATATTACTTTGAGTTTTCCGGCGTTGCGGACGGCGAAAAAACCGTCGGAGGGCGTACGTTCTGGATTACAAACCCGGATTATGCCATTTCGGGGTTAAAATACAACACTGCTGAGATAAAGCCCGGCGCGGCGGTAATTGATGTGGGCATGGATCGAGACGAAAATAATAAGCTTTGCGGGGATGTGGATTTTGAAGCCGTCGCGCCGATAGCGGGGTGGATTTCCCCCGTGCCGGGGGGCGTTGGGAAAATGACCATCGGC
>OLSB01001111.1_pt1 | contig 28053 bp, 33 predicted proteins | sample 1672071 | NCBI WGS metagenome assembly OLSB01 (sample SAMEA3136642, study PRJEB25190) | human gut metagenome | biome: human gut; feature: human-associated habitat; material: faeces | place: Austria | collected 2013 | reverse complement strand
GCAAAAAAGTCTGTGAGGACTTTTTTGACACGCTGAAACGGAGCGGACATTGCCGCTCCGTTTTTGCAATTTCCGACTTGTGCTTTGACATATAATAAACGTTAAAATTATGCTGTTAAAGGTCCGTGAAGAAAGCCTCAGCAGTATTAATTCTGTCACAAAATGGCTTGCAGGGCAGTTCCCCCGAGCGTAAAATCCATTAGCGCGGAGCATAGCTCGGCGCAGTATCAACAATTGGGGGGATCATAAGATGATTTCTTATGATGTGTTTCTGGATCTGGCGATAATTCTTCTGGTCACCAAGGTGCTGAGCCTTGTGACTAAGAGAGTGAATCTCCCGCAGGTCGTAGGTGCGCTTATAGGCGGCGTTATGATAGGCCCTGCCTGCTTCGGCATCGTAGGGGACAGCGCTTTTATCGATCAGCTCGCGGAGATCGGCGTTGTGATGCTCATGTTCTCCGCCGGACTGGGCACTGATCTGAAGGAAATAAAAAGAGTCGGCTTCACGGCGTTCATCGTCGCCATGATAGGTGTGATCGTTCCGCTCGCCGGAGGCTATCTCATTTACGATGCGTTTTATCCGGCGGCGACGGCTGAGGACAGGATGTGCGCGCTGTTCACGGGCGTTGTGCTCACCGCCACCTCCGTTAGCATAACCGTCGAGACTTTAAAGGAGCTCGGCAAGCTTCAGGGCAGGGTGGGTTCGGTGATCCTCGGTGCCGCGGTCATCGACGATATTCTGGGCATACTTGTACTCACCTTTGTGATGGGCATGAAGGACCCGAGCGTCAATATGGGCCTGATAGGTCTGAAAACGCTCGGCTTCCTTGCTGCGACGGCGGCCATCGGCGCTGTGGCGTATTACCTGTTCAAGTACATGAATAAAGTGTTTGGCAACAAGAAACGCCTTTCCATTCTGTCCCTGGCACTCTGTTTTCTCATGGCCTATCTCTCGGAAGCGGTGTTCGGGATAACGGACATAACGGGCGCGTATTTTGCGGGGATAATGTTCTGCAACCTCCCGATGGGCGACTACGTCGGCGAAAAGGTGGACACTGCGTCCTATCTGATTTTTTCACCGGTGTTCTTTGCGAGCATCGGCCTGAAAACGGACTTCACGGGGATAACGGCGTCCATGATATGGTTTGCAATAGCCCTGCTGCTGACAGCCGTCGTCACGAAGATGATAGGCTGCGGCCTCGGCGCGAAGCTGTGCAGGTTCAGCAATAAGGAGTCGCTGTGCATCGGCGTGGGGATGATATCCCGCGGCGAGGTCGCGCTCATAGTGGCGCAGAAGGGCGCCGCCGCCGGTATGCTCAGCCAGTCGCTGTTTCCGGCCATAGTGATGGTCGTCATAGTCACGACGCTGGTAACGCCGGTGCTGCTGAAGCTCGTGTTCCACGAAAAGGCCGCGCCGAAGCCCGGCGTGCAGACGACCTGACGCCCCGGCAACAGAAAAAATCTGAGGAAAAACGAGCGCCCACGGTTCACGACGGACCGTGGGCGTTTGACTTGTATGAATTATATCAGCCATGTCGTGACCTTCATCTACCGCGACATGATTTAAAAACTCAGTGTAATAAGCATTGCCCCGGCACAGCCCGGGGCAATTTTATAATTGAAATAAGCGTAACAGAAGGAGATAAGAAGAAACGAATACTAATGGCGTATTATCGACTCAGTTATCTTATCTAACGAGCACATATTCAGCTCGTCCATACACCGTCGTTCAAAGAGGCGCAGTGTTTGCTCATAGCTTGCCATTGTTTTCTCTCTGAGCTGTCTGCTTCGGCAATACACCATGTACTCATCGATCTGCCGGTCAAAGCTCAAATTCGTCATAAAAACTCCCCCGATCATTGGTGTTGTGTACCCAATAAATCAGGGGAGTTTATAGCTTTGAACAAAACAGTTTATCGGCTTAATCGTCGAAAGTCATGCGTACTTTCACGGTGCTCATAGGTTTCGCACTAATTCATTCAACGCCGCAGCGCATTGAAATTTCTCGGTTTTTTCACCTTATGCCCTGTTTCTGGCGCAGGGAGAGGCAGTCGGCGATCATGGCGATGAACTCGGAATTTGTGGGCTTGCCCTTTATATTTGAAACGGTGTAACCGAAGAATTTCTGCAGTGTTTCGATATCGCCGCGGTCCCACGCGACCTCGATGGCGTGGCGGATGGCGCGCTCGACGCGGCTGGGAGTGGTGTTGAACTTGAGGGAAAATGCCGTACGCAAAAAAGAAAAATCAGTAGGAAAATCTGTTGGATTAACACAGCTAATCAGTGGATGCAATTAATTTGTGCCTTGATAATAGCAAAAGTAAATGTGTAAATCAACAGATAAACCTACTGATTTTTGTCATATTTTCAGATTATTTTTATACAACATCAAAACGTCTTGCAAACAAGTGTTATGTACCTTCAAAACAACAAATTAACATCTTTTTTAATGCTTTTTCTATTTGAAAATACACTTTCAATTTTGCACCATCATCTTTTGCATATGTGCCATTATAACGACTGGTTTTGGACATTGAATTGCTATAATAAAGACACAAAGAGATGAGGAACACCTCAAGAGAAAAGGAGATAAGAAAATGAAAAACATGAAAGTTCCTGAAGGCATGATAATCAACCATAAAGACAGAATTATTTACTTTACCGAAGCCCTTCATAAGAAAATCGGCATCCTTGATCTCTCCGATGAAGAACTTGAAGCAGTATACTATGTATTCAAGAACTATACAGACTACAAAAAATCCATTCTTCACTTTATTTGGCTCGACGAAAGCAACTAAACGTGTACCATTAAAACGACAGTAAACAAGATAGCAGATGCTATAATAAGACCATAAAGAAGAGGACAACAGATCCTCAAGAAATAAAAATGAATTTAGGGTTGCGACCAAGCGCAAAGTCCAAAAAGGACAGAAAGGAAATTAAAATGACTATCAACTTCACCAACAAGACCATCGAGCTCACCACCGCAGAAATGAAGAAGGCCAGCGTTTACAACTCTGATGCTTACAAGGCACTCCGTGAGGCACGTATCGACAATCCCTCTTTCAAGATCGTTGAGAAGAAGGCCGCAAAGAGCAAGGACAAGTTTGCTCGCCTCACTATGAAGGACATTGCCGCACACGTTGAAAAGTACGGCAGCGATAATCAGAAGAAGAATTTCGAATTCCTCACAAATGGTGCTGAAGAGAAGGCTTCTTTCTTCGAAGTAAAGAAGTGGTTTATGAATGAGTTCCGTCTCAGAGAAGAGCGCAATGAGTATCGCAGCAAAGTTCAGAGCATTGTTGAGTGTGCAGCATAAGATAACAAAGGAGAAATTAAAGATGAAAAACACTATCAAACTTGATCACGAAAACCGCAGAATTGTGATGGATAAGACATTTGCAAAGCTCTCTGAAGATGTAAGAAACGAAGAGTACGATATCCTTCAGCGCGTGAGAAAGGATTATCCTCTGTATGAAGTAACCAAGCGCCAAATCAAAAAGAACTCTGCCAAAGAGTGCTACAAAGGTTTAACGTATGACTTTATGAGAGACTACATTGCTAACCACTCAGGTGCTCTCTCTGAAGAGTACAAGAACTTTGAAAGTATGGTAGAAATCTCAAAATGCCACTCCACAGCGTTCCGTTATCCTGTAATAAAGCAGTGGTTTTTAGATACATACGAAGAAGTAAAGAAATACGGCGTAGCAGCGTAGAAATCACAAGCAAAGAGGTGATGAAAGTTGCTGCATAATAGAAAACGAAACCGTTCTATGAACTGATCATAGAACGGTTTTTTGTGCGTTTATGGCGCGCGAGCCATAATTTTTAATTATTCAGCAGTCACGAAGTCGGAATTTTCGGGCTGACTTTTTTCCTCTGCTGGTGTATCAATAGCTTGAGGCTTTGTTTCCGACACTTTAAATAAAGAGGTCCCTCCTATGCTTACCAAAACGAAGCCTGCAATGATAAGGCAATACTTAAATCCTTGCTGCAATATATTAGCAACATCAATAGCGTTATTTGCTGCACCAGCGCAGGCGTTCTGAATGCCTGTATATGCGTCTCCACCATATGAAAGAGGCATTTCAAAACTACCAGTGGATAATCCTCCAATTTTAATGGCAAATATAATTGACAGGACACCGATAATCAAAAACAAAATATTTCTAATTTTTTCTGCTTTATTGGGGTTATTATTCTTCATACTTAAGTCCTCGGAACAAATCAATAGAATTACTTCATATTCATGTAGTCATAGATAATCAGTACATCTTCTATTGCCGACTTATCCGCATCGGTCAAAACATAGTCGTCATAATGATCATCACCCTGATATCTGACTATAGTCTTTTCTGAGGTGACGATTGCTCGAAGCATCTCAATTTCGTTATCATCAGGAGTAACATCAATAAACTCACCGACCATTCCGCCGCCGGTGTCATGAGTTATATCCCCATAGTTAAATGTTTTATAGTATTTTTCTCCATCAACAGAAACAATAACACTTTTAAAGAACACCCAATCTCCGCTAGCATAGTTATACCTCAATAGCATCCAATTACTTGAATTTGATGTACCGATATAGGGCATAAGAGTGCAGCGCTCGTTGCTATAATGAGGCATACGTTTTGGCAAATAGAAAGTATAACCATTGACTTCATCGGTTTCAGTATTCATTCTAGATAATGCACCGTCATATTTTTCTTTAAGAACTTTTTTCAATTCCTCGCGAGCTTGGCTCAGCACATTATAATTGCTTACTTTTTCCTTTGCGGCATCGCTTAAATCACTATATAGCTTTTCAGCAGCGTCTATCTTGTCTTTGCTGCCAATATCGACAGCACCGATATTATTGATTGCTTCTTCAGTTGCAAGAATGCCGTATGCTTCCTTTGCTTTTTCTAAGGTGTCAAGCATCTTGACTTGGGACAAGCTTTCTTGGTCAAGACCGTCAACAAGCTGTTGCGCCTGGTCTATTGCGTCCTTACTTCCAAGCGTTACATCTCCGATTGCCATAATTGCCTCATCTGCAGCCTTTGCTGCTTCGCTTTGACCGCAAGCGGTTAAAGCAAAAAGCATCACGAAAGCCAGTATAATTAACAGTGCCTTTTTCATTTTCTCTCTCCTTATATATATTTTTCGGTTGTTCCTTATATAACAGGAACTAAACTACCTAAAACTATACCAATATACTTCCTATTTGTCAACGAAAATGGGAAGTATAATTCCTAATAGAGCAAAGTTGGAGGAAGAAAAATGCTTATTTTTGACTTTCACACTATTGGGAATAAAATGCTGAGCGAACGAAAAAGAATAGGTTTGACACAAGCCGAAGTTGCAGAGCGCGCAGGCTTGTCAGACAGAACATATGCAGATATCGAGCGAGGAACGGTAAATATGCGAATTGAAACACTTCTGCGTATTTGCGAGGCACTCCATGTAACTCCGAACGATATAATAACTACGGATAATCCCTTGCTGGATATTCATCAGGAGGAGCTTTTTGAACGAATGAATAACTGCTCACAAAAAGATAGGGAAACTGCTCTGCGCTTGCTCTCTGTGTTTTTGGACTCATTAGAATAAAAGGACAGATTACAATCTGTCCTTTTATTTTTTGAGGTTGCGGCTTTATAATTTGACAAGCCTCAAAATTTGAAAAAGCCTGAAAATTCAGGTATAATTATTATAGAAAGTGAGAAAAAAAGTATCAGAAGCCTACTTGAATTGTCGTTGAATTTTCATCGTTGTGGCTGCACAAACAGTGTCCCAACTTTATTTACTCTCGCTACATATACGTCTACTTATAAGCAGAACAAATAAGAGAGAAAAACAAGTTGGTTGATTCTCAATAGGCACAGAGCAGTATTCATACTGCAGGTTAACAATTCAAATACTAAGTGATTTTCACTTTTTATATAGGCGAAGATAGGTGTGAGCAGCTACCACACTGAATGCAACGGCCTCTCGTTGCGCCTTCGCCGTTTATTAATCCCGCTCAGGAAAGGAGGTTAGAGATATGAGCGTCGCCAATTAGAAAATTGTACGAATTGGCAAAAGAGTAGCAAGAGACCCAACTCACCTATATGCGAAAATTAATATTGATGCCATGCAGTATGCATATGCAACTTTAAACAGAGCAGGTTTAGGTCTTTGGCTATACTTCAACAAAAACCAAGACGATTATCAATTTGAACTCAGCCAAAAAGCATGTGCAGAATGGGGCATAAAAAAAGACAGTTATTATAATGGCGTTAATGAATTAATTCGCTTTGGATTCTTAGTCCCCATCAGTGAGGGCAGTAACATTTACACTTTCTATGAAACTCCACTTTCGGAGAAAGCGAATTCTCACTCTCCGAAAAGTTTTTCTGTATCTCCGCAATCGATGTCTAAAAAACAGAATGATTTTTCTGAAAAACAAGAGAGAAATATTACAAATATAACATTAAAAGAACAAGATATAACAATCAACGATTTTTATAAACCTAAAGATAAAAAATTCAAAAGTAAGACTTACGATTATGATTCATACCCTGTCTGTAATCCAAATAATCTTCCGCCTGAATTTAAAGCTTTGGGATTTTAATGTAATTTGAAAATCTACTTCAAATTACATAAATGGTTCATGGAACGAATTGTTCTGATACTTGAAAATCTAAAGGGCGCGCGTTCTGAATTTCCGAAAATGCGCCCCCACGAAAAGGAGGTGAAAGAAACATGTATATAAATGGCCCATATGGTTATGGATGGTATAATCCTGAATATTTCGACTGTAACGGCAATTATCGTGACGGACACGGCGGCCACGCATAGGAACATCGCGAAGAAATGACATAGATTGCGACAGCAGTTGTAAATGAACTTGTGCCAAAGATTGCTGCAGAAATATATAATCAAGCTATTGAAAATCTTATTGGCGCATTGGAATACGACATTCAGACTTGTGTTCATATCGCCATTAACTCATTTGAAGAAATCTACAAATCAGACAAAGTAGAAAAGATTTGTTCCGATGCTATCATGAATGAGTTAAAAAAGAAAATAAGTGTTAATGATTTAAAGATTAAACTGTAAACACAAAGAGGCCGAAGCTTTGCGCTTTGGCCTCTCTTTTTTATACTGTTTCTTTTGTGTCGTTTAATTCAAAGTTTATGTTTAATGTGCAGTCAAGAGCATTTGCAACATCAATAAGATCTTTTTCGGTGAAGTTGTCTCTTTTCATTTTGTTGTTTAAGTTCTGAGGACTTAAACCCATTCTGCGCGCAAGGTCTGCTTCTGACATATTGTTTCGTTTTACTAATAGAATTCTTATCTTTTCAGTCATTGACATCAATATCACCTCTCACGTAATCATAAACTATACGGTTTAATATGTCAAATAGTTTTTGACCTTATACACGAAAAAGTTTAAAATATCATCAAATTAGTGTTGACAATATAAACGAATTAGTGTATAATATAGACAGTTAAGGGAGATGACAGAACATCTCCAAATAAAAGAGAGGAGACAACACAATGTCAACAATAATCAAAAGGTAAAATCTCTTAAACTTGATGAATGGACTACAATTTTAAAAACTATTGTTACTGACATATACAAGTACATTGATGTCGACTCATCTGAAGGGCAAGATATCTTAAATCTGTTTTTTATTACATTCAACAAGTACACAGGAAAAGCAGACAAAAACCAAGCATTTACGCCAGATCATATAACCGAATTTATGGCGAGGATTACGGCTATCGATAAAAATTCGGTTGTATTAGATCCATGTTGTGGCTCAGGCTCATTTTTAGTTCAAGCTATGGTAAAAGAGCTTGCTGATTGCAGGAGAGGGCACACCGAAGCCGAAACAAGGCAATTAATAGAGAATGTAAAAAAGAAAAATATATTCGGCGTTGAAGTGGAAGAAGTTGCATATGGTCTTTCTACAACTAACATGCTCATTCACGGAGACGGAAACTCAAACATTGAATTTGGAAGTTGTTTTGAGAAAAAGGATTTTATTAAAAGTGCAAACCCTACAGTATTCTTAATGAATCCTCCATATAATGCGAAGCCCAAATCAATACCTGACAAATATAAAGCTAACTGGACTGCTAAACAGAGAAACGGTAAAGAAGACCCTTCTAAAGGAATGGTTTTTGTAAAATATCTTTCTGATATTGTAAAAGAATTAGGAAAAACAGATGTAAAGCTTGCTGTCCTTCTTCCTGTCCAATGTGCGATTGGAACAGGAGTTGTTTTGTCTAAGTTAAAAGAAGAATTATTGGAAGATAACACTTTAGAAGCGGTCTTTACTCTGCCAAATGAAGTGTTTTATCCTGGAGCATCAGCATCTGTATGTTGTATGCTGTTCACTCTGGGAACTCCTCACAATTCAAGCGTAAAAACCTTCTTTGGATATTGTAAGGAAGATGGATTTAAGAAAAGGAAAAACCTTGGTCGAATTGAGCAATTTGATAAAGATGGAAATAGCGTTTGGAAATCTATTGAAAATGAATGGATAAATCTCTATAGGAACAAAGAAACTAAAGCTGGTTTCTCAGCAGTTCAATCTGTTACAGCAAAGAGCGAGTGGTTATGTGAGGCATATATGAAAACGGATTATGCCGATCTACAAAGCTCAACTTTTGAAAGCACTTTGAATTATTATCTTTCGTATTTGATGTACGAGGGGAAACTAAATTATGATCTAAATTATAAGCACAGTCAGGTTCCAAGTTTTAATACGAACGACTGGAAGGAATTTAATTTGTTTCCGCATTTGTTCAATGTAAAACCAGGCATATATTACTATCCCGAAGATTATGTCGATGGTGAAACGCCATACGTATCTGCAGCAAACACTCATAATGGCATATCAAAGCGAATTGATATCGATAGCGATTTCTGCGGAAACACGATAACAATCGGCAAAATTGGAGCAACCGCATTTTATCAATGCGAAAATTTTTGCGCTACAAGTGACGTAAATGTTTTAATTCCAAACTTTAGCATGAGCAAATACATTGGTCTATTCATCACGAATGTTATTAATTTCTCAGAAAACTATAAGTGGTGTTACGGAAGACAATGTCGAGTTGGGGATACTAAAGAAATCGTTATTAAATTACCTGTTTTGCGAAATGAAGATGGTACGCCAAAAATAGATCATTCCTGTAAGTATTCTCCTAATGGTTATGTTCCCGATTGGGAATTCATGGAGAAGTATATCAAGCAGCTCCCCTATGGCGACAGAATATAATAAAAAGTAAGCAAGTATTTATGACTTGCTTACTTCTTTTTTAGCTCTTACCAAAGTACTTTTGCTGATTCCTGTCATATTCTCAACTTCTCTGTATGTTTTTCCGTTATTCAGAAGATCGAGAGCCAAAGCGATCTGAGCTGAGCTATATTTCTTCGGTCTTCCGTCTCTGAAATTCGGATTTTGGCGAGCTGCCGCTTTTCCCATTTGTGTGCGCTCGACTATCATTCCTCTTTCATATTCGGCAAAGGCAAGCATAACGGTTAAAATCAAATTACCTGTCAATGTGTTTTCTATTAAGCCCATATTGAGAATGTGAACTTTGATGCCTCTCTCGAATAGCTCCTTGACGGTCTGAACGCCCTCAATAGCCGTTCTTGCGAAACGGTCAAGTTTACATACAACCAAAGTATCGTTGGCTTGTAGGCGATTTAAGAGCTCTTGAAACTTCGGTCTGTCCATTGTCTTGCCTGTAAATGACTCTGTTATGATTTCTTGACAACCATAACTTACAAGCGCCGCGACTTGATCTTCAAGGCTGTTTCCATCTCGGCCTTGTGTTGCTGTTGAGACTCTTGCATATCCGTAAATCATCATTTTACTCCTTCACTTTTGACACTAAGTTATGACACCGCTTCAGCCCTTGATTATTCGTTGCCTGAAAGCTCGTGTCAGAACTTTTAAGTTATGGGACACAGCAGGTTTTTGGCTGCTGTGTCCTTTGGCTTGACGGTTAAACTTCAATCATCTGCATGTTGCAGTCCATACAAGCAACATTTACGGTCTTTGTTGCTCTTATTGACATTCCACAAGAAGGGCAAACATATTTTCTTGTGCTTGATGTTCTTCGCGGCAGAGAGTTTCCGTCTACTCCTGAATGAGTTCCGATGCCGCCGACTCTGTAACTGCTTAGCTCGTTTCGGTTTATCAGAATATCCGTCAAGCCATTTTCAAGAACGAAATCAAGAAGCTCATCTGACGGACTCGTGTGAGACCATCCGTATTTTTCGCTGTGGCTTACTTCGAGCCCACGAGCTTCGGCAGCAGCCTTGAAGCGCTTGTTGTGGTACGTGCCGCCTCTGCTTGTGTCTTGAATGCCGTTTTCGTAATTCCAATAATGAATCATCTCATGCAGCAGTGTTGCACAAACATTTTCAATTGGCCTTGAGAGAGTTCCTGCACCGATGTTGATCTCATGCGTGCCGCCGAGCTTTGAGATCCATGTATCGCTGCTCAGTGTGAAATGTCCGTATGCCTTCGGCGTGCTCTGAATTGTGATTGTAGGTCTTGAAAGTTCACTTTCAAAAAACTCTTCATTTAGAAGATCAAAAACCTTGTTCAGATAACCTGCGACTCTGTTATAACTTGTCAGCTCTTTCATTTTTAGCTCCTTATCTTGTTTTTTGATAGAGGGCAAGTTATAATGTTCTTGCCCTCTCCGTTTCGGTTTGGGTTCGGTCTACACTGTTTAACTTTGGTCGGTTGGGAGTGTAGACCTTTTTTCATGCGATTGAAAAGCGCTTGCTTGCAACCTGCTTTGTGAACTGCTTATAGAGTTCTGAGTGCTCTTTCTTAAAAGCAGAAGAATCAAATCTGTTTGAGAGAACCGAAGTCCAACGAATGATGTAAGCTCCTGCTTCAAGTTCTTCGGTATCGCGCTTGAGCATTTCGGCCTTGATTGCATCCTTGAGAGCTTCGGCCTCTGCTTGCGCCTCTTCGATTACGGCCTCCCACTCCTTGAGTGCTTCGATCTTGCTTGTGATTTCAATTTAGAACATTTTTTTGCAAAAGTTCAATTTTCTTAGCTTTATTTGCGGAGCCATCCAACAGACTTTCTAATGTCGCTGCAATTCCTGCGCGAATTGTACTTGGGGTTAACGTACTCCAGTGGTCAATCAGTTTTTGTACATTTTCATCTGTTATGTAGCCACCATGGCACACATTTTTTATTCGGTCTTTAATGTATAGAAGCGATGTGCCTACAAATTGACTTCGCAGAGCTTCGTTGATATCCATCCTATGCAATAATTCGTTTAAAGCATAAGTGTTTCGCATAACCTTCTCACGGTCGTTTTGTCTACTTGCAGCAAAAAGCTTTTTATAATGTTCCATTGAGTCTAAAACGGTTTCGTCTGAGAGAAGGTGATTATCATTTATTTCAGATTTCCAGACTCTTATTTTGTCGTCATTTGTATTTGCTAAAATACAAATTATTTTTCGGCCTCTGTGTAGTGCACGTTCATTTTCAAGATAATCTCTTAATTGGTCTGCATCTGAGTCAACAAAACTTTGCTTTGTCTCAATAAGAACAACGAAATCTTCATCTTCAAAACGTCTATCTAATTTGTAGTGCCTAACAGAGTGCCCAACCAGTTCTTCGAGTCTCGATTTACTTCCAGCTTCTTTAGCATAGCTATATTCATCTTCTTCGATGTTTGCGGTTAGATACTGAGCGCCTATTCTGTTAACCATATCGCTTCTGTTCATTATCAATACCTCACCATACGCAATGTACGCATTTTATTAGTATCCTTATCTTTTCTTAAGCAAGTATATCATAATGTTTTGATATAAAAAAGTATCAATTTAATAATTGAAGATGATTTTTAGAATGCTTTATGCTAATATTGAAGTACACACTTCAAAGCATCGAGGAGGCGCGCAAATGGCAGAGAAAAAAGAAGCACATCACGGTAAGCAGCCAAACCAAAAGATGAAGCCCTTTATTGTTATGCAGTATCTTCAGCGTAACACCGATGAAAATCATACTTGCTCTTCAACTGACATTATCGACTATCTCAATAACGAATGCGGAATTTCCGCAGACCGCAGATCGATTTACAGAGACATTGCAGAAATCAACAAAGCAATGTATATGATTGAGCAAGGCGTTGATATTGAGACTGCCGCAGATGACCTCGAAGAGTACGAAGACGAAAAGTTAATCGTTTACGATCCCAACCGCAAAGGATTTTACTTCCGCCGCAGAGAGTATGAGCCTAACGATGTGCGACTGTTAGTGGAGAGTGTTTATGCTTCAAAGTTCCTCACGAAGAAGCAAGCCGATGCACTTGTTGACGTTGCGTGTTCTCTCGTAAGCGATCCGCAAGCAGAGAAAATAAAACACTCTGCTACATATCTTGTAGACAGAGTGAAAACATCAAATGCTTCTGTAATGGTAAACATTGACGTTATCAATGAAGCAATGAGCAAATCAATTGAAGGCAGAAAGCATATTCCTGAAAAGATCACCTTCGACTATATGCGCTATTCAATAAACGATTTGGAACAGCACGTGAAATCCCGCTCGAGTGGTAGATATGTTGTCAGTCCTTATGCTCTCTTAATCAATGACGGCAACTATTACCTTTTGGCCTTTGATGATAAATCTCAAGCCATGCGCACGTACAGAGTTGACCGTATGGCAAAAGTCTCATGCACAGGCGCAGCAAGAGATGGCGCAGATGTTTTTGAAGAGATAAACATAAAGGAATACAGTCAGCAAGTTTTCGGTATGTTCGGCGGCGAAAAGAAGAGAGTTCAGATTCGCTTTGTCAATAAACTCTTAGATACTGCCGTTGAGCGTTTCGGCAAAGGAAAAGATACCTTCTATTATCAAGACGGAGAAGAACACTTTGTCGTAGCAACAGACGTTGAAATCAGCGATCAGTTCTTTGCTTGGGTTTGCGGTTTTGGCAAGAAGGCAAAGATCATCGGACACGAGGATGTAGTCGAGGAATTCAAAGAGTATTTGAATGGCATTAGAGAGATGTACTTATAAGAACAATCACACAAGACACGAATAAAGAGGGTGTTATTATTCCTATTTCACGAATTAGAATTGAAAACTTTAAATCAATTAAGCACTGCGATATTAGTTTGTCGGAGCTAAATGTTCTTCTTGGCGAAAACGGATCTGGCAAAACGAATATATTAGAAGCAATAATATATTTTTTTAATAATTTAACTAGAAATAACATTAGGCAAAATGTTTTTGATAAGTGCAATCGCTTTAGTAATGAAATTAGGATATCAGTGTATTTTGATTTGTCTTCGTTCGAGAAGATTTCGAAATCACAATACGAGCCAGATTTCTTTGAAGGCATCGTGAATTCCGAATATAACAACTATTTTAAATCTATTCTTTCCTTATCAAAAAAAGCAAAGACGAGTTTTTTGCCTGTTGTTTTAACTCAAATAAAAGGAAAAGAAATACGTTGGAATTGCTCATATGAAGATCGGCAAATAATCAGCAGCCTATTCCCACTCTTTTATGTGGATACGCGATCACTAGACTTGAACGAATGGCGTTACATATGGGATGCATTGGGCGAGCTTTCAAAGGTTTCAAATCCAAAACGTGATCAAATTGAAGAAAAGATAAATAGTGTAATTGCTGAAGAGAATAAAGAAATATCTGAGAAACTCAAAGGTATAGAAAGAATTTTAGATTCGGCGGATGTCTCAGTGAAAAAATGGAGAGCAAAAGACTTTGCAATAAATCTTTCGAAAATGCATTTTTCAGGAGATGTATTGCAAAAAAACGAAAAAAATCTAAACTACTATTCTTCAGGAACAAACTCAGTTCAATATATAGAATTACTGCTAAAAACAGTTGATGAGATTTCGAGAAAAAAGCTTAAAGAACCAATAGTCATATTTGATGAACCAGAAATTAGTCTTCATCCACGACTTGTAGATGAACTTGCAGATGAAATAATATCAGTCAATTCAAAGCTTAGTATTATGCTTTCCACACATTCGCCTAGGCTCGTTAAGAATCTGATTGTAAAGTCAAATACTTCAACTGTTTTTGATGTTAAAATTCAACACGGATACTCAACAGTGAAATGTATAAAAAAGTTTACCGAATATGCTCCTGAATCCAAATGTCGAGTAACCGATGAACATATTAATTCATATTTTTCAAAAGCGGTTTTGTTTGTCGAAGGGGAAACAGAATTAGAACTGTTTTCAAACCCATACTTGCTTAGTTTATTCCCAAAGCTAAAACAGGTTGACGTATTAAACACTATGGCCCAAGGCACAGAACAAAAAATAGTGAATCCAAAACTTGCTCATAGAGGAACACCATATATTTGTCTTGTTGATATGGACAAAGTATTTCGTTATGATAAATCTGCAAACAGATTCAGCCTAAAAAACGAATTGGCTAAAGAAGATAATAAAGACTTTTTGACATATCATAGCAAAAAATATAAAGGCTCCCCTGTGATCATGCTTCGCAAAAGGATAGATGCAATGGCCAACAAACTAAAGGTTCACTATTATTTACCTTATTATAGTTGTAATGACAAGAACTATATTGAATTTTTAGATACTATTCAAGAATACTTTTTAAATCACAATATTTTTGTGTTCAAAACAACGCTTGAAGGAGCGCTAATTAATAAGAACAATATGTCAAGAGCCATAGAGTTTTTAGAGAAAAAGAAGAAACAGAACGTTTTTAACCAATTTGAAGAATACTTTAATGGGCTTTTAAAAACAGATAAGATTAATTGTTTAAGGCTAATTTTCAATGGTAAAAGTGATCTTCTTCAAGATCGTGACAAATTACCCATGGATGAAGCGAAAAGAAAAATACTTGAAAATATGAGCATAGGTAAAAAAGCAAACGGGTGGATTACAGAGTATATGAATTCATTTTTTGAGTCATATATAACCAGTGGTGACTGCTTAACACCAAAAGCATTTCAAAAGGTATTGTCAAACAAGGAAACATATAAACAAATTAGAAAAGATTTTGCATTCAATTTCCCAGAATTGTATTTCCTAATAGTAACTGTATGTGATATAATTTTTTAACAAACAGAGATATAGTAAGCAAGTAGCAATGCCTAAGAAATTAGGGCCTTGATGTCAGTGTGGCAAACTGAAATTCCAAGGAACGTATATTACTGATTGACTAAACGGCTGTCAGTTAGCTCAAAAGCAACCTAGCATGTGCATTCAGCACGCGCTTCGCGATTTATTAAGAAAGTACTTGCTTGCTATATCCTGTTTGCTATATCCTGAGAGGTAAGCTTAATGTACACTTTAGAATCATTTTGTGACTCGATTTGGGGGATAGGCTATCGAGAAGTTAAACGCCGAATTAACAAAGACGATTATAAGACATTTTATATCCCCAAGAAAAATGGCTTTAGAACAATTAATTACCTTGACGAAAATTCAACACTTCAAATATTGCAAAAAAAGCTTCTCATTTTTTTGGAAAAGCAGTGTATCCCCGTCTGCGTTAAAGGATTTGTAAAAGGCGAGAGTTATTTAACGTTTTTATCTGAACATGTTAATGCAAATTATTATCTTAGAATAGATATAAAATCATTTTTTCCATCGATAACTGAAAAGCACATTGAAAAGTCATTGTCCACAATAATATCTTCCGCAAACGCAGAAGAAAAGAGCAATATTATACGATTGATTAGGGACATTGTAACCTTGGATGGAACACTTCCTCAAGGAGCGTGTACATCGCCAGCGATTTCAAATATTGTTATGTCGAGACTTGACCAACGAGTGCTAAAGTATTGCCAATTGTTCGGAATCAGGTATTCTCGCTATGCTGACGACCTCGTTTTTTCAAGTATAGATTTTGACTTTCAAAATAAGCCTTGGTTTCTTAAGAAGATTAGATACATATTATTAACTGATTGCTTTAAACTAAATTATTCAAAAATTAAATACGGCATAAACGACTTACGAATTAATGGATACGTTGTTTCAAGCGATGGTATTAGGCTTTCTAGAAGCAAGTTGTCGGATATAAGGCATGTCATATCATATGTTAAAAATAACTGCGAGTTACTCAAGCAGGGAAATTCGGCAGACTTTCTAAGTGGAATAAATACTCTTGTGCTTAATCATCGAGATTTAATTAAAAATCCATTTGTAAGTGTGTATCAGGTGCAACAATATATGAGTGGACAACGTGCATTTTTGTTATCCGTAATTCAGTCTAATTTGAGCAACGCGGATGCGAGCTCTAATGTGAAATTACAGCACACAATTAGCAAACTTGAAAGCCAAATTATTTGTATTGCAAAATGCTTAGTAGATGTTAAAAAGAAGTAAGAAACTTGTATGTTTCTTACTTCTTTCTTGTTATTACGTTATTTCTTCATTGTTGCAAATGGGCTGAAGTTTTGATAGCGTTTGCCTATATCTTCGTCTGTGAGGTCAAGATATGCTTGCTCTGTTACAGTTACACTTGAATGACCAAGTATCTTGCTGAGCGTGTAAATGTCCATACCGTTCATCAGACAGCGCTTTGCAAAGTTGTTTCTGAGGCAATGCGGCGAGAGCGTATCACTGAGACCAACGCGCCGCAGATAGCTTTTGAAGTTAGTCTCAAAGTTGCTTACCTGAATGTTCCTTCCGCTATACTTTGCAGGAAATACGAAAGGACTTTCAACGTAACGATCCTTATACTGAAGCCAACGCCGCAAGATGCTTTCTGTCTTTTGAGAGAAGTAAACCGTTCTGTCTTTTCTGCCTTTGGTTACTTCGGCGCGCAAAAGGATTTGCCTTTTCGCAAGGTTCAGATCTTCAATCATAAGGACAGAACATTCACCAAGTCGCATACCTGTATCTATCATAAGAATGATCATAGTGTAATCTCTGTGCTCAGGAAAGTAAGAGCGATCAAGTTGACCGACAAGCCTTTTGAAATCTTCATCAGAAATGTACTCTTTTGCGTTTCTGTTCGTCTTGAGTTGTCTGACCTTTTTCATGGGATTTTTCTTCAGAACGTAATCTGCGTCAAGCCAATTGAAAAACACTCTCAGATTGCGAATGTAGTTGTTTATAGTGGCAGCAGAGACAGGTTTTCTGAAATCCCGACGGCGCTCAGGAAAGTTCTGCTCCTTAGACTTCTCGTTAGCATAAAATGTGTATTTGCCTCGCTCTTGCAGATTGGTGATATACCTTCTGATTACACTCTCCGTTACCTGATCAACTTGCGTGATATTCAACTCATCGTTGCACCATCTTTCAAAGAGCCGCAGCGTGTGCTCGTAGCTCTCCAATGTCTTTGCTCTGAGCTCTCTGCTTCTGCAATAAATCATGAATTCATCAATCTGATATTCGATGCTTAAATCGTACAAAAAAAACACTTCCAATCGTTGAATTTCGTACCCAACTGATTGGAAGTGTTAGTCGCTTCAAGCAAAATAATCAGTAGCCTTAAACAATCGGCAGCCATTATAAAACCGAAGTATAGGTAGGTTTTGCGAGAACAAATAAAAAGCCGCTAAAGCCTTGATAATCCTACTGTTTTTTCACCTCACTGCCTGCTTTTGCCTCAGGCTCAGGCAGTCGGCGATCATGGCGATGAACTCGGAGTTTGTGGGCTTGCCCTTTATATTTGAAACGGTGTAGCCGAAGAATTTCTGCAGCACCTCAATATCGCCGCGGTCCCACGCGACCTCGATGGCGTGGCGGATGGCGCGCTCGACGCGGCTGGGTGTGGTGTTGAACTTTTTTGCCACCTCGGGATACAGCACTTTAGTGACGGCGTTTATGATATCCATATCATTTATGGTGAGGATGATCGCCTCACGCAGATACTGATAGCCCTTGATGTGCGCGGGCACGCCGATCTCATGTATTATCTCAGTGACGAGAGCCTCAAGATTTGCGTCGTTCGGCTTCGCGGCGGGAATAGGCTCCTGCCGGGAAAAGGAGTTTATCTGACGGATGCGGTCGAGAAGCGTCGGAACGTCGCAGGGCTCGGGGATAAAATAGGCCGCGCCGAGGGCGGCGCATTGCTTGACTATCTCATTTCTGTACAGATGAGAGACTACAATGGCTTTCGTGTCCGGACAGGCCTCGGGAAGCCGCCGGAGCACCTCAAGCCCGTCGAGCTTCAGCAGGACCAGATCCAAAACGATGATGTCCGGGCGAAGCTCAGCTGTGAGGGCCAGGGCGTCGACTCCGTTGTCGGTGCCGTCGAGGAACTCCATATCATCCTCACGGGACAGCACGTCAGAGAGAAGCCGACGGAAGTCTTCATCGATGTCAGCGATGAGAACGCGGGTTTTGGTTTCCATAATTCCATTCCTCCAGTAAATTGCATAAACAGCGCTGCGTATATCTTTTTAAGCAAAACAGCCGCTTTTATGGTATAAATTTACCATATAATGAACGTTTTGGCACACGAATTGTGTCGATAGGGTGTGAAAAATGTTGACATAATCTAACATGATGCGTTCACTTATTGTAAGATTCGACCAAATTTTCATACAATTGTAGAATTTTGTCGAAAAGTAATGCGACAAAAACGCCGCCTCACGATATTCGCGGGCGGCGCTTATTTAAAGACAAAATACATGGTGATGAACCAGCCGATCAGGGCAAAAGCCATTGCGGCTATCGTCAGCCTGAGACTGTTTTCGCGCTCGGCGTCTTCGCGGACTCCGGCGGCGTCCGAGGCGCCCCGAAGGTACGCCCTGTACAGGCTCATGAAATGGCGGCTGTCCCGCTGTCCGGCGGCATAGCTTTCCGCGGCTGTTCTGCGGAAGATGCTGGGCTTTTCCATTCTGACTTCACCTCGGGAAATGATATATATAATATTTTACCATATCCCGGGCATTTTTCAAGAGACAATATTTACTTATATTTAAACAGCAGCATTCCGCCCGTCATGAGAGCAAGGCCGACGTACTTTGACCAGCCGAAGGCGACCTTCTCACTGCCCATGAGCCCGAAGGCGTCGATCACGGCGGCGATGAGGAGCTGAGATATCAGAATGATGGAGATCGAGAGGGTGGTGCCGAGACTTTTTATGCCCAGCATGACCGTGAGGGTTATCACTATGCCCAGCACGCCGCCCAGCCAGTACAGCTTGTTCACCTGTCCCAGAGCCGTGAAGCTGCCCTGCCGCCAGAATATTAGCACGATAAGCGCGAGCGCAAAGGCGGTGCCCTGAACGAAGGCGTTTGCCTCCATGTTGCCTATCCCCTCACCGAGGCGCGTGTTCATAACGCCCTGAACGCTCATCGCCATGCCGGCTATGATACTGAATATAATTCCCCAAAGCATAAGTATTCCACCTTCATTTTTTGTCCGCGGCTCTTGCCATGTCCGTAAGATTATGATAAAATCCGTAATACAAGCACAAATGTAAGCCGGATACAGACAGGAGGGTCAGATATGGCTGTCATAAAGCCCAAATATTATTTGGTTGAGGCGTCTGCGCTTCCCGAGGTCTTTGTTAAGGTCACGGAGGCGAAATCGCTTCTCGAAACGGGCGAGGCCCGCACCGTTGCCGAGGCGGTGGAGCGGGTCGATCTGAGCCGCAGTGCCTATTACAAGTATAAGGACTCCATTGCGCCATTCCGGGACATGAAGCGGGACACTATCATGACCTTCCACATAAAGCTGCATGATAAGCCCGGCACCCTTGCCTCGGTACTGTCTATTTTCACCGAATCCGGCGCAAATATACTCACGATCAACCAGTCCATACCGGCAAACGGAGTTGCGCTCGTCACGATATCGATATCGACGGAGACATTTGTTATCAGCACGGAGGAGCTTATGTCGCGGCTGTCCGCGGTGGCGGGCGTTGCCGACGTGGAGCTTATGGCAGGCTGAGGGTAAAGTGAATAATATGAAGTAGGGTAATGTACCCTACTTCTTTTTTGTTGGGTGGTATACCATGTTGACTGTTCAGAAATTCGGCGGCAGTTCGGTGGCGGACGCCGAAAAAATAAGAAGAGCCGCCGGAATAACAGCCGCCTGCGCCGGGGAGGGCGGAGCCGTGGTCGTCGTGCTCTCGGCGCGGGGAAACACGACGGATGAGCTGATAAGCGACGCCGCGGAGATAAGCGTTGAGCCCCCGCGGAGAGAGCTCGACGTGCTTTTGAGTACGGGAGAGCTGAGCTCTGCCGCGCTCATGGCGATGCAGCTTTCACAGATGGGCCTCGACTGCGTATCGCTGTCCGGACGGCAGGCGGGCATACACACCGATGCAAACCACGGAGAGGCGAGGATAACAAACATAAACACCGGCCGCATCATGCGGGAGCTCGGAGCGGGGAAGATAGTCCTCGTCGCGGGCTTTCAGGGCGTCAGCGAGAACGACGATATAACGACGCTTGGCCGCGGCGGATCGGACACGACGGCGGTGGCGCTCGCGGCGGCGCTCGGAGCCGACCGCTGCGAGATATACTCCGATGTTGACGGCATCTACACAGCCGACCCCAGGCTCATTGCGGGGGCCAGAAAAATGGATGTGATAGACTATGAGGATATGATTCGGCTGGCGCTGGGAGGATCTCAGGTACTTCATTCCCGAAGCGTGGCGGCGGCGATAAAAAACGAAGTGGAGGTGTGGCTGCTGTCAAGCTATGTCAGATCGCCCGGAACGCTCATGACGCATCTTGACGAAAGACCCGATATCTGCGGAGTCACCCGAGATAAAAGGCTGAATAAGATAAGCATCGTCGGCAGGGCGGTAAGCCGCGGCACGCTTGCCGAGTCGATAGCGTTGCTGAGCCAGAGCGATATCCTGACGCTGTCGGCCGAGACCGGCGATGGAGTATGCGCACTCACGGTCGAGCCGGAGCTCGTCCTGCCTGCGATGGAGCTCATCCACGATCACTTCTTCCCCTCGTAATGCCGGCAATATGAAAAAGGCAGAGGCTTCACCTCTGCCTTTTAAGCGTTTATAAGATTTGTGCTTACTTGCCGACGGACTCGAACTCGGCGACTATCTCCGCCTCGGGAGCCTTGGTCAGCAGGGAAACGGCGACGATGAACACGCAGGAGATAACGAACGCGGGGAGCAGCTCGTATATCGCGAGCACGCCGCCCATGGGAGCGATGGCGTACTTCCAGATGAACACCATTGCTGCGCCGGAGACCATGCCGGCGATGGCGCCCCACTTGTTGCAGCGCTTCCAGAACAGGCCGAAGAGCATTACGGGGCCGAAGGTCGCGCCGAAGCCCGCCCATGCGAAGGAGACGATGCGGAAAACGGAGCTGTTGGGGTCAAGTGCGAACAGGAAGCCCAGAACGGCCACGCAGATAACGGTGACACGTGCGACGATTATGCTCTTTTTCTCGCTGAGCTTTATGCCGAGCACGTCGTTTATGATGTTGTGGGCAATGCCTGAGGCGGCGGCCAGAAGCTGAACGTCGGCGGTGGACATGGTGGCCGACAGGATGCCCGCGAGGATCACGCCGGCGAGTATGGCCAGAAGCACGCCCTTGCTGCCCAGCAGAGACGCTATGCTGACGATGAGCGACTCAGCGGAGGAGCTGGAGTCAAACATCGCGATCGTGCCGTTGCTTGCCATGGCAAAGCCGATGATGCCGATGAGGACCGCAACGGCAAGGGAGATGACGACCCATGCGGTACCGACGCGGCGGCTGACCTTGATCTTGTTTTCATCCTCGGCAGCCATGAAGTGGATAAGAACGTGGGGCATTCCGAAATAGCCCAGCGCCCATGCCAGCAGGGAGAAGACGGTGAGTGCACTGTAGCTTGTGGCCTCGGCGCTCTGTATGTTGGTGCTGGCGGTCAGGCTCAGATAGCCGGGGATCTCCCTGGCGTTGGCAAAGACGTTGTCCCAGCCGCCTGCCGCGCTGACGCCGAATATCATAACAACGACGAGGGCGAAGATCATGATGAGGCTCTGGATGAAGCTGGTGACGGAGGCCGCCTTGAAGCCGCCGCAGGTGGTGTAGGCCACGATGACGATGGCGCTTATGAGCATCGCGGGAACATAGCTTGCGCCGAACAGAGTGCCGAAAAGCTTGCCGCAGGCGGCAAAGCCGGAGGCGGTGTAGGGCACATAGAAGACGATGATAAGTATCGCGCCGATGGTCTCTATTATCTTGGTGTTGTCATGAAAGCGCTTGGATACGAAATCGGGAATGGTCAGAGCATTGACCTTGACCGAGTAGCGGCGCAGGCGCTTTGCGACGAACAGCCAGTTGAGATATGTACCCAGAGCAAGGCCGATGGCGGTCCAGCTCGCCTCGGCGATGCCGCAGAAAAAGGCAAGGCCGGGGACGCCCATGAGCAGCCATGCGCTCATGTCGGAGGCCTCGGTGCTCAGAGCGGTGACATAGGGACCCAGCTTTCTTCCGCCAAGATAGAACTCGCTGGAGTTGGTCTGCCCCCTGGAATAGGCAACGCCGATCGTCAGCATACCTATAAGGTAAACTCCGATCGCTATCAGCATGATGGTTGTTGAACTCATAATAGTTTCTCCTCTACTTCTCTCATTTAAAACAAGATGAATTATAAAGGCGAAAAACCGCCGCCGCAAGGGCAAAAAACAGCCTTTTTGCTTGAAATTTAAGAAAAATCGTGTATATTATTATTAACCCTAATATATTTCATATTAACATGAATAATTTTCATATATACCGAAAAGGAGGGGCGCAGGGATGATCTCGAAATACGAAACGCTGGCAAAGGTGGTGGAGCTCGGCAGCCTGACGAGGGCGGCGGAGGCGCTCGGCTGTACCCAGTCGGCGGTAAGCCACGCTATAAACGGTCTGGAAAAGGAGTTCGGCTTCGCGGTGCTCACGCGCTCGCGCGCGGGGGTGCATCTGACTGCCGACGGCGAGAGGATCATGCCGTCGATAAGGGGCATGCTCAACTATGAGGAGCAGCTCAAGCAGACCGTGTCCGCCATACGCGGCCTTGACTTCGGTACCGTGCGCATCGGCGCCTTCACCTCCGTTGCCGTCCACTGGCTGCCGGGCGTCATCAAGGAGTTCCAAAGGGATTACCCAAACGTGGATATAAAGCTTTTAAACGGCGACTATCACGACGTTGAACAGTGGATAATGGAGGGCAGCGTGGATCTCGGCTTCGTGCACGTTCCGGCGGGCTTAAGCTGCGAGTGCGTGCCGCTCATGGAGGACAGGCTGCTGGCCATCCTGCCGAAGGACCATAAGTTTGCCTCCTACCCGAAGTTCCCGCTCGTCGAGTGCGAGACCGAGGCCTTCATCACGCTGCTCGAGACCTCGAACCACGACGCGAACAAGGCCCTGTCGGCCGCGGGGATAAAGCCCAACATCCGCTTCTCGACCAAGGACGACTACGCCATCATAGCCATGGTCGAGCAGGGGCTTGGCATTTCCATCATGCCGGAGCTGCTGCTCAAGGGCAGACACGACAATGTCGAGATAAAGGAGCTCGTGCCGCCGTCGAAGCGCATCATCGGTCTTGCCATACCCGAGACCAGCAAGGCAAGTCCCGCCACCCGAAAATTCGCCGATTACATTATAAAGTGGGTGACAGAGCACTGATGCGCGTGGGATTTCGGAAAATTCCGCGTATTATACAACAGAAGTCGAAAATGAGGTGATAAGGTGCATGAATCAGAGCTGATCGGGCTGATAAAGCGGCGTGACGAGAAGGGTGCCGCGCTTCTCCTGCGGCACTATGCTCCCCTTATGCGCTATATCATCGCGCCTATCCTGCAGAACGAGCAGGACAGGGAGGAATGCGTTTCCGAGGCGGCGATGCGCGTCTGGGACAAGATAGAGCAGTTCGACCCGTCCCGCGGGAGCTGGAACGCGTGGCTGACCGCGCTGACGCGCAACGCGGCTCTCGACAAGGTGCGGAAAAACAAGTGCGTTGTCCCGTCGGAGGATGTTCCGAACGAGGCGCCCTCGTCGGAGCCGACTCCGGAGGAGCTTATCGTGAAAAAAGAGCGTGAGGACGCCGTCAGGGAGGCACTTGGCAGGCTCCCCGTGCAGGATAGGGCTCTTTTTTACAGAAAATATTATTATCTGCAGTCCACGGCGCAGATAGCGTCAGAGCTCGGCATGACCGAGCGGGCCGTGGAGGGCAGGCTGTACCGCCTGAAAAAGCGGCTCAGAAAAACGCTGGGAGGTGAGGAGCATGAGTGAGCGCGATTGGGAGCTCATGAAGGACGCGGAGCTGGATCTCGCTCTCAAAAACAGCATTCCCGAGCTTCCCCCCGACGATATAGTTATGGAAGTCACGCCGTGGCGAAAGGCCATGAACCGAAGCCTGGCAGGACTTGCGCTGACGACGATAACGCTGAACTTCCTCGGGCTCAACTATATTCTGCCCGCCGTGGGCGTGATCATGATGCTGCTCGGCTTCAGGGCTCTGCGCGGTGAAAACGGCTGGTTTAAGGGCTGCTGGATTATAACATCCGTCCGTACGGTATGTATATTTGCGTCGCTTATCCTGAATGCGACCATATATCAGGAAACCGTGTACGCTTCCCGGCTGTCGGATGTTTTTATTGCGCTGAATGTGGCGATGGTGTTTCTTATGCTCTTCTTACTTTGGAAGGGCTTCAGAGCCGTTCAGATAAAGGCGGGGCTCCCCGCCCACGCGGGCGGCGCTGCGGCAATGATAGTCTGGTACGCGCTCGTGTGCCTGCTCGCCGCGGCGCAGTATACCGGCTGGATAATCCTCATCGCCCTTATCATTGCCTATGTGCTCATCATACGCAGCCTGCTTAAGCTCTCGAGGGAGCTGGACGAGGCGGGATATGCGATTTGCCCCGCCGCCGTGCGCGTATCCGACCGGACGCTGGTCATCGCCCTGCTTGCGGCCGTGGCCTCGGGGATAGTCTGCGGCAAGCTGCTGCTTAACAGCTATCCGATGCAGTGGCAGCCCTTGGAGGTCTCCGGCGATACTCAGACGGCGGAGATAAAAGCCGAGCTTAGCGGCCTCGGCTTCCCCGTGGATATCCTGAACGATTTGACCGATGAGGATATTATTGCCTGCGAGGGCGCTTCGCGGGTGGTCGTCGAGACAAATTTCTATTCGGCTGACGAAGGCCGCGTGGTCGAGAGAGTAAAGGACGGCGTGATCTATAATGAAACGGTCTACGACGATAACCTGCGCATTACAGGCGTCGCAGTGGAGCTCGACGGCGGGCGGTGGAAGATCTTCCACCACTTCAGGTGGCTGAACAATCCAGGGGCCTACGGAACGGAATCCCTGCAGCTCTGGCCGGCTTACCGGCAGTGTCGGGAGGGCTGGTCCCCAGTCGGAGATGTAAGCGGCAGACTTATGTGCGAAATGGACGGGCGGACGCTTACAGCGCCGTACTATTCGCTGTGCATCGAGACCTATGACTATGACAGTATGTTTTGGGGTGCGGAGACCGTAACGGATGTGTTCGCCGCCTTCTCGCTCCCGCGCGGCGGGGAGAGCTGCCGCGGCTATGTGACGTATGATATGGCGGAGCTTCAGGACGGCTGGATGATTAATTCGTGGATAAACTACACGCATCAGCGAAGCTGGTTTCTGTATCCCGCCGTGACGGCTGATGAGTACAGAAAAAGCGGAAGCTGGGATCTCGACGGAAGCTTCGTCCTTATCCAGGATGCCCTGCAGTTTTTCCCGGACGATGAAGATGCGGAGATGCCTGAATAAAAGAAAATGACCGATGCTAAGGCATCGGTCATTTTCTTTCAGTGCATAGAATGCGGAAAGACTTTCTCCGGTCAGAGCGAAGGGCTATTCGCAGATGTGCAGCTCAACCCCGTACTTTGCGAAGAAGTTCAGCCAGCGGTCGTCGGGAAGGGAATCGGTGAAAACGGCGTCGATATTGTCCATAGATATTATGCCGTGGGTCTTGCAGCGGCCGAACTTGTTTGAGTCGATGAGCATATAGCGCTCCTTCGAGTTCATGAGCATGGCTTTTCTTATAGCGGCTTCCTCATCGTTGTTGTGGGTCAGCCCGAAAGTCATATCAAGCCCGGAGCAGCTCACGAAGGCCTTGCCCGCAAACAGCCCCGACAGCTCCGCAAGGGTGCTGCTTCCTACAAAGGAATGCGACTTATCGGTGTATTTGCCGCCCAGTGCGATCATCCGGATACTCTCGCTCGTGCACAGCTCGTTGAGGGCGCCGAGGCCGTTTGTTATGACGGTGAGATTATAGCCGGAGGCCGCGATAAGCTTTGAAAGATAAAGCGTGGTAGTACTGCTGTCAAGGAACAGGAAATCTCCGTCCCTGATCTTCTCAAAGCATTTTGCCGCTATCCGTTTCTTTTCCTCTATCCTTGAGCTCTGGCGAAAATTGTAAGGGGGATCGCCGTCGGGCGTCAGGCGGTACGCTCCGCCGTGAACACGGACGATCATAGGATCCTCGGAGCTGAGCTTCTGCAGATCCCGGCGTATGGTCTCTCCGCTGACGCCGAACATAAGGCTAAGCTCCGATACGGTAACGCTGTTCTGCTTGGAGAGTATTTGCTTAATGTTGTTTGCTCTGTCCACAGATAACATACAGTAAACTCCATTTTCCTTTTTTTCTATATTAATCCTTTTTGTAAAAAAAAGCAATAGACTTCAACGAATAAATCCATAAAATTTCACATTTTTTGAATTAAGATAGGAATTTATGTAGATTATTTCAAATTTTTGTTATGACGAAAAACGGCTGTGTCATTGATGACTTTGTGAAAAGAATGATTTTAATGTGTAATATCCAGCTGTTTTGTGGCAGCTTATTGTTAAAATAAACAAAATAACTATCTAAAACAAAGCAAATGACCGAAAGCGTGGAGTTGTGTTGAATTTTGCTGGCTTTTAGTATGCGTTTGTGCTTCAGATAGATAAGGCTTTCGGTAAGGATATGTTAAATATCCGCATAAAGAGATATTCCTTTAAGCAGAACGGATTTTACATAGACGAAAACACACTTATACCAAGCGGTATGTGCTTTGAGGATCCGAAGGTGAAGATGTCCTGTCCGGAGTGAATGAGTTTTACGGCGAACCCTATTTTACAAACCGTATGGAAAAGGCGGTACTAAAGGAAATGTGGAAAAGAAAACAGGGGTTCCGGTGATCGCCCTTGTCGGCAGGGCCGACGACAGCGTGTCGGCGCTGTATACCCGGGGGTCGAGGCAATGTTCAGCATCAACAGAGCCCTGAGACCCCTTGAGGATGTGGCTATGCGCAGCGCGGACGATTACGCCGTTGCTATGTGGGACATACTGATGCTGATAAAGCTTGCCGAAGGATTCCGTCGCTGAGCATAAGTACAAACCATCACCCCATATCATATACGGGGGTGATGGTATGATAAGTTATTTTTCCGAGCTTCGGTATAAGGAAGTCATCGATATACATACCGGACGGCGGCTGGGCTATGTCTGCGACGCGGAATTTGACGAGACCGAGGGCAGGCTGATATCCCTCATAACGCCCGGGAGAGCAAAGTTTTTCGGCCTTTTGGGACGTGAGGACGACTATATCCTGCCGTGGAAATGCATCGTCAAGCTCGGCGGCGACATCATCCTTGTGGAGACCGAGGCCGATCAGCCGCGCCGACACAGGGAGAAGCGAAAAAATATTTTGACAAAATGGTAAAAAACTATTGAAATTCCAAAACAATTCTGATATTATATCAAGGCATTTCGCACGGGGGCGGACTTTTTTCCGTGTGGTCATAGGCATAAGTCAAATGTACAAACCCGTTTTTAAGCGGATATTGTCGGCACAGGCTTCGTTTCGCTCAATCACAAGGCGTCAGCCTTCCTCAATCGCAAAGCCTTGCCTGTACCAACACTATCTCGCTTAAAAATCTTCGACCTCTGCAATTGAGTTTTTGTTCTTTATCAAGGCAGAGGACGCAGGAATACTGGCGTATTTCAAGGACGATAACGAAGATAAAGGGCAAAAATGCTTTGCAGAGGCGAGTTCGTACACTTGACTTATGCCTAAGGCTTGGGAAACGGGATGAGGCCCCCGGAGGAAAAAACAAAATCAGGAGGAAAAACAAATGTCAGTAGTATCTATGAAGCAGCTGCTGGAAGCC
>OLSB01001110.1_pt1 | contig 28073 bp, 21 predicted proteins | sample 1672071 | NCBI WGS metagenome assembly OLSB01 (sample SAMEA3136642, study PRJEB25190) | human gut metagenome | biome: human gut; feature: human-associated habitat; material: faeces | place: Austria | collected 2013 | reverse complement strand
GGTCTGCCCGGAATGCGGCGAAAAGCTGGTCAAGGACGGCTTTAATATCCCGTTTGAAACCTTCCTCGGCTTCGGCGGCGACAAGGTCCCGGATATCGACCTGAACTTTTCCGGCGAATACCAGTCCCGTGCGCATCAGTACTGCATTGAAATGTTCGGCTCGAGCCATGTGTTCCGTGCGGGCACGATCGGCACGGTTGCCGAAAAAACCGCCTATGGTTATGTCAAAAAGTATTTGGAAAAGCGCAATATGACCGTCTCCCGCGCGGAGGAGAACCGCTTGGCAGCGGGCTGCGTGGATGTCCGTCGGACGACGGGGCAGCACCCCGGCGGTCTGGTCGTTATTCCGCAGGAGAACGAGATTTGGGACTTCTGTCCCGTGCAGCACCCCGCGGACGACACCAAAACCGATATTATCACGACCCATTTTGAATATCACTCCATGGAGGCAAACCTCCTGAAGCTGGATATGCTCGGGCACGACGACCCGACGATGATCCGCATGATGGAGGATATAACGGGTGTTGACGCGCAGACGATTCCCCTCGACGACAAGGATACCATGTCCATCTTCACCAACAGCCGTATCCTCGGCTATGAAAACGACCCGCTTTTGGGTATCCCGGGCACGGTCGCCATTCCCGAATTCGGCACGAGCTTTACCCGCGGGATGCTGATGGACACGAAACCGACCCAGTTCGACACGCTCATTCGGCTTTCCGGTTTTTCGCACGGTACGGACGTGTGGCTCGGCAACGCGAAGGACCTGATCGTCAGCGGGACGGCGACCGTCGGACAAGCAATCGGCTGCCGCGACGATATTATGAACTACCTCATTCACTGCGGTATGCCCGAAAAGCGCGCGTTCAAGATCATGGAGGCGGTGCGTAAGGGCAGGGGACTTCCCGAGGGCGCAGAGGAGGAGATGGTCGCGCACGGTGTGCCGGACTGGTATATCGGCTCGTGCAAAAAGATCAAATACCTGTTCCCGAAGGCACACGCGGCTGCCTACGTTATGATGGCGTTCCGTATTGCGTGGTTCAAGGTACATCATCCGTTAGCGTTTTACGCGGCATATTTCTACCGCCGCAGCCAAAAGGACGGCTTCGACGCGGTTATGATGACTCACGGCATTGAGGCGGTCAAGGAGCACATCAAGGCGATCAGCGGCAACCCCGACCACAGCGCGAAGGATGACGATCTGCTGACGACACTTGAGGTCTGCTATGAGTTCTATCTGCGCGGCTTCGACTTTGCGAACATGGACCTGTACCGCTCGGACGCGACAAAATTCCTCATCCACGAGGGCAAGCTCCTGCCGCCGTTTGTCTCCGTCTCGGGACTGGGCGAAACGGCGGCGCGGGACATTGTTGCCGGTCGTGAGGGAAAGACCTTTGTTTCCATCGAGGAATTTTCCGCCGCCTGCCCGAAGGTGTCCAAAACGCATATCGAAAATCTGAAGCAGGCGGGTGCGTTCGGCGATCTGCCCGACACCAGTCAGATGTCGCTATTCTGACAGATGCAACAAATTTTTCTCTGATAATTCGTGCAAAATAACAAAGAATCCGTATTTTTAGGAAAATCGATTGCCGTTTCAAGAAATATGCTGTATACTTAATGAGACGAGAAAACAGGAGAAGCTCCGATGCTTCGGAGCGTCCCGAGATTGAAGAAGGAGTGTCTTATCATGCAAAAGCTTGAAAAACAGTTCCATATCCATTGCGTCGAGGGTGACGTCGGCCGCTACTGCATCCTTCCCGGCGACCCCGGACGCTGTGAATCCATTGCGAAGCTCTTTGACAACCCCGTGCATGTTGCGCAGAATCGGGAATATAATATCTACACCGGCTATCTGCTCGGCGAAAAGGTCAGCGTCTGCTCCACCGGTATCGGCGGTCCGTCCGCTTCCATTGCCATGGAGGAGCTGCACAACATCGGCGCGGATACCTTTATCCGCACCGGCACCTGCGGCGGCATCAATTTGGATGTAAAGTCCGGCGATATTGTCGTTGCCACCGGCGCCATTCGCTTTGAGCATACGTCGCAGGAATATGCGCCCATCGAGTACCCCGCCGTTGCAAATCTCGACATCACAGTTGCGCTGCGTCAGGCTTCGCTTGCTATGGGTAAGACGACCCACACCGGCGTCGTCCAGTGCAAGGACGCGTTCTACGGTCAGCACAGCCCCGCGAAAATGCCCGTCTCCTACGAGCTGCTGCAAAAGTGGGAGGCTTGGAAGCGCTTGGGCGTTCTCGCCAGCGAGATGGAGTCCGCCGCGCTGTTCGTGGTTGCCGACGCGCTGCACTGCCGCTGCGGCTCGTGCTTCCATGTGATTTGGAATCAGGAGCGCGAGGCTGCAGGCTTGGATCAGGATATGGATGAGGATACCTCCTCCTCCGTCCGCGTCGCCGTCGAAGCGCTGAAGCTCATCATTGAGCAGGACAGAAAAAATCAGAAATAATTCGGGAACCTTTTTCGTTCCCGTTCGTCCAATGGACAGAAGGAGGTGAGATGCGTGAGACGCAACTGGTGGTTCGTATGGGTCGAGGTCGCCGTGCTCGCGGTCGCACTGTTTGTTTCCTATAAGATCGTGGCGGCGAAGGTAGACGGGATGCTCTCACCGTATCTTACCGGTGATCTTGATACGCCCCCGGCGACCGAGGCAACCGAGGAAGAACCGAATATCGTTGACAAGATCATGAACAAGGCGGAATCCGTTATCGGCAAAAAGATCAATTACGAGGACCTGATCTTTGACTATGCCAATGCCTATGCAAAGGAAATGATGAAGGAATCGGAGCAGGAGCGCAACGCCGTGAGTTCGCCGTTGTCTTGAAGTAAAAAACCGAAGCGCGGCAGGAAACTGCCGCGCTTTTTATTGAGTGCGTCTGAGACTGCCCCATATGTCATTGCGAGGGTGCTTGCACCCGTGGAAATCTTGCAGAGCTGTTTTGATTTTTCGACAGATTTCGACGAATTTGAAACTGCCTGCACGAGATTACCATGTCGCTTTGCTCCTCGCAATGACAAGGCTGGGGATTCTACGCTCTGCCGCACGTTTTCTTGATTGGAGAGAGCAATGGACAGAAGAAACGAAATTGCCGCGCTGGCGGAGTCCGAGGAAGAGCGGATGCTGCTGATTCGGACGGTGGATCGCCTTTCCCGTGCGATGGAGCGGGAGCAGCCTGCCGCTTCGACATTTCTGACAGTGCGGGAGCAGGCACTGCTCCGAACGCTCCTGCCGAGCTGCGCTTTTTGGGGCGGGACGGAGAGAGCGGAGCGTGCCGTGGCGTACTGGCTGCCCGAGTATTTGGCACCGGAGGACCTTTTCGGCGGCGACGGCGGTGCGATTACCTGCCTGCGCGGGCATTTTTACGAAAAAAACGCCCTGTCGCATCGTGATGTGCTCGGCGCACTGATGGGCGCGGGAATCCGCCGCGATGCAGTGGGGGATATTTACCTGCATGAGACAAGCTTTGAGTGCTTTGTTCTCTCCGAGCTGGAGCGGTATCTGCTGGACAATCTGACCGACGCGGGACATCAACGGCTGCGGCTGGAAAAGATTGACCCTGCCGCGGCGGAGCGACCGCCGCAGGCAATGAAGGAGCTGCGGCTGAGCGTCGCTTCGCCGCGGCTGGACAGCGTGCTTTGCGCAGCGTTTCATCTCAGCCGCGGGGACGCTGCTGCTGCCGTCCGCATGGGTGCGGCGGCGGTCAACGGTATGACCTGCCTGAAGCCCGATCGGTCGGTTGCGGAAAATGACGAGCTGTCCCTGCGCGGACGCGGGAAGCTGCGCGTGCTTTCCTTCGACGGTCAGACCCGACGCGGGCGGCTGTCGATGACCGTTGGGGTCTACACTTAGATCACAACGACCGGCTTGATCAGATCACGCGGCTTGTCGCGCATCAGCATCAGAGCCTCCTCAATATGCTCAAAGCCGTTGAAGCGATGGGTGATCAGACGGGAGGTGTCCAAGCGACCGTTCCGCATCAGTGCGGCAAGCTTCTCCATGCGCAGGCGTCCGCCGGGCATTAAGCCGCCGGCGATGGTTTTGTGGCCCATGCCGCAGCCCCATTCGACGCGGGGAATGAGAACGCTTTCACCGCTGCCGAGGTAATTGACGTTGCCGATGCGTCCGCCCGGCTTTAACATCTTGACCGCTTCTGCAAAGGTCTCCTCGGAGGTTCCGCCGGCGATTACAACGCGGTCAACACCCTTGCCGTTTGTTTTTTCCATGATTTGCTCTAAAATGCCGCCCTCATGATAGTTGATAATATCCGTCGCGCCGTAGGCGAGAGCGGCATCGGCGCAGACTCTCCGGGAGCCGACGGCAAACAGCCTTGCGGCGCCGTGCATTGTTGCCGCAGCAACCGACATCAGACCGACCGGTCCGATTCCGATGACGCATACGTCGTCGCCGAAGCGAACGTCGGCAAGCTCAACGCCGTGGAAGCCTGTCGGAACCATATCAGCCAGCATGACCGCCGCAACGGGGTCGATACCGTCCGGGAGCAGCGCCATGTTTGCGTCTGCTTCGTTTACATGGAAGAATTCTCCGAACACGCCGTCCTTGAAGTTAGAAAACTTCCAGCCCGCGAGCATCCCGCCGGAGTGCATGGAGTAGCCCGCCTGCGATTCCAAAGCGCCCCAGTCGGGCGTGATGGCGGGAATAATAACGCGGTCGCCGACGCGGAAATCCCGCACCAACGCGCCGACCTCAACAACCTCACCGACCGCCTCGTGTCCGAGAATCATATTGCGGCGGTCGCCGATCGCACCCTCCCAGACCGTATGTACATCAGAGGTGCAGGGGGAGACGGCAATCGGTTTAACGATGGCATCCAGAGGACCGCAGACGGGGCGCTCCTTTTCAATCCAGCCGGTTTTTCCGATTCCGAGCATTGCAAAGCCTTTCATAAACAGCATCTCCTTTGAGTATAGTTTTATCGATACGCTTGTATCGATTACAATATACTGAAAAAAGTACTGCTTGTCAAGAGGTTTTCTCGTTTTTTTATATTTTTCCGTTCTTTTGCCGCACGCGGAGAATAACGGTTGACAAAATAGGGCGTCTTTGCTAATATGAACACGTATACTGCAACAATTGCGTTGAGGAAGCCAATCCATGACGGCGGCTGGAGCGAGCGGGGGACGGTGCAAGCCCCGCAGCCTTACCGCACGGATCGCCACTTCTGAGCTGCCCGTGACGAGCGGGACGGTCCATTCCCGTTACCGAATGTCGAGATGCCGCGCCATTACGCGGCAATTAGGGTGGTACCGCGAGCAAGCCTCGCCCCTATTCCGGGGGTGGGGTCTATTTTTATTCGGAGGAGAAACAATGGAAACGAAAAAGTACGGTCTGAACGAGCTGCGGGAGATGTTCCTGTCGTTCTTTGAAAGCAAGGGACATCTGCGCCTGCCGAGTTTCCCGCTGGTGCCGCAGCATGACAAGTCCATCCTGCTCATCAACGCCGGCATGACGCCGATGAAGCCCTATTTTACCGGAGAGGAGGAGCCGCCGCGTCACCGTGTTTGCACCTGTCAGAAGTGCATCCGCACGGGCGACATCGACAACATCGGCAAGACGGCACGCCACGGCACCTATTTTGAAATGCTGGGCAACTTCTCCTTCGGCGACTATTTCAAGCATGAGGCGCTGGCTTGGTGCTGGGAGTTTCTGACGAAGGTCGTCGGGCTGGACGAAAACCGCCTGTATCCCTCCATCTACGAAAATGACGAGGAAGCCTTCGACGTTTGGACGAAGGAGATCGGCGTTCCTGCCGAGCGTATTTACCGCTTCGGCAAGGAGGATAACTTCTGGGAGCACGGCTCCGGTCCGTGCGGTCCCTGCTCCGAGGTCTATTATGACCGCGGTGAAAAGTACGGCTGCGGCAAGCCCGACTGCAAGGTCGGCTGCGAGTGCGACCGCTATATCGAAATTTGGAACAACGTCTTTTCCCAGTTCGACAACGACGGCAAGGGCAACTATACCGAGCTGAAGCAAAAGAACATCGACACCGGCATGGGCTTGGAGCGTCTTGCGGTCGTGTGCCAGGACGTGGACAGTCTGTTCGACGTTGACACCGTAATGAACATTACGAACAAGGTCACGGAGCTGACCGGTGCGAGCTACGGCAAGAGCCACAAGATGGACGTTTCTCTGCGCGTTATCACCGACCATATCCGCGCCTCGACCTTCCTTATCTGCGACGGCGTGCTGCCGTCCAACGAGGGACGCGGCTACGTTCTGCGCCGCCTTCTCCGTCGTGCCGCGCGGCACGGAAAGCTGCTCGGCGTGGACAAGCCCTTCCTCTACAAGGTTGTGGAGACGGTCGTGCACGAAAACGAATGTCAGTATCCCGAGCTGCGGGAAAAACAGTCGTATATCACGAAGGTCATCCAGACCGAGGAGGAGAATTTCTGCAAGACGATTGACGGCGGCATGAAGATTTTCTCCGAAATGCTCGCGGGGCATAAGGAAAAGGGCGAGAGCTGCTTCTCCGGCGCGGATGCGTTCAAGCTTTACGACACCTACGGCTTCCCGATCGACCTGACCGCAGAGATGGTCGCCGAGCAGGGGATGACGGTGGATGAGAATGAATTTGCCAACCAAATGAAGGAGCAGAAGCAGCGTGCCCGTGAAGCGCGGAAGGCGCTGGGCGATCTCGGCTGGGCAGGCGTCGAATTCGGCAAGGAGGTCCCCGAGAGCAAATTCGTCGGCTACGACCGCCTGACGGCGGACGGCAAGGTAACGGCGATCGTTCTGGGCGACGAGCTGTGCGGAACGGTTTCCGAGGGCATGGAGGCGATCATCGTCCTTGACGAAACGCCGATGTACGCCGAAATGGGCGGTCAGATCGGAGACCGGGGCGAGCTGACTGCCGAGGGCTTCCGCTTTACGGTAACGGATGTTCAGAAGAACAAGGGCGGTAAGTATATGCACTACGGCAAGGTCGTCAGCGGCACGGTCTCCATCGGCGATACCGTGACGGCGGCGGTCGATGCCGAGCGCAGACGTGCCATCTGCCGTGCGCATACGGCAACGCACCTGCTGCAAACCGCGCTGACCCGTGTGCTGGGCGAGCATTGCCACCAGGCTGGCTCTCTTGTGGAGCCGGATCATCTGCGCTTTGACTTTACCCACTTCTCCGCTGTCACGCCGGAGGAGCTGCTGGCAGTATCGAACGACGTGATGGAAATGATCCTGCGCGGCGAGGATGTCGAGACGCTTGTCCTGCCGATCGAGGAGGCAAAGAAGCTCGGCGCGACGGCGCTGTTCGGCGAAAAGTACGGCGATACCGTCCGCGTGGTCAAGATGGGCGACGATTCGCTTGAGTTCTGCGGCGGCACGCATTTGGACAATACCGCGAAGGTCGGTCCGTTCCGCATTATCTCCGAAGGCTCCGTGGCTTCCGGTGTGCGCCGTATCGAGGCATACACCGGCAAGCGCGTCATGGAGCAGATGGAGCAGTTCAACCGCGTCATCCTGACGGCGGCAAACGAGCTGAAAACCTCACCGAAGGAGCTTATGCAGCGTGCGCGCGGCATTATGGGCGAGATGAAGGAGCTGCGGCAGGAGCTGGAGCGCATGAAGGATAAGCTGCTCGGCGGCGAGATCGACCGCGTACTGTTCTCTGCCAAGAGCATCGGTGAGCTGAAGGTCCTGACGGCACTGAAAAATGATATTGCCGCGGGCGATCTGCGCAAAATGGGCGATCAGCTCCGCGACCGCGACCCGAATGTCGTGGCGGTGCTGGCAAGCTGCGGCGGTGAAAAGATCAGCATTTTGGCGGTCTGCGGGAAAAATGCCGTCGAAAAGGGCATCAAGGCGGGCGCACTGGTCAAGGAGGTCTGCACTGCCTGCGGCGGAAGCGGCGGCGGTAAGCCCGACTCCGCGATGGGCGGCGGCAAGGACGCGCTCAAGCTGGATAATGCGCTGGCGCTCGTGGACGACTTCGTTATGAAGAACATGAAATAAGGAGACGGACCGATGAACGACTGCATTTTCTGCAAGATCATTGCGGGGGAGATTCCCTCGAAGAAGCTTTATGAGGACGAGCTGTGCTATGCCTTTTATGACATCCAGCCGCTCGCACCGCAGCATTTTCTCGTCGTGCCGAAGGAGCATCTGAGCGGCGCGAATAAGATCAATGAGGAAAACTGCGCTCTCGTCGGGCATATTTTTGCGGTCATTACCAAGCTGACCGCCGTGCTGGGCTTTTCCGACGGCTACCGCGTTGTCACAAACTGCGGTGCCGATGCGGGACAGACCGTGCCGCACCTGCATTTCCATGTGCTTGGCGGCAAGCAATTGGGGAGCTTTAACTAAGGAGTCTTTATGGGGCGGGCAAAGTAAATTGCCCGCCTCGGATTTTATCGGAGAGGGGGAGCGGCAATGCGGCGACTGATGCTGTTTACCATAGCGTTTACCGCAGCGGTTGCGGCGTATCTTTGGCTGCTTCCGACGCAGGCGGCGCTTTATGCGGCGTTGGGCTGTGCGGTCGTGCTGCTGCTTCTCCTGCCGATCCGAACGGACAGTGCAAAACGCGTCAGAATTTTGGCATTCGGCGCGGCATTCGGACTGCTTTGGAGTTGGGGCTTCGAGCAACGGAAGCTTGTACCCCTCCGAGCGCTCTGCGGCGAGAACCGAACCGTGACGGGTGAGGTCTGCCTGCTGCCGGATCGGACGGATTACGGCTGCCGCGTTGAGGTACGGCTCGGCGGCGGACGGGCATATTTTTACCTTGACGCCGACGCAATGAATCTCTCGCTCGGCGATCGTGTGACGGTCAGCGGAGAGGTGACGGACGTCAGCGGGCAGGACGACAACCTGTATTTTCAGTCGCGCGATATTTCCCTGCTGGTATTTCAAAAAGGGGATTATGCCGTCGAAAAGGCGGCGTCGCTGCCCGTATTGCTGTATCCCGCCGCTGCCGGAGCATATCTGCGCAGCACGGTCACGCGGCTCTTTCCGCCCGAAAGCGAGGGCTTCGTCCGTGCGCTCCTGACGGGCGACCGCAGCGGGCTGAGCTACGCGCTGAGCAATGAGCTTTCCGTTGCGGGCGTTTCTCATGTGATCGCCGTCTCGGGAATGCACGTTTCGCTGCTGATCGGTGCGATTCGGCTGCTCCTGCGGAGGCGGCGGCTTTCGGCATTGGTCGGTATCGGCGTGATGATATTTTTCGCGGCGATGCTGGGCTTTTCCCCGTCCGTGACCCGTGCGGTATTGATGAACACGATCCTGCTGCTTGCACCGCTCCTGCAGCGGGAAAATGACGCGCCGACGACGCTGAGCTTTGCGCTGCTGGTGCTCCTGCTGCTCAACCCGTGGTCGCTGGCAAATGCGAGCCTACAGCTTTCGTTCTTGGCAATGGCGGGGATTTTCCTCATCACGCCGTCGCTCTATAAACGCATGACGGCGCTGACGGGCGCGGACAATGAGCACGCGCCGCAGCTTTACCGCCGTGTGATGCGGACGCTCAGCGTTTCCGTTTCCACCTCGCTCGGCGCGTCGCTTTTGACGACACCGCTCGTGGCGTATTATTTCGGCACGATCTCGCTGATCTCGATTGTGACCAACGCGCTGCTGCTGCCGCTCATCAGCCTGATTTTTACGACAAGTGCGGCGACAGCGCTGCTCGGGATGCTTTGGACACCGCTCGGCGCCCTTCCCGCAATCGGGATTTCCGCAGCGGTCCGCTTTGTGTGCTTTGCCGTCCGCGTGCTGGCGTCGCTGCCCTTTGCGGCACTGTATACGGACAATCTCTATGCCTGCCTTTGGCTCGGCACGACCTACCTGATGCTTGCGGCGGCGATCGTATTCCGAAAGCGGCTGCGTTTGCGGGTGTTGGTCGCGGCGGTGCTGGCGACCCTTAGTGCGACGTTCTTCTTTGGCCGTCTCGACGGGGGCACGACGCGCTTTACCGTGCTGGACGTCGGGCAGGGGCAATGCCTGTATTTTCAGGACGGCGGCTATCGCGTTGTGATTGACTGCGGCGGCAGTGACGGCGACCACGCGGGGGAGAAGCTGGCAAGGCGGCTGCTCTCCTCAGGCGACAGTACGGTAGACGCGCTGATTCTGACGCACTACGATACCGACCACACCGGCGGCATCGAGCAGCTTTTGAACCGCGTGACGGTCAAGCGCCTGTTCCTCCCTGAGATCGAAGCGGAGAACGAAACGCGCGATAGCATTGCTGCCGCCGCGCTGCGGGAGGGGACGGAGATCGTCTGCGTCGATACGGAGCTTTTGCTGGAATTGGGGGAGGCACGGGTGCGCCTTTATCCGCCCACGGAAAGTTTTGACGCGAATTGCGGGCTTGCGGCGTTGATGTCCTTTGACGAATGTGATATACTGATTACCGGTGACATGGATATTGAAGCGGAGGGGCGGCTCCTGCGGGACTATGCGCTTCCGTGTGCGGAGGTCCTGATCGCGGGGCATCACGGCTCCAAGTATTCGACGGGTATGCCGCTGCTGGAGCATACCTCGCCGCAGCTCGTCCTGATTTCCGTCGGCGAGAACAGCTATGGGCATCCGACGCGTCAGGTGCTTGAGCGGATCGCGGCGGTCGGGGCGGACGTCCTGCGTACCGATCAAAACGGCGACATTACGATAACGAGGTAATACGATGGCAGCAAAACCGAGCGGCAGCAGTGCCGGCTGTGCACAACTGAAAAAAGACCTCAGGGAAAAGCGGCTCGGGTCGTTCTATATCCTTTCGGGACAGGAGGACTATCTGCGGCGCTACTACCTCGGCGAGATAAAAAAGCAGCTCCTCGACGAGCTGACCGAGAGCTTTAACCTCCATCGGCTGACCAACGAGACGTTCTCGCTGCAGGCGCTGTCCGACGCGCTGCAGGCGCTGCCGATGATGGCGGACCGCTCCATGGTGCTCGTTGAGGATGTCAACCTCTTTGACTGCGGCGACACCGAGACGCTGACGGCACTTTTAAGCGATTTGCCGTCCGAGTGCTGCCTCGTCGTCCACACGGAGGAATTCAAGCCCGACAAGCGGAAGAAAAAGCTTTGGGAGGCGATCGAGAAAAACGCGGTGCTTGCAGATTTCGCCTATCAGAGCGAGACGGACCTCCGCCCGTGGATCGCGCGGCACTTCCGCAGCGCGGGAAAGCAGATCGCGCCCGAGCTTTGCACCTACCTTTTGCAGCAGTGCGGGCTGTCCATGACGCGGCTGCACGGTGAAATTCTGAAAATCTGCGCCTATTCCGGCGCGGAGACGATCGTTCGCAGCGACATTGACGCCGTTGTGGAGCCGACGCTGGAGGCGGTGGTGTTTCAGATTACCGACGCGCTCGGGCAGCGCGAATATGACCGCGCGCTCGAGCGGCTGCATGTGCTTCTGAAAATGCAGACCGAGCCGATCCCCATTGTGGCGGCGATCGGGGCGCAGATGCGGCGGCTGTACGCGGCAAAGCTGCTGCAAAATGCGGGAAAGGGCGCAGATGCCTTGGCGTCCCTCTGCGGGATCGCGCCCTTTGCCGCGTCGAAAACGATGACGCAGGCGCGGCGGGTCTCCGAGCGCTTCTGCCGCCGCGCGGTGGAGCATTGCTGCCGAACGGACTATCAGCTCAAGACCTCCTACGACGACCCCGAGCGGCTGACGGAGCTTTTGATCCTCACCCTTGCGGAGGAGGCAAGCCATGATTAGACTCAGACAGGCGATCGTCGTTGAGGGGCGCTACGACAAAAACACGCTGGCGCAGCTTGTGGACGCGCCGATCTTTGAAACGCGCGGCTTCGGCGTGATGAAGGATAAGCAGCTTCTTACCTTTTTGCGGGAGGTGGCACGGCGGCGCGGCCTGATCGTTCTGACGGATTCCGACGGCGCGGGCTTTGTCATCCGCAATTATCTCAAGGGGGCGCTGCCGAAGGAAAACGTGCTGCACGCCTACATCCCCGACCTCATGGGAAAGGAGCCGCGAAAGGCGCACGCGGGCAAGGAGGGCAAGCTCGGCGTCGAGGGAATGACGCCCGAGGTCCTGCTCGCAGCGCTGAAAAACGCGGGAGCGCTGACTGAGGAGGCGCCGGAGCCTGCGGAAAAAATCACAAAAACCGACCTATATCTTGCGGGGCTGTCCGGAACGGCGGATTGTGAGGCGCGAAGAAAGCGTCTGATGCAGCAGCTGCACCTGCCGGAGAAGCTGGGGACGAACGCCTTTTTGGAGGCGCTGAATCTTGTAATGACCCGTGAGGAATTCCTGCGATACGGAGAAAACAATGATTGATATTTCGGTAAACAATTTGGTCAAGTCCTTCGAGGTCGGTTCCGTCCTCCTCGACGGGCTGTCTTTTGATATTCATGAGGGCGAGTGCGTCGGCATTATGGGGCGCAACGGCTGCGGCAAAACGACGCTGTTCCGTCTGCTGACGGGGGAGCTGTCGCCGGATGAGGGTGAGATCGTGATCGCGGCGGGCAAAAAGCTGGGTCTGATCTCACAGATTCCGAAATACCCCGACGGCTACACGGTCGAGGACGTGCTGCGGACGGCATTTTTGCCCCTGCAGCGGCTGCGCGAACGCATGGAGCAGCTCGAACAGAAGCTGACCGCCTCCGCACCAAAGGCGCTTTTGGACGAATACGACCGCTTGAGCAACGCCTACCGCGTCGGCGGCGGCTACGAGCAGGACACGGAGACGGACAAGATCTGCAACGGTCTCGGCATCCCTGCGGCAATGCGGACGCAGGAGTTTGAACGGCTCTCCGGCGGAGAAAAGACGCGCGTGAATCTCGGCAGACTGCTGCTGGAAAAGACGGATATTCTGCTGCTTGACGAGCCGACGAACCACCTTGATCTGCACAGTGTGGAATGGCTGGAGGAGTATATCAAGCGCTTTAAGGGGACCGTGCTGACGATCTCCCACGACCGATATTTCCTTGACCGTGTGGTGGAGCGCATTATCGAGATCAGCGGCGGAAAAGCGGAATTTTACAGCGGCAATTACACATTCTATCTACAGGAGAAGCAGGAGCGCTTCAACCGCCGGCTCAAGCAATACGAGCAGGAGCAGGCGAAGCTGAAGCAGCTCGGCTTTACCGTTGAGCGGATGAAGGGCTGGGGTATCAACAATCGCGTGCTCTACCGCCGTGCGATGTCCATTCAGCACCGCATGGAGCGCATTGAAAAAACCGAACGCCCCACCAAGGAAAAGACCCTCCGTGCTCGCTTCGGCGAGAAGGAGTTCCATGGCGACGAGGTGCTTTCCGTCAAGGACTTCGGCAAGCGCTTCGGTGAGCGGCAGCTCTTTTCCGACGTGACGCTGACGGTGCGCGGCGGGGAACGCATTGCGCTTTTGGGCGACAACGGAACGGGCAAGACGACCTTTATTCGTGCGCTGCTGGGCGAAATTCCTGCCGAGGGGAAGGTGCGCTTCGGACCGTCGGTCAAATCCGCGTACCTTCCGCAGGTCATCCGCTTTGCCCATCCGGAGCGGACACTGTACGACACGATGCTCTATGAAAAGAATTGCACACCGCAGAGCGCCCGTGACCGCCTCGGCGCCTTTCTGTTCAGCGGCGAGGACGTGTTCAAGACCGTCGCGACCCTCTCCGGCGGCGAGCAGTCGCGTCTGCGGCTGTGTATGCTGATGGACGAGAAGATCAACTTCCTCGTCCTTGACGAGCCGACAAACCATTTGGACGTGGCGTCCCGCGAGTGGGTCGAGTGCGCTATTGACGAGTACGAGGGAACGCTGCTGTTTGTCTCCCACGACCGCTATTTTGTCGAAAAATTCGCGACGCGCGTTTGGGAGATGGAGAACGGGACGATCCGCGATTTTCCGTGCGGCTACGCGAAATACCGCGCGATCAAAGAGCACGAGGCGGCGGCAAGGCAGAAGCAGCCGACCGTCCGCCGCAGGGAAAAGCCCGTCAAGGCGGGCAAGGAGCTGGAAAAGCTCGTCCGCAGACTGGAGCGGGAGATCGCTGCCAAGGAGGAGGAGCTTGCGGCACTGGACCGCGCCCTGTCGGAGGCGGCAAGCGATTATCAGGAGCTGCTGCGCCTGTCGGAGCGGCGTCAAACCGAGGAGGCGGCGCTCGAGGAGCTGATGGCACAGTGGGAGACGGCATCGGAGATGCTGGAATCCACTTGACGGCATTAAAAAACAAATATTATTTATTGACAAACGATAATTACGCTGCTATAATCTTCGCGAGACAAAACGAACGAAAATTCCTTAAACAAATCTTAAACTTTCATGGGTTGATTCTTAATTTTTTCAATGGTAGGATAATTCATAGGATTGCCTGCCGATACAAAACCGATACAATCATCGTTTAGAAAGGATGTATAAAAATGAGCGAACAATGCGGCGGCAACTGCTCGTCCTGCGGCGAAAGCTGCGCAGATCGGAAGCCGGAGAGCCTTTTGGCACAACTGAATGAAAAATCGAAGGTCGGAAAGGTGATTGCGGTCGTCTCCGGCAAGGGCGGCGTCGGCAAGAGCACGGTGACCTCCATGCTTGCCTCTGCCGTGCAGCGCAGCGGAAAGCGCACGGCGATTTTGGACGCGGATATTACCGGTCCGTCCGTTCCGAAGGCGTTCGGCGTCTGCGAATGTGCGGGTGCGAGCGAGGAGGGGATCTCTCCCGCGGTCAGCAAAACCGGAATTCAGATCATGTCCATCAACCTGCTGCTCGATCACGAGGATGACCCCGTGCTTTGGCGCGGACCGATCATCGCGGGGGCGGTGAAGCAGTTTTGGACGGACGTGATTTGGGACGATGTGGACTATATGTTTGTGGATATGCCTCCCGGAACGGGCGACGTGCCGCTGACGGTGTTCCAGTCCCTGCCCGTTGACGGCATCATTATCGTCACCTCGCCGCAGGAGCTGGTGTCCATGATCGTCTCCAAGGCGGTCAAAATGGCGAACATGATGCACGTTCCCGTGCTGGGCATTGTTGAAAACTACAGCTACTTCCGCTGCCCCGATTGCGGAAAGCGCCATAACCTGTTCGGCGAGAGCCATCTGCCGCAGATCGCGGAGGAGTATCATCTTCCCGTTTTGGCGCGGCTGCCCATTGACCCTACGGTTGCCGCCGCGTGCGACAGCGGACGTGCGGAGGAGCTGAACACCGACGAGCTGGCGGCGGCTGTTGCGGCGATCACGGGTTAGAAAAACGGTCAGAAAAAATTTTTGGAAAAAGACGGAACGCACGAAGAAAAAAACCGTCTATACGACAAGCTGAAAAACAATCTGGAGGAATGTGCAGATGAAAAAGTTAACGGTTGCCCTTGCGCTGGTTTTGGTGCTGGGACTTCTTGCGGGCTGCGGCTCCGATGCTTCGGCGGTTTACGTCCAATCCGTGGCAGACATTACCGGCTACGGAGCGCTGGGGGAGTATAATACCTGTGCGGGTGTCGTTGTTGCAGGAAATGAGCTGAAGATTTCGAAGGACGAAAACCGCAGAGTTGTGGCGATCAAGGTCAAAGTCGGTCAGTCGGTCAAGGAGGGCGACGTCCTGTTTGTCTACGACACGGAGGAAATCAAGCTCTCACTTGATAAGGCAAAGCTTGAGCTTGAGCAGCTCAAGAACAGCCTGACGGACTATGACAATCAGATTGCCCAGCTCCAAAAGGAAAAGGCAAACGCCGGCTCCTCCGAGCAGCTCGGCTATACGGTGCAGATTCAGGCGTTGCAGGCGGATAAACGCGAGGCGGAGTATAACATTACCGTCAAGGAGCGCGAGCTGGAATCCCTGAAGAACACCGACATGAGCGGTGAGGTCAAGGCAACAATCAACGGTGAGGTCAAGGCCATCAACGAAAACGGCGGCACCGACAACATGACCGGTCAGCCTCTGCCGTTTATGACGATCGTTGAGGAGGGCGCGTACCGCGTCAAGGGTAAAATCAATGAGCTGAATCGCAACCAGTTCAACGTCGGTCAGACCGTCACTCTCCGCTCCCGTGCGGACACCACCCAAACGTGGACGGGTGTGATCGACAGCGTTGACACCAATCCCGAGGCGAATAACAACAACAATTACTACTACGACGGCGGCTCGGACGACTATACAAGCTCCAGCAGTTATCCGTTCTATGTTGCTCTCGATAATTCCGACGGCTTGGTGCTCGGTCAGCACGTTTATATCGAGCCGGAGCTGACGGGCGACAGCGGCGGCGGTTTTTGGCTTGACGGCTCCTATGTTGTCGAAAACGAGGACGGCATTTGCTACGTTTGGGCTGCCGACAACCGCAACAAGCTGGAGAAGCGACCGATTACGGTCAGCGAAACGGATGAGATGTTCAATCGCTATCTCATTACCGACGGGTTGAGCCTTGATGACCGCATCGCGATTCCCGCAGAGGATTTGCAGGAGGGCACGCCCGTGACCGACGAGATGCCCGAGCCGAGCGTTGACGACGGCGTGATCGACGACGGCGGCTTTGACAACGGCGGCGTGGTTGATGGCGGTATGGACGGCGTGGTCGGCGGCGATTATGCCGACGGCGGCTTTGACGACGGTATGATTGAGGACGGCGCGGTTACATTCTATGACGGCGCAAACGGCGGCGATGACGTCGGCGTGATTGACAGCATCCCGGAGGAAAATACGGAGAATGCGGAAACGCAGCCCGTGGAAGGAGAAGGCTGATGCTGGTTGAAATGAACAACATCTGCAAGGACTATCCGCAGGGGCGGGAGACCGTCCGCGTTTTGAAGGATGTCTGTTTGCAGGTCGAGGAGGGAGACTACCTCGCCGTTATGGGTCCGTCAGGCTCGGGCAAGACGACACTGATGAACCTCATCGGCTGTCTCGATGTCCCGACGAGCGGCGAGTATCGTCTTGACGGCGAGCTGCTTGCCAACGCGACCTCGAACCATTTGGCGGAGGTGCGCAATCGGACGCTCGGCTTCGTGTTCCAGAGCTTCTACCTGCTGCCGAAGCTGTCGGCGATCGACAATGTGGCGCTGCCGCTGCTGTATGCGGGCGTGCCGAAGAAGGAACGCCGTGAGCGTGCGATTGCGGCGCTGGAGCGCATGGGACTGGGCGACCGTGTGGGCTTCCGCCCGAATCAGCTCTCCGGCGGTCAGTGCCAGCGTGTTGCAATCGCCCGCGCCATCGTCGGCAAGCCCAAGCTGCTCTTGGCGGACGAGCCGACCGGTGCACTGGACAGTGCCTCCGGCGAGCAGATTATGGAAATTTTTGAACAGCTCAATGCGGAAGGCTCTACGATTATCATGATTACCCACGCGCAAGAGATCGCCGACCATGCCCGCCGCATCTGCTATATCCGCGACGGTATTCTGACCGACGGACGAAAGGTGGGTGAGGACAATGCGTAAGGGAGTTAAGGCAGCAATCATCGCGATTGTCTGTGTGGTCGTTGCCGTTGCGATCCTCATCGGTGTGCTTTGGTATATCGGCAGGGATACGACGCCGGTTAACGTTATATCCGTGACCGATGTCGGCATGAGCGGCGATAACTTCGGCGGCATGAACTACTACTACGGTCCCGTCCGCTCGGACAATATCCAGTCGGTTTTTGTCAGCGATTCGCAGATTGTCACCGAAGTCCTCGTCAAGGAGGGACAAGCGGTGAAAAAGGGCGATCCGTTGCTGCGCTATGATACGACGCTTTCCGACATCCAGCTCGAGCGTGCGGAAATTTCGGTCAAGCAGGCGCAGCTCGCGCTGGAAAACGCGAGGAAGGATCTTGACCGCATCAACGGTATGAAGCCCTACACGCCGCCCCCCACGACCGAGCCGACGACAGAGGGACCGACCAAGCCGCTCGTGCCGGCGGAGAGCCTTCCGTATCTCTACGGCGGCAAGGGCACCCTGGAGCGCCCGTACCGTATTCTCTGGTCGGACGATCTGACCTATGACGATGCGTATATTCTCAGCATCTTAGGCGATAAAACGGAGGGCTGGTTCGCCTTTGAAATCCGAGAGCAAAATGCGGTGGAGGGCGAGCTGCACAGCCGATTCGGGCTGCACGTTACGGTCTATACCAAGACGACGCCGCCGGAACCCGCTCCCACCGACCCGACGGATGCGCCCGAGCCCCTGCCCACGGAGGAGCCTCAGCCCACCGTGTCGCAGCCCGAGCCCGTGACGGAGACGCGGCTGTATTACAGCTTCTTCGTCCCGACGGACGCTCCGTCCGACGACGAAGCGCCGGACACTCCCGCCGACCAGTGGCAGGACGACAGCTCAGGTTACACTGCGGCGGAGATCGCTCGGATGCGCGCCGAGAAGCAGAAGGAAATCCGCGACCTTGACCTCAAGTACCGCATGGAACAGGTCGAATACGAGCGCAAGAAGGACGAGGCGGATAACGGCACGGTCTATGCCAAGGTGGACGGCACTGTAACACGCCTCGTGAGCGAGGAGACGGCACGTGCGGAGAACAGAGCGCTGCTGGTCGTCTCCGGCGGCGGCTGCTACTATGTTGACATCAGCGTTGATGAATTTACCTGTCAGACCCTCAAGCCGGGCACACCCGCGACAGCGCAGAGCTGGTGGCCGGAAAGCGCATTTTATGAGGGTACTGTCGAAGAGGTTACGACCGTTCCCTCCCCCGACAACAACTACAACGGAAACGGCAATCCCAATGTCACCATGTACAAGGTCGTTATCTCAATTCCTGCCGATGCAAATGTTCAGGAGGGCAGCTACCTTGACGTACAGCTCGGTCAGTCCGACTCCGTTGACAGCAATACCCTTTGGCTGCAAAAAATGTTCATTCGTTATGAGGGCAGCCGCGCCTACGTTTATAAGCGCAACGCGGATGGTCTGCTTGAAAAGTGCTATATCCAGACCGGCTCCGACCTTTGGGGCTCCTATACGGAGATTCGCCGAGGACTGACGATGGACGACTGGATCGCGTTCCCCTACGGCAAGACCGTCAAGGACGGCGCACAGACGCAGGAGAGTAACGTGCAAGAGCTGTACGGCTACTATTATTGATGGGAGGATGCGGTATGATTGAAAGTATTTCTCAAGCCATCCAGGGCGTATTCTCACATAAGCTGCGCTCCTTCCTGACGATGCTCGGTATTATCATCGGTATTGCCTCCATCATCACCATCATCTCGACCATCAAGGGCACCAACGAGCAAATTAAGGAGAATCTGATCGGCGCCGGCAACAACGTGGTCACCGTCCAGCTGTATCAGGAGGATTATGCTCTTGATTTAAGCTACAATACCCCGCCCGTCGGGGTCAAGGTGCTCAAGCCCGAGCAGAAGGAGGAGCTTCTCGCCCTCCAAGGCGTTCGTGGCGTCAGCTTCTACCACTCCCGAACCGGCTACAGCGTGTATTATAAGAACGTCTCTCTTACTGCCACCATGCTCGGCGTGGACAGGGACTATCTGACCGTCAACGGCTATCAGGTCATCCGCGGACGCAATTTTACCGAGCGCGATTTTGAAAAGCCGATGAAGAACGTCATCCTTGACGAAACGGCGGCAAAGACCCTGTTCGGCACGGAAAATCCTGTCGGCAAGACCATTGAGATCAAGTCCGACACCTTCACCGTAATCGGCATTGCCGCTCTCAGCGCGGCGTTTGAGCCGAAAATCGAGACGATGGATGACTACAATATGTATGCACAGAGCAGCGCAGGCAAGGTCTTTATGGCGGACCCCGCGTGGCCGATTGTCTGCCGCTTCGACGAGCCGCAGACAGTTGCCGTCCGCGCTGCCTCGACCGACGAAATGACGGCGGCAGGCAAATCCGTTGCCGACTATCTGACCGAGCATCAGATCGACAGCCGTACCAAGACGAACCTCAGCTACCGCAGCGACGATCTGCTTGAGCAGGCAAAGAAGCTGCAGGAGATGAGCAGCTCAACGAACAACCAGCTCATTTGGATTGCGAGTATTTCGCTGCTCGTCGGCGGTGTCGGCGTTATGAACATCATGCTCGTCACCGTTACCGAGCGCACGGGCGAGATCGGTCTGAAGAAGGCAATCGGCGCAAAACGGCGCAGAATTTTGGCGCAGTTTTTGACCGAGGCGGCGGTCCTGACGGGTATCGGCGGTCTGCTCGGCGTGCTGGGCGGCGTGGGTATGTCCGCGCTGATCTCCCGCTTCGTCGATATGCCGACGGCAATCAGCATCCCGTCGATTCTGATCGCGGCAATCTTCTCCATCCTCATCGGTATCATCTTCGGTCTTGTCCCTGCGGTCAAGGCGTCGAAGCTGAACCCCATCGAGGCGCTCCGCCGCGATTGACGGTTTTCTCGCAGAGACCCGAAAAGTCCCTCCCATTGGAGGGATTTTTCGCGAAAAAACGGGAACCTTTTTAAAACCGGTCGTCTATAGACCGCAACAAATCCAAGGAGGAATTTCAACATGAAAAAACTACTTGCAATCGTACTGGCGGCGCTGCTGCTGCTTTCTCTGGCGGCCTGCGCCACGAAGGGCGATGCGACGAACGATACCACCGTACCGGACACCGCAGTGCCGGATACAACCACTGCGGAGCCGGAAAAAACCGTTGACCCGCTTGCGCTTCTGACCACCGTATGGAATGCCTATCCCGAGAAGGATCGCTTTTCTGCCATCGGCGGTGACATCGGCGGCGAAAACATGACGGAGGATGCCCCGGGCTTGTTCTCCATCACCGATCCGGCTGAGGTCGACCGCAATCTCGGCTACCCGGCCGCGCAGGGCGACCAGCTCGAGACTGCTGCGTCTCTCACCCACATGCTCAACGCCAACACCTTCACTGCCGGCGCGTACCTGATCAAGGACGGCGCAGACATGGACGCGTTGGCCAAGGAGCTCGAGAAGAACATCCAGAGCCGCCAGTGGATCTGCGGTTTTCCGGACCGCCTACTCGTGGCTTATGTCGGCAACTGCCTGATCGGTGTGTTCGGCGCGGAGGACCTCGTACAGGTCTTTCAGGACCAGCTTTCCGCGATCTTTGCGGATGTCGTGATTGTCAGCACCGCCGCGATCGACTGAGATGCTCTTTTCCGGTATCCCGTTTCTGTATTACTTCCTGCCGATCACGCTGGCGCTCTATTTTCTTGCGCCGAAGCGACTGAAAAATGCGGTGCTGCTTCTGTGCAGCCTCGTTTTCTACGGCTGGGGAGAACCGAAATACCTGCTTTTGATGTTGGCGTCGATCGCGCAGGGCTACGGCTTCGGTCTGCTGATCGAAAAATACCGCACCAAGCGTCGGGGAAAGCTTTTCCTGACGCTTAGTGTCGTTTCCGGTCTGCTTTTGCTTGGTTATTTCAAATATGCGAACTTTTTCCTTGACGCCTTCGGCAGACTTACCGGACTTGCCGTCCCGACGCTGCAGATTGCGCTGCCGATCGGCATCAGCTTCTATACGTTCCAAATTCTGAGCTATGCGGTCGATGTTTATCGCGGCGACACGGCGGCGCAGCGAAACCCGATCGACCTTGCGCTGTATATTGCCATGTTTCCGCAGCTCATTGCCGGACCGATCGTTCGCTATACGGACATTGCCGCGCAGCTTCGCGACCGCCGCACCACATTGGACGATGCCGCCGTCGGAGCGCGGCGATTCGTCCTCGGGCTGGCGAAGAAAACGCTGCTTGCCAATGTGCTGGGCGAGTTGGTTTCCGCCTACGGAGCGGCGAAGGTGCCGACGGTCCTCTTTACATGGCTGTATGCGGTGGCGTTTCTCCTGCAAATTTACTTCGATTTTTCTGCCTACAGCGATATGGCGATCGGCTTGGCGCGAATTTTCGGCTTCCGCCTGACGGAGAACTTCAACTACCCCTACTGCTCGTCAAGTATCACCGAATTTTGGCGGCGGTGGCATATCTCGCTCGGCTCGTGGTTTCGTGATTACCTCTATATCCCGCTCGGCGGCAGCCGCGTCGGGAAGGGGAGACTGCTGTTCAACCTTTTGCTCGTTTGGACGGCGACGGGACTTTGGCACGGGGCGGCGTGGAATTTTGTCCTTTGGGGGCTGTTCTATGCGGTGCTGCTGATGATCGAAAAGTCGGTGCTGCTTCCGTTTTTGCGGCGGCACCGCATTTTCGGACACTGCTATACACTGCTGCTTGTCCTGCTCGGGTTCGTGCTGTTTGACGCACATGACGTTTCTGCGGCGTTTGCGCGGATCGGTACGATGTTCGGCGCGGGGAGCGTCGGGCTTGCGGGGACGGAGGCACTGTATTACCTGCGCAGCTATGCCGTTCTTCTTGCTTTGGCGATTGTCGGCGCAACGCCGCTGCCGAAACGCCTGATCGCAAGGGTCGGGGGAAGCCGCGTCGGGCGCTTGCTCCTTCCCGTGCTGGAGCCGATCGCACTGACGGTACTGCTGCTCGTCTGCACGGCATATCTCGTGGACGGGTCGTTCAACCCCTTCCTTTATTTCCGCTTTTAGGAGGGTGCAATGGGAACAAAAACAAAAAATATCCTCACGCTCGCCCTGCTGCTGACCGTTTTGGTCGGCTTCTGCGGTTGGAGTATCCTAAAGCCCGATGAAGAGCGCTCCATCAGCGAGCGTCGGGCACTGACGCAGTTTCCCGAGCTGAACGGTACGACGCTTTTGGACGGGATGTTTATGGAGCGGTTCGAAAGCTACTCGCTCGACCAATTCCCGCTGCGCGACGAGCTGCGCGGTGTGAAGGCGCTGACGGCGCTGGAGCTGCTGCGGCAGAAGGACTACAACGGACTTTATGTGCAGGACGGCTCGATAGCCAAGCTCGATTTCCCGCTTGATACGGTCTCCGCAGACAATGCGGGGGAGCGCTTCCGCCGTGTCTATGACCTGTATCTGCGGGACGCCGAGGCAATCTATCTTTCCATCGTTCCGGATAAGAACTACTACACGGACGCGAGCTATCCCAAAATGGACTATGCCGCGCTGACCGAACGGCTCTGCGCCGTGATGCCGTATGCAAGCTACGTTGATCTGACCGATCGACTTGACCTTAGCTCCTACTATCGCACCGATCCGCACTGGCGGCAGGAGGCGCTTGCTCCCGCGGCGGAGCATTTGGCGCAGGAGATGGGGACGCAGCTTGAAGCGGCGTATGAAGCCGTGACCTTGGACGTTCCGTTTCGCGGCTCCTATGCGGGGCAATTTGCCCTGCCGACGACAGCGGACGCGTTTTGCTATCTGACGAATGATACGATTGCAGCCCTGCGGGTCTATGATTACGAAGCCGAGGCGTGGACGACGGTATACAATTCGGAAGCAGCGGACGGGGAGGACCCCTACGCGCTGTTCCTTGACGGCTCCCGTGCACTTTTGACGATCGAAAACCCGAACGCCGCAACGGATCGGGAGCTGATCCTGTTCCGCGATTCCTACGGCAGCAGCATTGCTCCCTTGCTTGCGCAGGGCTATGCAAAGGTTACCCTCATTGACATCCGCTATATTGCGCCGGAGCTTTTGAGCCGCTTTGTGGATTTTGACGGAAAGGATGTACTGTTTCTTTACAGCGCAACAGTCCTCAACAGTAGCAATGCGCTGCGTTGAGCGATCTGTGCTTGACGTTTCGGCGACTTCGTGGTATTCTTATAGGAGAATCCGCACGAAAGGGGTCTGCACATGAAACTGCACAGAAATGAGAAATATGTGAAGTGGGGCTTGACGGGCTTTCTTGCCTTTGTGGCTTGCTCCCTGTTTTGGATCGTTTTTTCCAATTTGCGCGGCTTTTATAACCTGATTCTTGAGTTTGTCGATATTATTTCGTCTATCCTTTACGGCTGCTTCTTTGCGTATCTGATGAACCCGATCGCGGAATTTGTCAGCCGCCTGACGACAAAGCTGATGTCGCGGCGGAAATATAAGGAGAAAACCGTGCGGCGTACCTCGAAGGTTGTCGGCATCGTTGTTTCGGTGCTGGTGCTGGTCGCGGCGCTGTATGCATTGGTCGCGATGATCGTGCCGAGTATTTTCTCCAGTCTCGAGGAGCTTTTGCAGCAGGAGCGGCTGGAAAAGGCGTATAATACTGTCAGCGGCTGGGTCGGCAGGACCTTCGGCGGCACACCCATCGAGACGTGGTTTGATGCAAATCTCGACTCGCTGCTCGAAACGCTGACGGCTTGGCTCAAGGGGATAGACATCGGCGCGTTTATCTCCGGTCTGACCAGCTCCCTCTACAGCGTCGTGATGGGCGTGTTCAACATTCTGCTCGGCATTGTCGCGGCGATCTACATCCTGATCTACAAGAAAGAGCTTTGCGCGCAGACAAAGAAAATGACCGTCGCGATTTTCCGAGCCGACCATGCGGACCGTCTATTTGAGGTCGCACGGCGCACGAATAAGATTTTCGGCGGCTATGTCATCGGCAAGCTGCTCGACTCGCTGATCGTCGGCGTAGTAACCTACATCGGTATGCTCATCATGGGCTTGCCCTACGCAATGCTGATTGCCGTTCTCGTTGGCGTGACGAATATCATTCCGTTTTTCGGCCCGCTGCTGGGCATGATCCCGTCGGCGCTGCTGCTGCTGATTGACAAGCCGATCTATGCGCTGTGGTTCATGATCTTTATCCTGATTTTGCAGCAGATCGACGGCAACATTCTGCAAAACCGCATTCTCGGTGAAAAGCTCGGCATCTCCGACCTGTGGGTGCTGGTTTCGATTTTGGTATTCGGCGGCATTTTCGGCGTGATCGGTATGCTTTTGGGCGTCCCGGTATTTGCCGTGATTTATACGCTGATTACCGATCGCATCAACAAGCGTCTGAGCAAGAAGGGCTATCCGACCCCCTCGGAGGAATACTATTCGCTCAAATGTGTCGAGGACCTGCCGGTCAAGGCACCGGTCAGCGCGTCGTTTGCCTCGGTTGATCCGGCGTATGATATGACCGTCGATCCGGAGGACGACGAGGACTATGACGACGAATAAACAGATATAAGACAAAAGCGGGACGCGTTCCCGCTTTTGTTGTACGGAAGGGAGGATTTTGATGGACTCCGTATTCTATCGGCTCGGCGCTTATCTGCAATCGGACGGCGCGGGGCTTGCGGTGACGTTCTGCACGATTTGGCGATATGTTGCGCCGCTGCTGGCAATATTGCTTCTCTGGCGCTGCGCCAAGCCAATGCTGCGTTTCCGCAGGGAGCCGGAGACATGGGCGTGGCTCGTTATGCCCGACGGACAGCAGCTTCCCATTACCCACTGGGAGAATATCATCGGCAGGGCAAAGAGCAGCGACATTATTGTAAATTTCCCGACCATTTCCCGTAATCACGCCGTACTGACCCGCTATGACGACGGAAGCTGGTCGATCACCGAGATCGGCTCGCGCGGCTCGGTGCTCGTGAACGGCAAAAAGACCTCCGTCAGCGCCGTCAACTACGGCGACGTGATTTCGCTCGGCGGCGTTGAGGTCATGCTCGCGCCGACGACGGCGGAGGAGCTGGAGGAGCAGCAATACACCCGCACCCGCCCGAATGAGGTCTCCATGCCGAGCCTGACGCTGCTGCTTTTGACGCTATTCCAGCTTCTTACCGTGGTACAGCTTTGGACGAGCTGTAAGCCGGAAAACGCGGCGTCCGTCGTGCTGAGCTTCGGTGTGCTCATCGGGCTGCAATGGCTGCTGTTTTGCCTGCTGCGTCTTATGCGCCGCAGCGGCTTTGACGTAGAAACGCTGGCTTTTTTCCTGACGACAATCGGCTTGGCGGTTATTGCCTCGTCCGACGCATCGGCACTGATGAAGCAGGTGATCTGCGTCGCGGGCGGTATTGTGATCTATCTGATCGTCTCATGGTCGCTGCGGGACCTGAACCGCGCAAAGGCGTTCCGCTATCTTGCCGCCATCGCCGGTATCGGGCTGCTTGCGGTGAATCTCGTGTTCGGCCGTGAGTCCAACGGTGCGAAAAACTGGATTGACTTTGGCTTTTTCTCCTTCCAGCCGTCGGAGCTGGTGAAGATTTGCTTCCTGTACGTCGGTGCCTCGACGATGGACCGCATCGTCAGCAAGCGCAATATCATCACATTCATTGCCTATTCCGTCGTCATCTGCGGCTTTTTGGCGCTGATGAGCGACTTCGGAACGGCACTGATCTTCTTCGTCGCGTTCCTTGTGATCGCCTACCTCCGCTCGGGCAGCTTTGCGACGATCGGGCTTGCCTGCACGGCAACGGGCTTCGCGGGGGCGGTTGCTGCCTCGCTGAAGCCGTATATTTTGCGGCGCTTTTCCGGCTGGGGACACGTTTGGGAGCACCCTTATGACAGTCTCGGCTATCAGCAGACGCGGGCGATGATGTGCATTGCCTCCGGCGGGCTTTTGGGACTCGGTGCGGGCAACGGCTGGCTGAAATATGTCGCCGCTGCGGATACCGACCTTGTGTTTGCCTTTGTCAGCGAGGAATGGGGACTGATGATCGGCATCGTGCTTGTTTGTGCAATCGTTGTGCTGAGCGTGTTCGTTCTGCGCTCCTGTGCGGTCGGACGCAGCAGCTTTTATACCATCGGCGCGTGTGCTGCGGTGGCGATCTTTATGACACAGACGATTTTGAACGTGTTCGGCACGATGGACCTTCTGCCGCTGACGGGTGTGACCTTCCCGTTCCTGTCCAACGGCGGCTCGAGTATGCTCTCGTCATGGGGACTGCTGGCGTTTATCAAAGCGGCGGATACCCGTCAGAACGCGAGCCTTGCGGTCAAGACGGTGCAGCCCGAGGAGGTGGACGAGGATGAATAAGCTGGCAAAACGCGCGTGGTTTACGATGGTGCTCTGCTTTACGCTGATCCTCGGTCTGTTGACGATCACCGTCCGTTATTTTTTGAAAGGCTCGGACTGGGTGACCTTCCAGAGCAGCCCCCACGTTTATTCAACCAGCGGCGTGATGGATTGCGGTATCATCACCGATCGCGGCGGAACGCTCCTGCTCGATTCGCGGAACGGACGCACCTTTGCCGACGACGGCACACTTCGCCGCGCCATGCTGCACCTGCTGGGCGATAATGACGGCAATATCACGCCCGCCCTTATGCAGGAGTACGGCGATGAGATGGTCGGCTTTGACCTGCTCAACGGCACCTATAACGGCGGAAAGGGGAGCGGCGAAATGCGCCTGACCCTCAGCGCGGAGGTGCAGAAGGCGGCGCTGAACGCCATGCAGGGCTATAAGGGCACCGTCGGCGTTTATAACTACCGCACAGGGGAGATCCTGTGTATGGTATCCTCGCCTAACTTTGACCCTGCCGACCCGCCGAGCTATTCGTGGATGGACGAGCACCCCGACGATTACGACGGCGTGTATATCAACCGCTTCCTGCACTCCGCCTATGCCCCCGGCTCTACCTTTAAGCTGGTGACGGCGGCGGCTGCGCTGGAGACGATCGATGGGATCGCGGAGCGGCGCTTTTACTGTGAGGGAAGCTGCGAGATCGCAGGTGAGACGGTCGTGTGCAACGCGGTCCACGGCGATATATCCTTCGAGCAGGCGCTCAGCCAGTCCTGCAACGTCGCCTTTGCGCAGACGGCGGCTGAGCTGGGTGCCTCCACACTGACGAAGTACGCCGAGCGCATCGGCATTACCGACAGCCTTGCCTTTGACGGGCTGGATACCAAGCGCGGTAATTTCAAGCTTGATACCCGTTCGGACTACGAGGTCGGCTGGGCAGGCGTCGGTCAGTATACCGACCAGATCAACCCCTGTCAGTATATGACCTACATGGGCGCGATCGCAAACGGCGGTCAGGCTGCAAGCCCGTATCTCGTCAAGGAGATCACCTTTGACGGAAAGGAAAAGTACGCCGCCGAGACAAAGCTTCTTGACCGCGTGCTCCAACCCGAGACGGCGCAGGAGCTTGCGGAGATGATGCACTATGCGGTCGTCAATAACTACGGCGAGTGGTATTTCAGCGGGCTTTACGCCGGCGCAAAATCCGGTACCGCCCAACGCGGGGAGGGGCAGACTGCCAATGCGCTCTTTGCCGGCTTCACGCAGAGCGACGATTACCCGCTGGCATTCGTCGTCGTTTTGGAGGGCGGCGGCAGCGGCAGCTCCGCCTGTACGCCGGTCGTCCGTCAGGTCCTCGACGCCTGCATCGTCGCGATAAATAACGGGTGAAATAAGTACAGTAATAAGGATTTCATAAGAATTTCGGCGTCGGGAAGCCTTCCCGACGCCGAAATTCTGTGATAGGA
>OLSB01001107.1_pt1 | contig 28090 bp, 27 predicted proteins | sample 1672071 | NCBI WGS metagenome assembly OLSB01 (sample SAMEA3136642, study PRJEB25190) | human gut metagenome | biome: human gut; feature: human-associated habitat; material: faeces | place: Austria | collected 2013 | reverse complement strand
GAGGTAAGATAACACCCTCTGCAAAAAAGGTATCGTTATCTTACCTCAACAAAATCGGTACCCGTGTAGCCGTTATCGGCATATACCTCTTTCAGTTCGAGATACGGCCGCTCGGCAAGATAGTTTCTCAGAAGCAGTTCCTGGTTTTCAATCGAATCTGCATCGGCCTTGCCGTTGTCCTCAACAGACAAACGGACATAAAGCGCGGTACGAAACACGGCCTGCCTTTGGCCTTTCGGAAGACCTTCGGAAACGCCGTTTTTCCGTGATATTCTGGCCACTATCCCACCTCCCTTATCGGCATAGCCAATACTTTTTTGCCTGCGGTTTTCTCCGAGATAAACTGCAATATTTCCTCGATCTGATTCCGATGGCGGAACACGATCTCCATATGGGAGTCCTCAAAAATATTGATGCGTTCTATCAGATGAATGACCATTGGCCGCGTGAGCTCGGTCACATTTTCATACTGACGGAACTGTTCAACCCAGGACTGCTGCTTTGAAACGCCGTCGAGGATTTCCCGTTTCTCTTTGTTCAGCTTTTCGATGGCGGCAGTTGCTTCGTTGATTCTTTCTGCAAGTTCTTTTTTCAAAGATTCATATTCGGACCTGTCCAGCAAGCCTGCCCGCAGATCCTCATAAATTCCGAGGCGCAGCGTGTTGTTTTTCCGAACGACTTCTTCCTGTATTTCGATGCTTGCGTCAAGCTGCTTCAGTTTGTGCTTTTCCCATGACAGATTTTCAAATTGCCTGAGCGCCTTATCCACATCCAGCAGTAGGTCGATTTGGTGCCGAACCGTCTGATAAATTACCTGGTCCAAAACATCTTCTCTTATGGAATGCCTGCTGCACACCGTTTTGTCGTGCTTATTGGCATTGCAGACATAATACACATAACGCCTACCTGCGTAGGACACCGTCTTTCTGACAGCCGCAGCACCGCAGTCGCCGCAATAAATACGGCCGGCATATACCGGTACGGTTACATCTCCCGCACGGCAATGGGTATCATCCCTCAGCAGCTCCTGAACAAGCTCAAAATCACGCACGGAAATAATAGCCTCATGTGTACCTTCCACGCGAAGCCACTCGCTTTCCGCTTTTGTAACCACTGTCTTGGTCTTATAATTCGGCGTAGTTCGTTTGCCTTGGATCATTACACCAAGATAGATTTCATTCTTCAGAATGCGCCTTACGGAAACATGGCTCCATACGGCTTTTGAAGATGTCTGAAAGCTCGTTTTGTACTTGCTTCCGCTCAGTTTCTTATATTCTGCAGGTGAGGGGATACCAAGTTCGTTCAGACGTACTGCGATATTCTGCGGGCTCAGCCCTTCGATTTTCCACCGGAAAATGTCCCTTACAACATCTGCGGCAAATTGATCAACAACCAACTTACTCTTATCATTGCTGTCTTTGACATATCCGTAAGCCACAAATGCTCCGGCATACTCTCCGTTTTGCTTTTTTGCCGTAAGGTTTGTGCGGATCTTGGTGGATATATCCCGGATATAAAAATCATAAACGAAGCTGTTGATCGTAAAGGCAAGATCATCCGAGGAGGTTGCCGAAAGCGAATCATAGCCCTCGTTTATGGTGATAAACCGAACGCCGAGTTTGGGGAAAATCTTTTCTTTGTATTTTCCCACATCAATATAATCTCTGCCGAAACGGGACTGATCCTTTACGACTACGCAATTGACCTTTCCCGCCTCAATGTCCTTCATCATTCGCTGAAATTCAGCACGGTCAAAGTTGGAACCGCTTTTTCCGTCATCCTTGTACTCGTCATACAGTTCGAGCTCCGGATGCGATTTCATAAAGTCATATATCAGCTTTCTCTGGTTGCTGATACTGTTGCTTTCGCTTTTGGCTCCCGAAGAGCACGAAAGGTCGTCATCCTCCTTCGATAAACGAAGATAGATGGCAACCTTGAATGTTTGATCTATAATCTTATTCATAGCGCCACTCCTATCTGTATGATTCGAGTACGAATAAACAGCCGGAGTTATCGCTGATTTTGTCCGTATTTGATTATAGCACAGACAACCGAGAAAATCCAGCCGTTACACTTAAAATCCGCATAGCAATTATTACCATTACATGGAAGCGATCATGGAGGTAAAGCTGTCGGTAAGGGATTTGTCCTTGTCTGCGTATGATACCCGGACAACGACATCTCCGACCTTAAAGCAATACGGATCCTTGATCTGTTCAACATAAGACTTTACGCGCTCTTCCAGCGGCAGGCTTTTATCTATCACGACATCTCTGATATCCACCAGCTCAGATAAGTTCTTTTCAGACTGTCCCATAAATCATTACACCTCCATGTGTTCGTCTTTACAACTTGTATTTTTGCCATAATTTACTTGGTATATTCAAAAACAAAATGCTCATTGCCTCCGCCTGCAGCGAACAGGTCCACAGAAATTTCATCTCCCCGCCTTCATTGTGGCCGGGCCGCGAGTTACGGGAGTACCATTGTGCCCGGCCGGATCGTCGCGGTATACGGGAGCCACCCGTATATCAGTGCTCCTGGTTCTGTTCGCCACACAGACGGATAGCCGCTTCCCGGTTCGGGGATGTAGAGGATAAGCTGTTCAATTTTCAGGGTACAGGTAAGCACGGGGGGCCTTACACAAGTAAATACGGACAGTTTTTTCGCTCCATACACTCGCCGACAAAAAAATTCAAAAAATGCCGGCTTCAGATATCCCGAAACCGGCATTCGCCTCAAATCTTAAATTTTGAGATGTTAAGCGCAATATGTATGAGAATGTACTGCTTCAGATCCTCATCCAAGCGGCCATACAAATAGGAATTATGCTCGATCATCGGCATGTACAATTCCATTATGGACTCTAAATCCCGATGATTTCCCAAAACGGCCCCTTGCAGAACCTTTTTGAACTCAGATGCGTTCATTCATCATCACCGCCTTCCATCAGACGGGAGCGTAGCTTTTTCAGTGCAATGCACCTTTGATTTCTAACATACTGCAACGAGCAGTTGAGCCTTTTGGCTGTTTCTGTTTCGCTCAGGTCTGTCAGAAACAGCAGTTCCATTACCTGCCGACGCTTTAATAGCAGCTCCATAAAAGCCTTTGTCAGCCGTTCCTCTTCAAAATCATACGGGGTCTGCATTCTTGTGCTGCTCGGCCATAATTCGCGTTGTGCCAGATCAATAAGCTCCTTCTCCGGTATATCCTCGTAGGATATGCCATAGATGCGCACGCGCCTATCACGCAAAAGCACATAGCGGATTACACCGGACTGTCGAAGCAAACGGTCAGCACCGTCATGCGGGCGCTGAAAGAGGAAGGGTTTGTTTCCCTTCAAGCCGGCAAGTCGGATCGCCGGGAGAAAAAGGTGTACCTGACGCAGAAAGGAAGGCTCTACGCAGCGGAAGTCCTTTCCCCACTGCACACGCTGGAGCAGCGGGTGTTCGACATCATGGGCGCAGATCGTATGAAGCAGATGACGGACGCCATCACCCTATTCAATCTTGTTTTTGAAAAAGAAATGGAGACCCAGGCAAATGAACACCCCACTGAATAAGAAATACTTTTTCCATGTCATTCCCTCCATCCTCGCGTTCGCATTGTCGGGGGTTTACACCATTGTCGACGGCTTCTTTATCGGGCAAAGCCTCGGCGACACAGGACTGACCGCTATTACCCTGAGCTATCCGATTTCGGCGCTGGTGGGCGCCATCGGCACAGGGCTTGGGCTGTCGGGGGCGATTCGCTTTACGATCCTGAGCGCACAGGGAGAAACCCAAAAGCGGCAGGAGTGCTTTTCCGGGACAACGCTACTGATGCTGATTGCCGCCGCTTTATTGACGGCGACTTTATTTGCCTTTGCCGAGCCGATTCTGTATCTGCTGGGCGCAAGAGGCGATATGCTGGTACTCTGCGTTTCCTATGCCCGCGTCATTGCACTGGGCGCCGTCTTTCAGCTACTGGCAACCGGCTTCGTCCCGTTTATCCGCAATATGGGCGGCGCGACCGTCACCATGATTGCCATGATCCTCGGATTTGTAACAAATATCGCCCTGGACTATGCCTTCGTGTGGGCTCTGAGCTGGGGAATGGCCGGCGCCGCATGGGCCACCATTATCGGCCAGGCCGTGACCATGATCGTGGCGGTCCTCTTCTTTCTTGTGAAAAAGAGCAGGTTTTGTCTCCCGGGGTCGCGGGAGCTATGCAGACTTTGGAAAAATGTCCTCACCGTCGCCATTTCGCCCTTCGGACTGACCTTTTCTTCTACGATCACGATGCTGTTTATAAATCGCTTCCTGCTGCTATACGGGAATGAGCAGGCGGTTGCGGTTTACGGCTGCATCGGCTATATTACCTCGATCCTCTATCTGCTGCTGCAAGGGGTAGGCGACGGCAGTCAGCCGCTGATCAGCCAATACTACGGAAAGGGTGACCACCGTTGCGTCCGAGCCACCCGAAAGCTGGCCTATCTGACCGCCATCGTGGTCACGGCCGCCTGCATGGTTGGCGTCTATCTCACCAGAGCAAAGGTCGGCACGCTGTTCGGTGCGTCCCGGGAGGCAAATGCCGGGGTCATTCAATACCTGCCGCTCTTCCTGGCAACGCTGCTGTGTCTGGCGTTTGTCCGCATTACAACATCCTACTTTTACGCAACGGAAAAGAACAAACTTTCCTACCTTCTGGTGTATGCCGAGCCGGTCTGCATGCTGCTGATGCTCCTGATTCTGCCGCCCGTGCTGAAGCTGACCGGCGTTTGGCTTGCCGTGCCGATCGCCCAGGTCCTTACCTTTGTGATCGCCTGGGTGGCCAAGAGGCGTGTGGATGCGGAAATTTAGAACGGCGCTGTGGACAGGGACGAGAATCGGCACACAGGCGAATCATAGTACATAAGCAGAAAGCGGATGCGTGCCGCTCCGCTTGTGAGGTATATTTTCAGGGAAGCAAGGCAAATGCGGCGTCCCATAAAAAGCCCCCTTAGCGCAGCCTCGATTTTTCGAGTGTCTGCGCTAAGGGGGCTATATTCCTCGTCCGGGGTCTCCTTTTTTATGCCGTGGGGAGCGCAGCGGGAGCCGTCATAGACAGTTGGACGGGCCTGCGTGGGCTCCGCATGGGTTTCAGCGGCTCTTACGCTTCAAGGTGGCAGTCACGGGGATCATCGCCACGGTGAAGGAAGCGGCCAGGACCCAGACGATGATGTTGCCGGTGTCGCCGGTATTGGGGGCATCGGGCTTGCCGGTCTCACCGGGAGTGCCGGGATTCACGGTACCGGGATCGGCAGGCTGCGTCACGCCCTCATAGGCGGCGGCGGTCAGGCTGCGGGAGAAGATGAAGTTGCTGGTGAAGCTGTATTCATCGGTCTGGTGTGTCTTGTGGTTCAGGACATTGGCAAACAGGGCGAGGTCCAGATTGCCGCTCTGATACTCGAAGCCCACCACACCATTGTTGAAGCGTCCGAACTGCTCGGTGAGCTCATCACTCGTCAGGCAGATGCAGCCCTGGAGCAGATCCTTGCCGGCATTCTGCACCAGAACGGTGGCACCCTGGGGAATTTCAGTGAACCAGTTGGTGCCCATACATGTACATTACATCGTCACATTCGCTGATGTAGTTGGCGTTGACCAGGGTGTTGTTGGGATACAGCACGCGGCCCAGGAAGTCGGTGCCCATGTCGCAGGAGCTGAGTGCCACACCCAGACCCCGCAGGAAGTTGTCGTTTTCTCTGAAGGCGGCGGTGCCATAGGCCATGTAGGGAGTGCCGGCCTTCACTGCGCCCACGGCCTCGTCGCTGAGCTTCTGGGAGCCCACAATGACATTGGCCTTGGCCAGATCCTCGGTCATGGTGAAGCCCATGCCGGTCAGAGCCAGCCAGTCGAAGCGGTAGTTATAGGAGCCGGCGCGCAGGGTGGCCTCCACATAGCCGGAGGTGTTATTGGCAGGCTTGCCGGGCAGGAACACCTGGGGATTGAGCAGCACGGCGGCCTTGTAGCCCGCGCCGTATACGCCGGTGGCGGTGATGACATAGTCCCCGGCGATGGTGAGGAAGTCCGCATAAGAGCAGATGAAGTTGCCCTTCTCGGTACCATCGGTGATCATGCCAACGGTCTTACCGGCCCGTAGCAGTGCGTTGACGGCGGCGGAGTCGTTGGAGACATTGTCGATGATGACATCGGCGTTCTTCACGCCATCAAACTGTGCAGCGAAGGTGGACAGATAGGTCAAGGCCTCGCTATAGCTGATGGTCTCGGGGCAGGCGTCCATAATGGTCTTATAGGCGGCGGGCTCGGCCACGATGATGCGGTCATAGCCCCGGGCGTTGCTGCGCTGGGCAAAGCTCTCGGAGTACAGGCCCTGCCACACATTGATGAAAGTGCCGTCGAACAGCTGGCTGTTGGCCAGGGAGCGCTTGGCCTGATACATGGGTACCACCATCGTACCGGCAGGATAGGTCACGCCGTTGTAGGTGAAGGCCTTGGAGGCCACATTGACCTTTACATCGTTGCGGGTCAGATACTTCATCTCAGCGGCGCCATCGTACAGATTCTTCTGGTTGACGCTGTCCATGGGGATGATGTAGCACTCGGGATAGAAGTTGCCGTTCTGGCCCTCGCCGTTATACACAGGGCGCATCAGGTCCGCCTGCTTACCGGCCTGGTCGTACTGGTCCACATACCAGGGGCCCACCAGCTCGTTGGAGTTGGTGTTGTTGACGCCCCGAGAGAACAGCTTGGCCTGGATGGTCAGCATGTCGATCTTATTTTCCTGGATGTACATTGCCTGGGTCATCAGACCGTAAGGCACGATCAGCTCGGAGGAAATGTCGCTGTAAACGGGCAGCTCCCAGGTGATACCGGCGGTACCGATCAGCACAGGGAACTGGGAGCCGTAGGCAGTGGTCATGTCATCCCAGGGCTCGGTCCAGGCCACACCGGAGGGAGAGCTATCGTCTGTCCGCAGGAAATCACGATAGGGCATCTCAAAGCTGTTGTGGTCGGGGTTATTGGCGATGGCGCCCATACCCACGGCCTCACCCAGCTGGATGAACTGCCTGGCGATCAGGTCGTACTCATAGTTGGGCTCGTGAGGCGGCGTGCAGGGCTCAATGAGCATGGCCTCCACGCGGCCGTGGATCTCGGTGAACACCATGGGGTTGAATTTATTCACCAGGGCCATGGCGTTGGAGTCCTCAAAGCTGGTCTGATTGGCCTCGTCACGGTTCGGGTCATAGCCCAGGCCAAAGGTACGGGTCATGTGCTCGTAACCCTCGATGTTCTGCTCGGGAACGATGACCATGAACACATCACTCAGCAGCTCCTTGACATTGACCTCATTTTCCTCGACATTGTAATATTCCTCCAGATTCAGCGGGCCGGAATATAGGCTGCCGTTGGCCTTATAGCCATTTTCACCGCGGATAAAGCCGATGTAAGAGGCAAAATCCTTGATCTGCTTGGGAACGGCCACGCCCTGCCGGGCCATCTCCTGTTCCAGCAGCGCCTTGCCGGCTTCGGTGAAGCCCTCCAGGGTGTTAACATTGATGGTCTCATTCTCCAGCAGGAGATGGGCAAACTCCAGAATGCCGTTGACGGCGGCGTTCTCATTGGAGTGAACATTGGGGGCGAACATGGGGACCCGCAGGTCATTAAACTCGCCGTTGGCCAGCTTGGTCAGGACCAGGTCGGGGTCGGACTCCACCAGGTCGGTGTAAGCCAGCCACTTGTCCACAGACTCCTTGGAGTCGGCAACGATTAGATAGGGCATATCATAGCCGTCCACGGTGGTATGGCCCATGGACTCCTTGGCCACATACAGGTCGGTATCCATGGCGGCCAGGGCATCGATGTCGTCATACAGCTCATACACGGTGCGGAAGCTGTCGTAGGGAACCACCTTGGCATGAACGGAGCCCACCGCCTTTTCACCGGCGGTGACATGCAGGGTGTAGTAGCCGCACAGGTCCAGATATGCACCGCCGTTGCTGTGGGGGGCGCTGTAATCCACATTGCCGGAGCAGGTACCGAAGTAGCAGTTGATGTTAATCCACAGCTTCAGAGAGACCTTGCCTGCCTCATCGACGGAAATGCCCATCTCCGTAACGGTGAACATCGGCTGGGGCTGCTGGTCCTGCTTCCACTGGGTCATCCAGGTGTCCAGCTCGCCGCCCTGATAGGGATAGGGGAATTTTTCAGGATTCAGATAGCCCCGGGTGCTGTCGCGGTCCAGGGACAGGGTCAGGTCGCCGCTCAAAGCGGTACCCAGCTCTTCCTCCGTCATGTTGGTAGGAACGGTGACCATCGCCTGGGCATCCTCCGCCAGGGAGATCTGCCAGTCGATGTCGGTATATGCGGGATAGGTATTCGCCAGGGACTTGCCGGGGACGCGCGTGTCCTTTGCCACATCTGCAACGCTTGCAAAGGCAGATGCCGGGAATACGAGAGCGAGGATCAGGACAAACGCCAGAATCTTCGTCGTCAGACGAAGATTCTGGTTGCTTCATAATTTTCTCCTTTTCTTCTCTTTCTTTTCCGTGGTGGTCCTTGGAGGTCGTCCAGCGAGAGCCGCCGCTCCGGCTTAGGGCCTGCCGCCAACTGCTCCGGCCTGCCGAAAAGCTGGTGCCGCACTTACCCTCACCGGATCGTTGGTTTCAGCTTAACATGCCCCGCCTACATTGTCAACCTGTACAAGCATAGGCAATATAGCAGAAAAAGCTTTGTGCATATTTGTTCATTCTGCCGCTATATTTCTCCATCATACACACAGATGTAGGCTGATTTTTCGGGCAGGGCGACGATACCGGCACCTTGCCGGGATTTACAGCCTAACCGTCTACCGAAGCGTGAAACTTCGGTGACAGATAAGCGTGTTAGAATGTCCGTAACGCCAGCAAAAAAGTAAAGAGCGGCATAGCCGTTAAGCTATGCCGCAGACTGTCAAGGCAGATAGACTTCAAAATCTATCTGCCTTGTGCTATTCGGGGAAACCGGTAGCGTGTTTATTTGCCGGACTTCAGGGTAAAGCCGAAGACCTTGCGAGTGAAGCCGCTCTGCATATTTTCCACGGTGGTCACCTGCATGGTGTGCCGCTTGATGCCGGAACGGTTCCACAGGGCGGCGAATTCCTCCGCAAACGCCCGCAGCGTCGGCTCCTCCTGGCTGGCAAGGCAGGGTAAAAAGTAGGTCACACAGAACAGGGCGTCCGTTTCCAACATAGTTTTGCGCTTGAGCCAAGAATAGCGGGCCCAGTCTGCCTGCAGGCCGGAGAGAATACTCTGGGCCAAGGTGTGGGTATCCGTCCCCTCCGCTAAGATCTCGGCATACAGGGGTGCGCAGTCCTGCTGGTGTGCCTGACAGTATTTGAGGTACTCACGCTTATTAAAATGGTCCATAAAGGAGCGCGAGCCTGTGATGAGCTCGGAATAGTTCAACCTTACTCCCCCTTTCGTTTACCATTGTAGCCGAGCTGTAGGCTGATGTCCGCTGTCACCGCCAGCAGGCGCTCAATGGTGTCTTTTTTGAACTCAGGGTTCACACGAGAGGCTCGGGTAGACACGCTGACGGCAGCGACGGGATCGCCGGCGTAATTAAAAATGGGGCAGGCAATGCAGTAGACCCCCACTTCATTTTCCTCGTTGTCGGTGGCGTAGCCCGTTTCCCGAATGACGGCCAGAGACTGCTTCAAAACATTTAGGTCGGTGATGGTGTTGGGAGTGATGGCACGGATGTCGCTGGCGTTCCATATATCGTCTACATTGTGCTCGGGCAGGAAGGCGAGGATGCATTTGCCAACACCGGTGCAATACAGCGGGTTGCAGCTGCCCACGCGGGATCCCATGCTCATCAGCATGGTGCCCGGCTCGACCTTATAGAGATAGGTAACATACGGGCCGTCCCGCTGCACAAGGTGAACAACTTCGCCTACATAATTGGAAAGGGCGTTGAGACGATCTTTGGCAATGGTCACCAGATCGAAAGACCCCGACAGCCTGCCGCCGATCTCCAAAAAGCGAAGGGTGAGGCAGTACTTATTCGTGTACATTTCCTTTCGAGCGTAGCTCCGATTTACCAGACAGTGTAAAAGGCGGTGCACGGTGCTGGAGTGCAGACCGGTCATTTGCGAAAGTTCCCGGATCGACAAACCCTCCGGCGCAGCGGATAGGATCTCGATGATGTCCAAAACACGGTCAATTGACTGAACAGGAGCCGCTGAAATGTTCTGCGGCGCAATGCGATTCATAAGAAAAATACTCCCCCGTTATTATATAATTTATTTATAGTGTAATTTTATAATTTGTTTATAGTATATCAGGAGTAAATTCATTTCGCAATATGAAATGCAATTTCGAGGTATGATTCGGCATTTTTCACAACATCTGGTAAAAGCAATTGTAAGGAGTAACAAAAGACCCGAGCAGGACGCATTTTGGATATTTTTTTTCTTGACAGGGGCTGAATTTGATGGCTTAATAATATCATAATACAAAATATAATTCCATAATGTGAAAAGAGTATGTGCGATGAAGGAACAAGTATTGGACAGCATCCTGCGCAACAAGGTCGTTGCCATTCTTCGAAATGTAGATGATGACAAGATCTACCCCACCGCAGAGGCGCTCTACGCCGGAGGGATCAGACTTCTGGAGGTCACATTCAACCAAAGCGGTCCCGATCCCATCGGCGGCACAGTCAGCCAGATCCGCCGGCTGTGCAAGGAGTTTGAGGGTCGAATGTATATAGGAGCCGGCACAGTGATGACGGCAGAGCAGGTGCAGGCAGCAAAGGGAGCCGGGGCATCTTTTATCATTTCTCCCAATGTTTCCCGGGCCGTCATCGAGAAGACCGTAGCTCTTGACATGGTATCGATGCCCGGCGCCATGACTCCTACAGAGATTGCCGACGCCCACGACTACGGTGCAGATCTGGTAAAGGTTTTCCCGGCATCGATTCTTGGTGCAGCCTATGTCAAGGCGGTTCGGGCACCGCTGGAGCACATTCCCCTTATAGCCGTGGGCGGCATTGACAGCGGGAATGTAGCTGAGTTCGCAAAGGCAGGCTGCTGCGGCTTTGGCATCGGTGGAAGCCTGGTGAGCAAAAAGATGATACAGAGCGGCAACTATGACGCGCTGACACAAACGGCAAAGGATATCTTCGCTGCGCTGCAGTAAAACAGATGGAGGCAGACAATGAAAAGAGTAATTACTTTTGGAGAGATTATGATGCGCCTGAACCCCGAGGGCTATCTGCGGTTCGTTCAGGCGGACAGGTTTGAGGCGACCTACGCCGGCGGCGAGGCCAATGTGGCGGTTTCGCTGGCCAACTACGGCGAAAACGCCGCTTTTGTGAGCAAGGTGCCGGCCCACGAGATCGGGCAAGCGGCTGTCAATGAGCTGCGCCGCTACGGCGTGGATACATCTATGATGGTTCGGGGCGGCGACCGCTTGGGTATCTACTTTGCAGAAAAGGGCGCCTCCCAGCGTCCGTCCAAGGTGATTTACGACCGGGCCAACAGCGCCATTGCCAAGGCATCCCGCTCCGATTTCGACTGGGACGAGATTCTCAAGGGCGCAGACTGGTTTCACTTCACAGGCATCACCCCGGCTCTGGGCGGGGAGCTGCCCCAGATTTGCCTGGACGCCTGCAAAAAGGCCAAGGAGCTGGGCGTGAAGGTCTCCTGCGACCTGAACTACCGCAAGAAGCTGTGGACCCGGGAGGAAGCCAACCGGGTGATGACGCAGCTGATGTCCTATGTGGATGTATGCATCTCCAACGAGGAGGACGCCAGCGATGTGTTTGGCATTGTGGCCGATAACACAGACATCAACACCGGGAAAATTGACCGGGACGGCTATATCAGTGTGGCCACGAAGCTGCAGGAGCGCTTCGGCTTTGAAAAGGTGGCCATCACCCTGCGGGGCAGCATCAGTGCCTCCGACAACGACTGGGCCGGCATGCTCTACAGCGACGGCAAGGCGTGCTTCTCCCACAACTATCGGGTCCACATTGTGGACCGTGTGGGCGGCGGCGATTCCTTCGGCGGCGGCCTGATTTACGCTCTGCTCAACGGCTACGACCAGCAGAAGGCCATCGACTTCGCCGTGGCAGCCTCCTGCCTGAAGCACAGCGTGGAGCACGACTTCAACATGTGCTCCGTGGCAGAAGTAGAGTCTCTGGCCGGTGGCAATGCGTCCGGCCGGGTGCAGCGGTAAGAAAAATGAAAACACCGTTTTCGCAGGAGAACATCGGCGAAGTGATCTTCGCTTTGCAGCCATCCAGACCTATATTGTGTACCACGAAAAATGCCGACGGAACAGATCATGTGGCGCCGTTTGGCTGGTGCACGCCCATCTCTCAGTACCCACCTATGCTGGCTCTGGCCATCGCCTGCAAGCCGCATCGGTCGCAGACCCTTGTCAACATCGAGCGGGACGGCGAGTTCGTCGTGAATCTGCCGGACATGTCGCTGGCGGACAAGCTGGTGGAAACATCCTATAAAACAAAGCTGGGAGAAAACAAGTTTGATAGGAGCGGCTTTACCCGCATGTCCTCCCGAATGGTGAAGCCCGTGTGCATCGAGGAATGCAGGGCGCATTTGGAGTGCAGGGTGCGCCGAATCGACTATCCCGGCGACCACGGAGTGATTTGTGCGGATATTGTGTACGCCTGCTATGATGACGATGCGTTCGGGGGGCACATGCTCATTGACACCCGGCATTTTCGCCCGGTCATTCATTTGCAGAATGTGAACCCCAAAGAGGCCGACTCCCAGATCCATGTGTTCCTGAAGGCGGCGGATGTGGAGGTTTGCCAAGTTCCTTTTCCCAAGCAAAAAAGCATTGAACAGTGAACAATAGGAGAATATCATGGGTATTTATACACTAAAAAAGGAAGATATTTCCCCGCTGCTGAAGGGCTTGACTGTATACGGCACCGGCGGCGGAGGTGAGCCGGAATTCGGCCAGGTGATCCTGGACAACGAATTCGCCCAGGGCCGTGACTGCCGAGTCATTGATCTGCAGGATGTGGAGGACGATGCGTTTGTATGCAGCGGCGGGATCATGGGCAGCGTGAAGGCTCTGGAGAATGTCGCCTATTCTGACATCGTGGCCGAGTGGGAAGCCGAATTCCCGCTGGTGAATGCCGTGCGGACTATGGAGCGACTGATGGGGAAAAAGGTGGACTACATGGTCCCCTTTGAGACCGGCGGACTGAATACCCCGGTTATCATGGCGGCCTGCAACCGGCTGGGCATTCCCATGATCAACGGTGACGGCGTGGGTCGTGCAGCTCCGGAGACACAGATGACCTGCTTCATCGGTCACGGCGTCAGCCTGTATCCCATGCCCTTGTCCGACCGCTACGGCAACACCGTGATCGTGGAAAAAGCAGACTCCTCTACTTATGCCGACGAGGTGGGCAGATTCATCGTGTGCAAGGGCGGCGACATGGGAGCAAACGCCCATTACCCCATGAGCGGCGCCCAGGCAAAGAAGGCCTGTGTGCCTGACACCGTCCTGGACGCACTGGAGCTGGGCAGAAAGATCGAGGCCAGCCAGGCCCAGGGCATCAGCGCATGCGAGGAAGTTATAAAGCACTTTGAGGCCAAGGAACTGTTCTGCGGCACCATTGACAAGATTGAGGGCGTGGACAAGGGTGGCTTCTACCTGACCAATATTCACATGGTGGGTGACGGCTGCTTTGCCGGACACACGGCGGAGGCTGTGTTCAAAAATGAGAGCATGGCTCTGTGGGTGGACGGTGAGCTGAAAATCATGTTCCCGGATCGGCTGTTCATGCTGGATCCCGCCACGGGTCTGGGCGTGCCCACGGTGACACTGCAGCAGGGCACAGCGCTGAAGCTGGTGGCGACGCCCTGCCACCCGAGGATCGCAGAGTTTATCCAAACACCCATCGGTCAGCAGAGCATGGGCGCTTATCGCTACGGGTATCCGGAGCTGAAGTATTTTGCGTTCAAGAAGTGAGCCTGAAGGGGGGAAAACGATTTGAACGATATTATTTTGGAAACAAAAGGGCTCGGAAAGAGCTTTAACGGCAACTGGGTGCTGAAAGATGTGGATTTTGACCTGCGAAGAGGCGAGATTCACGCTCTGGTGGGTGAAAACGGCGCAGGAAAGTCCACATTTATCAAAATGCTCTCCGGCGTCTACCACCCCGATGCCGGCTCTATTGAGTTGGAGGGCAGTGCAGAGGACATCACCAATGTGGCCGTCAGCGAAAAGCTGGGGATCCGCACGGTGCATCAGGAGATTAATCTGGTCCCCTATTTCAGCATTTATGAAAATGTTTTCATCGGTTCCGAAATGACCAAGCGCATTGCCGGCATTAAAGTGATCGACAAGAAGAATATGCGCAAACGCTCGCAGGAAGTGTTGTCCATGATGGACATTCACATTGACCCCAAAACCTCTGTGGCTGCTCTGAACGCCACCATGCAGAAGGTGGTGCAGATTTGTTCCGTGTTGGTGTATGACCCCAAGATCGTTATTTTTGACGAGCCCACGGCGGCTTTAGGTGTCAATGAGCAGAAGCGTCTGCTGGAGATCATCCGCAAGCTGAAGGAGCGGGGGCTGACGATCATCTACATCTCCCACAACCTGGAAGAAGTGGAGCTGATCGCAGACCGCTGCACGGTGTTCAGAAATGGCGAAAAGGTTGGCCTTCTGGAGCGGGATCAGATGAAGATTGAGAACCTGATCCCGATGATGCTGGGCAACAAAACCTATAACAACTATAAGCGTGACAAGTCCTATGCCACTGACGAAGTAATCCTGGAGTACAAGAATGTCAGCACCCACAGGCTGCAGGATGTGTCCTTCCAGCTGCACAAGGGCGAGATCATCGGCTTTGCGGGCACCGTGGGTGCAGGCAAATCGGAAACGGCGCAGGCTGTTTTCGGAATAGACAAGCTTACCGGCGGCCAGATTCTTGTGGACGGCAAGGAATATAAGCACACCACCGGAGGTGCCATTGCCGCAGGCGTTGCGCTGGTGCCGGAGGAGAGACGGATCCAGGGCATCATTCCGGACTTTACACTAACAAAAAATGTGACGCTGGCCTTCCTGAACAAGTGGATCAAGCGGGGCGTCATTCAAAATAAGAAAGAGCGGGCCACTACGGACGAATACATCAAGAGATTGTCCGTTCGAACCACGGATGCCACGCAGTTTATCAAGAACCTCTCCGGCGGCAATCAGCAAAAGGTGATTCTTGCCCGTTGGCTTGCGGGTGACTTCACAGTCGGCGTTTTTGACGAGCCCACAAAAGGAATCGACATTAAGGCAAAAGAGGATATTTATATTCTCATCGATCAGCTGGCCTCTGAGGGCAAGGGCGTGATGATGATGTCGTCCTATCTGCCTGAGCTCCTGACCACCTGCGACAGGATCTTTGTTATGAAAGAGGGCAAAATTGCAGGTGAGTTCTCCACCCACGACTTTGAGGGCGATCTGGAGAGCCAAATTACAAAAGTTATGCTGGGAGGAAATATTAATGAGTAAGCTAAATGCCAACAGCCTGAAAAGGTTTGATGCCATCACCATGATCCGCCACTACGGCACGGTGGCCTTCGGCGTGGTCATGTTCATCGTATTCTCTGTGCTGTGTAAGAGCTTCTGCACATGGGACAACCTCATGATTATGCTGCGTAGCATGAGTATGCTGTGCATCTGCGCGCTGGGCTTCACCTTCGTTATGGCGGCCGGCGGTTTCGATATGAGTATCGGCGATGCATCGGGCCTGGTCAATATGATCTTTGTGTACTCCCTGATCTCTTACGGCAACCTGCCGCTGTCCATTGTCCTGGGCCTGCTGATCGGCGTGGGCGTGGGTCTGCTCAACGGCGTGCTGGCCGGCATTATCGGCCTGCCCGACTTCATTGCTACCTATGCGGTGGGCTCCATCACGCTGGGCATTAAAATGCTGCTCTCTAAGGGCAATCCCACCAACATCCCCAAGGACGCAGGTCTGCCTTCCTTTACCTTTGCCATCGGCCAAGGCCGGGTCAACATCCTCGGCGTAGAGGTCCCCGTTCCCGTTCTCATTATGATCGTGTTCTGCATCCTGGTGGTATTTATCCTGAAGAAAACGCCTCTGGGCCGCCGAATCTATGCCATCGGCGGTAACAAGGTGGCCAGCCAGTACAGCGGCATCAATGTGAAAAAGTACCGTGTGATCAGCTTCCTGTTCTCCGGCGTATTCCTGGCGGTGGCCTCCATCATGCAGACTTCCCGCCTTGGCTCCGGACAGCCTTTGGCCGGCACCGACTTCCTGATGGACACCATCGCAGCGGTCTATCTGTCCACCACTATGTTCGGCGAGGGTGAGCCCACCCCCGAGGGCACCATCACAGGCGTGTTCATCATCACAATGCTGACCAACGGCATGACCATGCTGGGCATGCAGTATTACTTCCAGTATATCACCAAGGGTGTCATCGTCATTCTGGCGGTCATGATGTCCATTGCACTGGGCAAAAAGTCCAAGTAAAAACGGCCACATGTATCATTAAAACGGAGGAAAAACATATGATTCGAGTTCTTGGCTTTTGCGCATCCCCCCGGGTCGGCAACAGTCTGTTTCTGCTCAATCAGGCGCTGGAGTCCGTAAAGGCCCGCGCTGCAGAGCTGGGCGAAGAGGTAGAGATCGACACCTGCACCATCCGGGCCAAAAAGCTGGCCGGCTGCGTGATGTGTCAGGGCTGTATGCAGGACGGCATTTGCCGCATTAAGGACGATTTCGGCGAGCTGCAGGAAAAGTGGCTGAAGGCGGATGTCGTCATCTACAGCGTTCCGGTGTATCACATGGGCGTCCCCGCCCAGCTGAAGGCATTTCTGGACCGCTTGGGCAACAGCTCTTTCGGCCGCTATAAGAAAATCTTCGGCGAGGACATGGTGACCACTCCCCGGCCTATGAAGGTGATCGGGTGCATCTCGCAGGGCATCCACAGCAACTCCGGCCAGGAGAACACCATCCTGCAGATTATCAACTCCGCCCTGATCAGCGGGTGCGTTCCCGTTGTGGGCGACATGTGGGAGAGCTATGTGGGCGCAGGCGGCTGGACGCTGAACGACGAGTCCAGAAACGCCCTTGAGAAGCAGTTTGCAGCCGGTGAGGAGAGTGCCCGTGTGGCAGTGGTTTCCTCCAGATCGTTGGCTGTGCGTGCCATGGATCTGGCTGTGCTGCTCCACAACGGCGCCAAGAACAGCCCCGCAGTGATGAAAGACCCCAAGTACATCGCCTTTAAAGAGACCATTAAGGACTGATAGTTGACAGAGGGATCTGTTTGCTATAAAAAAGGTCATGTCATGCAGCGCCATGGCAGGACCGGAAGACAAACACCACACTAAAAGGAGGAAAACATGAAAAAAGTATTTGCACTGATCCTTGCTCTCGTAATGAGCATGAGCCTGTTCGCCTGCGGACAGAGCGGTTCCAAGGATGACGGCCAGAAGAAGTTCAAGGTCGCCATCAACTTCTGGGGCCAGGCCAACTTCTTCGCCCGTGTGGGCAAAGAGGCCATGGAAGACGAGCTGACCAAGCTGGGCTGCGAGATCATCCCCACCGTGACGGACAACATTGCTGACCGTATGAAGGCCATTGAGAACGCCACCGCTTTGGGCGTTGACGCCATCATCGTGCAGGAGGGCGACATCACCGAGGCTGAGACCGCCGTTCTCGAGGCAAAGCAGAAGGGCATCATCATCGGCTCCATGGACTCCGGCACCGCCGACTATGTGGACTTCTATGTTGCGTCCGATAACCCCCTGCTGGGTAAGTCCACTGCCGAGGCTCTGGTGGAGAAAATGGGTACCAAGGGCAGAATCATTGAGATCATCAATGACGCCGGCTCCATGATCCGTATGCGCAAGGAAGCCGCCCACAAGGTGTTCGACCAGTACCCCGACATTGAGATCGCTTACAGCCTGGTTTACTCCTGGCCTGACTACGACGCCGACATCATGGATCAGGTTTCCGCTATCCTGACCAAGGAAGGCGACAACATCAGCGGCGTGTTCGCATCCTTCGACGGCGTGGGCGTTTCCGCTTACAAGGCCATCAAGGAGTTCGGCCTGCAGGACAAGATATTCATCTGCGGCGTTGACGGTGACCCCGATGTTTACGCGCTGATGAAGGCTGACGGCGAGAACTGCAACTATATCTGCACCATGGCCCAGGATCCCGACACCATGGCTCGCACCTGCGTGCGTGCAGTGGTGGACCTGCTGAACGGCAAGACCCTGGATTCCAAGGTCGAATACATCCCCGGCATTAAGGTCACTCCCGCAAACGTGAACGAAATCGGGTAATCGATAGTTTAATAAGCGGAACGGATAGTCGGGGCTTATGCCCCGGCTGCCGTCTCGCCTACTTGAAAGGAGCTTAGAATAATGGCATTTTGGCATGTGAATAGAGAAGACATAGATGCATATCTGATGGGCATGTCCACCTATGGCACCGGCGGCGGAGGTAATCCGGAAACCGGCAGAGCCCTGCTGAATGCGGGGCTGGACAACGGCAGAGTGTTCAACATGGTGGATCCGATGGATGTTCCCGATGATGCGGTAATCTGCTCCGGCGGAATTATGGGCAGTGTCCGCCGTCTCTCCGACGAGGAGATTACAGATCCGGAAAGCTCCGCCAAAATGCTGGTTAAGTCGATCCGCACCATGGAGCAGATCCAGGGCAAGAAGGTCGACTATCTGATCCCCTTTGAGGTTGGCGGGTCCAACACGCCGGTGATTATGTCCGCCGCCGCAATGATGGGTATTCCCTGCATCGACGGCGACGGCGTGGGCCGTGCGGCTCCCGAGACGCAGATGACCACATGGATCGGCAAGGGCATTTCCCTGACGCCCATGCCCGTTGTGGCCGAGGACGGCAGCAGCGTGGTGGTCATGGGCGGCAGCGAGCCCACCTATGCCGACGAAATCGGCCGCGTGGTGGTGGTAAAGGGCGGCGGCAGCGCAGCCAATTCCCACTACTTTATGACCGGCAAGCAGATGAAGGAAAGCTCCTGCCTGAACATCCTGTCCCGGGCCTTGGAGCTGGGCAAAGTGCAGAAGAAGGGCAAGGAAAGCGGCACGAATGTGGTGGATCAGGTGCGCAGCATGCTGGGTGGCAAGACGCTGATCCGCGGCACAGTCCGCAGCGAAAAGGGCGTGGACGAAGGCGGCTTTTATCTGACCGAGCTGCTGGTGGACGGCACGAATGAGTGGAAGGGACATGAGGCACGCCTGATCCTGAAGAATGAGACCATGGTCATATGGGTGGACGGACAGCTGCGCTGCGTGTTCCCCGACTATATTTTCATGCTGGACGCTAACACCGGCGCTGCCATTCAAACGGCGGACATCAAGGCCGGTATGGAGATTGAGTTCGTAGGCGCCCCCTGCGACCGGCGTCTCAGCGAGACCCTGAATACCGACATCGGCAAGGCGGCTTTTACCCCCAAGAGATACGGCATGACGGATCTGGACTATGTTCCGTATGCTGAGCTAAACAAATAATTGACTGATATAGAAAGGATCTGAATATTATGGCTAAAACTTGTACTTGGGCTTTTATCTTCCGCAGTGACGGAGCACACCCCGATGTGGACTATACGGAAATGATGCACTGCGGCAACCGCTTCCTGATTTACGGCACGAACACCGTGGAGGAAGGCTGTGAGGTGGCCAAGCGCATCGTGGAGGAGGAGAACTGCATCCTCATCGAGCTGTGCGGCGGCTATGGCCCCGACGGAGCGCAGAAAATCATTGACGCTATCGGTGGAAAGATACCCGTGGGCTATGTCACCTATCCGGAATCTGAGATCCCCAAGCTGTCTATTTTGCAAGACTGATTTCTTTCGGGAGGTTTCCTATGTTTGCGAAGTTTGAGTACACCGCTCCTGCCACGGTTGAGGAGCTTCTCGGTATTCTGGCTCAGGAAAAGGCAGGAACCGTGATCTACGGCGGCGGAACTGATGTTATAGTGGACTTGCGCAGCGAAAAGCTGCAGGCAGAGCGCCTGATCGACATCAAGACGATCCCCGAGCTGCGCCGCATCACGGAGAAAAAAGACCGCATCTGCGTGGGCTGCGCCGCGACGCTCACGCAGATCCATGATGACCCGCTGGTGAACAGGTATGCGCCCACCGTGGCGCAAGGCTGCGGGCAGGTGGGCAGTGTACAGATCCGCAACAAGGGCACGCTGGCCGGCAACATTCAGACCGCATCTCCGGCGGGAGACGGGCTCAACGGCGCCATGGCGGCCGATGCCGTGGCGGTTTTACAGTCGGTGTCCGGTCAACGCAGAGTGCCGCTGACGGAGTATATCGTCGGTCCCCGCAAGACCCAGAAAAAAAACGACGAATTTCTGGCTTATATCGAGATACCCAAAAAAGAGATGACCTTTGCCGAATTCTTCAAGGTGGGCCGCCGTAATGCGCTGGCTATTTCCGTTGTGAATGGAGCGGTGACGCTTTTGCAGCGCAGCGGAGTGGTGGAGGACTGCCGCATCGTGGTGGGAGCGGTTGCGCCCACGCCGCTTCGCATGGTGCAGGCGGAGGAAATACTGCGGGGCGAAAAGCTCACGGCGGAGCTGGCAGCGAAAATCGGCAAGCTGGTTTCGGCCTCGGTGCATCCTATTTCCGACATCCGTGCCAGTGCAGAGTACCGTGGGTATATGGCCGGCACAATGGTCAAGCGGATGCTGGACAAGGCCATGGAGGGCTGAGAGATGGTAACATTTACATTAAACGGAAAAACAGTGACTTCTCACAGTCCCTGCAACATGACGCTGCTGGAGGTTCTGCGAAAAGAGTTTTATCTCACCGGCGTGAAAAAAGGCTGTGAGACCGGTGAGTGCGGCGCATGCACGGTACTCTTCGATGGGAAAAATGTGAACTCCTGCATGATGCTTATCGGCGAAGCCGAGGGGCACGATATCATCACCATTGAGGGCCTTGCGAAAAACGGCGAGCTGAGCGCCGTACAGCGCGCGTTTGCGGAGGTCGGAGCCATTCAGTGCGGCTACTGCACACCGGGCATGATCCTCTCCGTGGAGGGCCTGCTGCGCAGGAACCCCGATCCAACGGTGGAGGAGATCAAAGAGGGCATCGGCGGAAATCTCTGCCGCTGTACGGGCTATCAGCAGATTGTGGAGGCCGTACAGTATGCGGTGAACTGGAGGAAACAGCATGAGTGAGGTGAAAGCTTTCCGCTTGGATGCGGTGGACAAGGTAACAGGCCGGGCCAAATACGGCGCAGATTACTATGACCCGCACATGCTGTATGCCAAGGTGTGCTGGGCTCCCGCTCCCCATTGTCGCATCAATAAAATCGATATCAGCGAGGCAAAGGCGATTCCGGGCGTATATGGTATCGTTACCAGAAAAGACATCACCGGCCCCAATCTGACAGGCGTATTCACTGTCTTTGACCGGCCCGTGCTTGTGGGCGAGGGCGAGGAGTGCAAATTCGTGCAGGATGCCATTGCTCTGGTGGCTGCCGACACGGAGGAGATCGCCATGGAGGCCGTACGCAAAATACATGTGGACTACACTGAGCTGCACGGCGTGCACACCGCCGAACAGGCACTGGAGGAGCACTGCGAGCCTTGCGTGGAGAGGTCCGTGCAGCGCGGTGACATGGCCAAAGGCTGGGCGCAAGCTGCGGTGACGGTGGAGGAGGACTACTATATTCCCCTGGGCGAACATAGCTACATCGAACCCGAGGGCGGCTATGCCTGCATAGACGAGAGCGGCGTGATCAAGGTTTACTGCGGAACCCAGGATCAGACCATGAACCAGCGCAGCATATGCCGGGCGCTGGACTATCCCTTCAGCAAGGTGCATTACCATGTTCCCTATGTGGGCGGCGGCTTCGGTGGTAAACACCTGCTCACCGTGCAGCCCTATCTGGTTTTGCTGTGCGCAGTGCTGCAAAGGAGCGTCCATCTGACATGGACCCGTGAGGAAAGCATTGCCTTTAGCTGCAAAAAGCAGGGCACATTCGGCAGGATTAAGCTGGGTCTGGACAAGGACGGCAAGATCTGCGCTCTGGAGGGGCATATCGACGGAGCAGGCGGTGCCTATCTGGCCAACAGCGGCGACAACTGCAACGGCGTTATCGCCGGCATGGCGGGGCCCTACCTTGCGCCCAATGTTAACCTGACGGGCAGCATGTATTACACCACCAGCCCCGAGCAGGGTGCCTTCCGCAGCGTCGGTGCCATGGACGGCTGCACCGTGTTTGAAACGCTTCTGACGGAGGCGGCTGATAAGCTGGGGATGGATCAGCTGGAGGTGAGAAAGCGCAACTTCCTGCGCACGAAGGAGGAGGTAGAGCACTGCTCTGAGCCCTGCTTCATTCGGATGAATTCTCCCCGCTGGCCCATAGACGAGCTAATGGACATGTGTCTAAAGGAAGCGGGGAAGCTTCCGCCTCCGAAGCCCGGCAAGCACTATGGCCGGGGCTACTCCGCCGCCAAGGCCGCCTACGCAACCCGAAATACCGACTGGCATTCCGGTTCTCCCGTGCAGATGCATATGTTCATGGATGGCTCTATCACCGTGTATACGGGCTTTGAGGAGCTGGGGCAGGGTGTCACAGGTGTTGCGACAAGGATCTGCGCACAGGCCATGGACACCGACGAAGACAAAATCACCGTTCTGCGGAGCGACACCCATGTTACGCCGCCTGCAGGCGCACTGGGCTTTTCTCAGGCCACGGTCAGTGTCGGAAACAGCATTATCCGGGCGGCCAACCTGATGAAGGAAACGCTCTGCAAGAAGGCGCAGACCTACCTTGAAACCGACGAGGAGCTTACCTTCAAGGGCTACGCATTTTATGATAAGAATGGCAAATGCGTGCTGAACTGGGAGGAATTCGGCAAATACATCTTTGCGCAGGTGGACTATCTCAGCGTTGTGGCCCGTGACCGGGGCGATAAGGAAACGGCCATTGAGTATGGCGTCACGCCCATAGCTTGCGTCTGCGATGTGGAGGTGGACGATGAGACCGGTGAGGTGAAGATCCTGCAGATCATTCACGCCCATGATTCCGGCAAGGTGGTCCATGAACCCAGCGCCAGAGGACAGGTTCTCGGTGCCACGGTCATGAGTCAAGGCTGCTACCTGATGGAAGAGTTCAAAATGCGGGACGGGTACCCGGAAACGCCGTCGCTGGCGCAGTACCTGATCCCCACCGCCATGGATATTCCCGAAAAGAACACGGCTCTTTTCCTGGAGGGCAACGGAGCGGACGACTGTCCTTTCGGCGCCAAGGGCCTCGGAGAGCACCCTATGTATACCACCGGCGCAGCCATTTCGGGCGCTATATACGATGCCATTAAAAAGCCCATGCTGCATCTGCCAGTGACGCCGGAAAAGATTTTAAAGGCAATGAATAAATTTTAACAGACGCTTTCCGCCGCCCTGCAGACGGCAGATGGCACAGGTGAGGTTAATCGATGAGTAAGGAAATTCAAAATAAATTGGCAGCGTCCGGCCTGGTCCCCGTGGTGGTTCTGGAAGATGCCAACGATGCGCTTCCCACGGCCAAGGCACTTCTTGCCGGCGGCCTGTGTGTGATGGAGATAACCTTCCGCACGGCGTGTGCGGCGGAAGCCATTTCTCTGGTGGCGGAAAACTGCCCGGAGATGACTGTGGGCGCCGGAACCGTTGTGACGCTGGAGCAGTGTAAAAAGGCCGTGGCCTGCGGCGCAAAGTTTATTGTATGCCCCGGCTTTGATGCCGAGGTCGTGGCTTGGTGTGTGAAGAACGACATTGCCGTTACGCCCGGCTGCGTGACGCCCAGCGAGATCATGGCGGCCATGAAGCTGGGGCTGGATGTGGTGAAGTTTTTCCCTGCCGGAGTCTATGGCGGCCTGGATGCCATGAAGGCACTGTCCGGTCCCTTCGGCACCGTAAAGTTTATCCCCACCGGCGGCGTAAACGCAAAAAATTGCGGTGAGATTATCGCCGCCCCCTTTATTCACGCCGTAGGCGGTAGCTGGGTCTGTGCAAAAGCGGACATTGCAGCCCATAATTTTGACAAAATTACAGCCCTCTGCAAAGAGGCCCGCGCCAAAATGCTGGGTTACGAGCTGGGGCATATGGGGATCAATCAGGACAGCAGAGAGCAGTCCATTGCCACCTGCGCTCGGTTTAAGGACGCTTTCGGCTTTGAAACCAAGGTGGGCAATTCCTCTAACTTTGCCGGCGCCGGCATTGAGGTAATGAACACGCAGTTTTTGGGCGAAAAGGGCCACATTGCCATTCTGACAAACTCCGTTCCTTTGGCAATGAGCGATTTGGAAGGCAAGGGCTTCCGCTTCAAGACGGAGACCGCAAAATATAAAAACGGCCGCCTGACCGCCATCTATCTGGAGGAATCCATCGGCGGATTTGCGGTGCATTTGGTGCAGAGATGAGGAAATGTAACATGGAATTTATCAGTCAAAAAGCAAAGGGTCTGAAGCAGGGTGCCATCCGTGCCATGTTTGACCGGGCAGGAACTATGACCAATGTTATCTCCTTGGGCATTGGCGAGCCGGACATGGCCACGCCGCAACTGGTTTGCGACGCAGCCACGGAAGCGCTGCATAAGGGAATCACTCACTATACGCCCAACGCCGGGACGCTGGACTTCAGAAAGGCCATTGCCGCCAAGAGCTACCTCAAGGACATCGGCTATGACCCCGCCAGAGAAATCATCGTGACCAATGGCGGCATGGGGGCACTGAGCCTGCTGTTTCTGGTGATTCTGGAGGAGGGGGACGAGATTCTCATTCAGGATCCCCAGTGGCTGAACTATGTGGCACAGGTGGAGTACTGCGGCGGCAAGGCGGTTCGTGTGCCCACTGACAAGGCACATAATTTCATTATGCAGCCGGAGACCATCGAAAAGCTCATCACGCCGAAGACCAAGGCACTGATGATTAACACGCCCAATAACCCCACCGGCTCCGTGATGGATGAGGAGACCATGCGCCAAATCGCCGAGATTGCCGTGAAGCACGACATCCTCGTCATCTCAGATGATGTGTATAACACCCTGCTCTATGACGGAGCAAAGAACACCTGCATCGCCGCTTTTCCCGGCATGAAGGAGCGGACGGCCGTGGTGAACAGCCTGTCCAAGAGCTATGCCATGACCGGCTGGCGCATCGGCTTTGTGGCCGGTCCGGCGGAGCTTGTAAGCGCCATGACAAAATGTCAGGAGAACTTCAACGCCTGTGCCAATGCGCCCGGCCAATACGCCGGCACCGTGGCCCTTGCACACCCCGAGCTCTGTGAGGAGCTGCGAAAGGTGTTTGAAAATCGGCGCAGGCTCCTACTGGACGGCCTGAAGGGTATCAAGGGCATCGAGAGCAACGACCCCAAGGGCGCATTCTATGTGTTTGCAGATATCTCCAGCTTCGGTCTGAGTAGTGCAGACTTCTGCAACCGTCTGCTGGACGAGCAGAAGGTGGTCTGCATCCCCGGCAGCGCATTCGGCGCATGCGGGGAGGGCTTTATCCGCATTGCCTATACTTGCTCGGACAGTGATCTGGTCGAGGCTGTGGCCCGGATCAAGACATTCTGTGAGTCGCTGTAAAAAAACTGAGCTTTGGCAGCCCGGCGCACTGGTTCGGGCTGCCAAAAAACTTGTATTTATTAGGAGAAATAATATGTCAGCGTTATCCAAATTGCAGCCAAAAGCGGTTTTTTCTTATTTTGAGCGACTCTGCAGTGTGCCCCATGGAAGCGGCAACACAAAGCAAATCAGCGACCTCTGCATTGCCATGGCGGAGGAACTGGGGTTGGAGTGGCGGCAGGATGTATCCAACAATGTTGTGATATGGAAAAAGGCTTCTCCCGGCTGCGAGAATAGCAAGCCTATTATCCTGCAGGGACATCTTGACATGGTTTGCGCCAAGGAGGACGGCTGCACCAAGGACATGACCCGGGAGGGGCTGGACCTGCGGACGGACGGCGAGTGGGTCTGGGCGGACAAAACCTCTCTGGGCGGGGACAACTGCATTGCCGTTGCCATGATTTTTGCCATTCTTGCGGACAAGACGCTGGTGCACCCGCCTCTGGAAGCCGTGTTCACGGTGGATGAGGAGGTCGGCATGGACGGCGCCGCTGCGCTGGACTGCTCCGACATAAAGGGCAGGAAGCTCCTGAATCTGGATTCAGAAGAGGAGGGCGTTTTCACTGTTTCCTGTGCCGGGGGTGCTCGGGCAAATTGCTTTATCCCCGCTGCCCGGGAGGGCCTGTGCGACGAAGTCTGCTACCAGGTGACGCTGGACGGGCTGCTGGGTGGTCATTCCGGTGGTGAGATCAACAAGGGCCGAGGGAACGCCAATGTTTTGATGGCCCGTGTGCTTTACGCTGCTTCACTGGAGATGGACGGCCTTCGGCTGTGCGGCATTTGCGGCGGCCAGTTTGACAATGTAATCTGCCCGAAGGCCGAGGCCGTGGTGGCGGTGCCGGCGGAGAGCGCAGAAAAATTCTGCAGCCTTATCGCTCAGTACTGCTGTGTTCTGCAAAATGAGTATGCCGCCAGTGATGCAAGGCTTCGCCTGACTTGCTGCCGCGCGGCGGAACAGCCGGCACTGTCCTGTGGGAAAACAGAGGCCGTGCTGACCACGCTCTTTTCTCTGCCGCAGGGCGTGCAGGAAATGAGCTTCGACTTTGCCGGACTTGTGCAGACATCGCTGAATATGGGCACCCTTGCCATGAAGGAAGACGGCGTACATTTTTCTTACTCCGTGCGCTCGTGCATCGCCTCCCAGAAAAAAGACCTTCTGCGCAGGGTATCTGCCATTGTGACCTCCGGCGGAGGCACGGTAGAGATCAACGGGGATTATCCCGGCTGGCAATTCCGGAAGGAATCCGCTTTCCGGGATGTAATCCTGCAAAGCTATAAAAATGTGACCAGCGAGGATGGACGCATTGAAGCCACCCATGGCGGCCTTGAATGCGGATTGTTTATCGAGAAAATTCCCGGGCTGGATGCCGTATCCATGGGGCCGGAGCTCCATGATGTGCATTCCGCCAAAGAGCGCCTGAGCGTGGCTTCTACGCAGCGGACATATGAAGTGGTGTGTGAGGCGCTGAAAAACAGCTGCACGCAGTGAAAGGAAGCGTACGCCTGCGGCGGCCATAACCCCTTTTCGTAATACGCGCAAGCCTCCGGCGTGGTGTAAGATAGGTACACCATGCCGGAGGCTTTCTCTTTTTTTACTTTTCGGCAGAGGGCTCCGTCGGCCAACCTCTTTAGCCAGATGAAATACCGCCCAGCTCTTATCGATCCGGTCAAGACTTATGCGCTTAGAGGGATATTGTACGGAGTCCCTAACAGAGAGCGAGGCGGGCGTTGTGCAGAAAATCCCTGGAGTCTCTTGTTATGCAAGAGTGATATGCTCCCTCTATGAGAGACAGCGAAAACAAACTGCCAATCATGGAGGGAGCCTATCATAACACTCTCCGTATCGGGGCTGACATAAACCGCATAGTTTTTGCAGGTCCCACTGGCATCGACCTCTGTGCTGCCCTTGTCAATCGATGGTAGTATGTTGCTTTTAAATTCCTCGGCCAACCACCAAGTATAAAAATTTTAAAACAACCGGCTTTTCCTTCAGTGAAGCTCATTGTCCCTTTTGTCCGCACTTCAAAATGTTGATTATTTATGATACAATAGTTTAAAGTATGCGGGCTTCCAGGGCAGCGTCGGGCATCAGGCGCTTGCGGCGTGAGTTGAAGGGCTTGGACTTTAAGGGGCAGACAAATCGGAATTTGTGGAGGGGAACATTATGCAAGGAATAAAAAATATGCTTTTAGGTATTACAATAATGATTGCTTCAATAGCGTTCTACTCGGTTTATGCTAAGATACGATTGCTATTATCATAGCGTTTATTGGGCTTTGTATTTCAATATATGGTTATTCCAAAAGAGAGAGATAACTTCCAGTTTAACGGACAGGAGATGATCGCATGAGAATTCTATATGAACTATCTTGGCTATGGGAAACGCTGGGCATTGCACTTCTCCTTTGCGATTTTGGTGATATCCGTCGGCCTGCACGGTCCGCGGATTTTATT
>OLSB01001101.1_pt1 | contig 28202 bp, 17 predicted proteins | sample 1672071 | NCBI WGS metagenome assembly OLSB01 (sample SAMEA3136642, study PRJEB25190) | human gut metagenome | biome: human gut; feature: human-associated habitat; material: faeces | place: Austria | collected 2013 | reverse complement strand
CGCCGCTGATGCTGTCGATGCCGTCCTTGCAGATGCGGGCAAGCCCCTTCATGGTATAGTCCCAGTCCTCCGGCAGCGACAGCATGAGGGATAGCAGCCCCTTCGCTTTCAGGGACAGCGACCTGTCCCGCAGGTGGTAGTTGGACATGACCGTGTAATCTCTGGTCTTTTCGATGCGGAAAACTGCCATATCCGGCGCCTCCTTTCTCTGGTTTTGAAAAGTGTTGATTTTGGCGCAAAAAAGCCCCTGTCCTGCCTCCCGGACGTTTCCCATGGGAAAACACCCACGCCGCCTTTTAAGCGGCGCTCTGAGAGAAAAAAACAGAGGTTTTCGCACCCTAATTGATACATTTTTCAGGTGGGTACAGGCACGGATATGAAAAAACACCATAGGGCGGCTGCCTATGGCGTGGGGACAGGAAAAGGGCGCCGATTTTCACATCAGCGCCCTTCGTGCCTGTCAGTATGAGATTTTTTGACTTCGTACCGTGTTCCCTGCCTTTGAAAACATTGATTTTACTGACTTTTTCATGTTTTCTTATTAGGAGGCGGGGAAGGGTGCTTCCTTTTTGTTTGCGCTTATTTGCTCTTTTTCTTCGCGGCCTTCCGCTGGATGCATTTCACCAGCTCCACGATGGGGATCACCAAAATCGCCAACCCCATAGCCACGCCGTACTCCGCCCAGCTCACCGGGGTAAACCCGAAGGCGTTGGCCACCACCGGCACCTCCAGCACCACCGTGGTCAGCACCAGCGAACCCAGCATCGCGCCCCACAGCACCTTGTTGTGGGTGGGCAGCGAGAACACGCTCTTGCGCTGGGAGCGCATATTGAAGCTGTGGAATATCTCACACATGCTCATGGTCAAAAACGCCATGGTCATGCCGTCGTCGGACACGCCCTTGGGCATCTCGAAATAGCCCACCTCCATGCAGTGCCCGATGATATAGGAGGTCAGGGTGATCAGGGTGATCAGCACGCCCTGATACAGAATATCAAAGCCCAATCCGCCGGCAAAAATGCCGTCCTTGCTGTCGCGGGGAGGCCGGGTCATGGTGTCCGGCTCTTCCTTCTCCATACCCAGCGCCAGCGCCGGGAAGCAGTCGGTGATCAGGTTGATGAACAGCAGATGCACCGGGTTCAGCAGCGTGAAGCCCAGCAGCGTGGCGAAGAACACGCCCAGCACCTCGCTCATATTGCTGGCAAGCAGGAACTGGATAGCCTTGCGGATGTTGTCGTAGATACGCCGTCCCTCGCCCACGGCGGAGACGATGGTGGCGAAGTTGTCGTCACTGAGCACCATGTCCGCCACGTTCTTCGTCACGTCCGTGCCGGTGATGCCCATGCCCACGCCGATGTCGGCGGACTTGATGGACGGCGCGTCGTTGACGCCGTCGCCGGTCATAGCGGTCACAGCGCCCTTCCGCCGCCAGGCGGACACGATACGCACCTTGTGTTCCGGCTGTACCCGTGCGTACACGCTGTACTGCTCCACCGCCCGGTCCAGCTCCTCGTCGCTCATGCTGTCCAGTGCGCTGCCGGTGATGGCCTGATCGGCGCTGTCGATAATGCCCAGCTCCTTGCCGATGGCCACGGCGGTGTCCTTGTGGTCGCCGGTGATCATCACGGGCCGGATACCGGCGGCACGGCACTCCGCCACCGCGTCCTTCACCTCAGGCCGCACCGGGTCGATCATGCCCGCCAGGCCGATGAAGCACAGCTCCTGCTCCAGATCCTCCGGCTCCTGCCGGTCGGGCAGCGCGTCATACAGCCGTTCCGCCGCCGCCAGCACACGCAGCGCCTTGTCGGCCATGGCCTTGTTCTCCGCCAAAATGGCGCTGCGCTTCTCCTCCGTCATGGGCAGCACCGCGCCGCCCTCCGTATAGCTCACGCACCGGCGCAGCACCTCGTCCGGCGCGCCCTTGGTGTACTGGATGAACCCGTTGTCCATGCGGTGAATGGTGGACATCATCTTCCGCCCGGAGTCAAAGGGCGCTTCGCCGCACCGGGGCTGCTTCTCCTCCAGTCGGTCTTTCACCAGTCCGTTGGCCGCGGCAAAGTTCACCAGCGCCGCCTCCGTGGGCTCACCCACCGCCTTGCCGTCCTCCAGCACCGCGTCGCTGCACAGTGCCATAGCCGTGGCCAGCAGCTCCGTCGGGCCGGTGTGCTCCACCACCGTCATCTTGTTCTGCGTCAGCGTGCCGGTCTTGTCCGAGCAGATGACCTGGGTGCAGCCCAGCGTCTCCACCGCCGTCAGCCGGCGGATCACCGCGTGGTGCTTGCTCATGTTGGTCACGCCGATGCTCAGCACCACCGTCACCACCGTGGCCAATCCCTCCGGGATGGCCGCCACCGCCAGCGACACCGCCACCATGAACGTATTCAGCACCGTCTCCAGCGTGAACTCCCCGGCCACCACCAGGTCAAAGATGAAGATGAACACGCAGATGCCCAGCACCAGCTTGCTCATGGTCTTGCCCAGCTCGTTCAGCTTCCGCTGCAAGGGGGTCTGTTCCTGCTCTGTCTGGGCCAGCACACCGGCGATCTTGCCCATCTCCGTGTCCATGCCGGTGGCGGTGATCACCGCCTTACCCCGGCCATAGACCACCGTGCTGCCCATATAGCACATATTCTTCCGGTCGCCCAGGGGGATGGAGTCGCCGGTCAGCAGCTCCACCGCCTTGTTCACCGGCACGCTCTCGCCGGTCAGCGCCGCCTCCTCGATCTTCAGCGACGCGCTCTCCAGCAGCCGCCCGTCGGCGGGCACGGCGTCACCGGCCTCCAGCACCACCACGTCGCCGGGCACGAGCTGACTGCTCTCCACCACGACCTGATGGCCGCCCCGCAGCACCTTGCACTTGGCGGCGGTCATAGTCTGCAGCGCCTCGATAGCGGCCTCCGCCTTGCTCTCCTGCACCACGCCCAGCACCGCGTTCAGCAGCACCACGATGAGGATGATGAACACCTCCGTGAAGCTCTCACCGCTGAGCGCGTTGGTCACGGCGGACACCGCCGCCGCCGCCAGCAGTATCAGCAGCATGGGGTCCTTCAGCTGCGCCAAAAACCGCTTGAACACGGAGGGCTTCTCCGCCTCCTTCAGCTTATTCGGCCCGTGCTGCCGCAGCCGCTCCGCCGCCTGCTCCTCCGTCAAGCCGGTGGGACAGGACTGGAGCGACGTCAGCACCTCCTGCGGGCTGTGGGTGTACTCTCTGTCCATAATGACCTACTCCTTTTCGTTTCTCGTCCTATATGATCTCGCCCCGTACAGCAAAAAACTCATGCACAGGGCATAGCTGTGCATGAGTCTCATTCTTTCAGGACACATCGGGCGCTTTCGCGCCGGGATGACGGTGTGTCCCGCCGCGCTCCCAGCGCTGCGGAATTACTCCCTCATTCATTAGGCAATATTTTACCCAGCCCGCCGCCGGTTGTCAAGCGGCAAAGCGCCCTTATTCACAAAAACTTTTCACTTTTCGGTCTGCGCCGCGCACAGCCTGTCAAAATACTTATAAAACGGCATCAGTTCCTCAAAGCCCTCGATCATATCCTGTGCCAGCTCCGGGGAGAATATCCGCTCGTCCGGCGGCAGCTCGTGCTGCAAATTCACCGACTTCTTCTGATACCAGGGCCGCAGCAGCTCGCTGACCTCCCCCTTGCTCCGGGCATACTCCGGCCCGGCCAGCACGAAATGCGTCTGCCGGTTGAACCGCCGCACCAGCTTGGCCAGCGTCTCCGGGTTTTCATCGATGCCCTTGCGGTACGCCTCCATCAGCGATGCCTTTGGCGCCCAGAACCCCATGCCGTAGCTGTAATAGTCCGGCGCGATCTCAAAATAGAACGTAGGCCGCCCCGTCCAGTCCTCGTCCCCGGTGCGGATGCAGAACCACAGATGATCCTTGTACGGCCCTTGTCCGTGCAGCCGCCGGGCGTCCCGGTAGATGCGGGACATCTTCAGCATAAACGGCTCTTTCGGATACTTTTCGTGCAGCGCCTCATACACCTGCTCTCCCAGCTCCCGGGTAGGCCGCAGCAGATGCGCCTGATAGTCCTCCTTGTGGGCCATGAACCAGCCCCGCTCGTTGTTGAACCGTATGCCCCACAGGAAGTCCAGCGTCTCCTGCGTATATCCCTCAAATGCCATGTCAGCACACTCCCTTCACCGGGATCATAGCACAGTTCCCTCCATTTGTCCACCCGTCCGCTCTTTGCTGCACGAACACACCTCGATAGACATCCCGTAGGGGGCGATGCCCCCTACGCCCCGCCGCGCCGGCAGGCGCAGCCCTGCCTTCCTCGCAGAGGGAGGTGTCACGGCCAAAGGCCGTGACGGAGGGATTGTTTGCACCAGCTTCTTGCGTTGTCATTCCGAGCCAGTGACCGATGTCACTGGCGTGGGAATCCGTAATCTTTTAGCTGCAAATCTATGCTAAAGCGCAAAATCATGTGTTTTGAGAACGGATTGCCACGCCAGTCTGTGGACTGGCTCGCAATGACAGGCTTTTTCAACAGCCTGAAGCAAAAAAGAAGCACCCTCCCGGGTGCTTCTTTTTTGCTTATTTCTTCTTCCGCAGCACGATGGCGATGAAGTTCAGATACTTGCCGCCGCCGGCCTCCATGGACTTGCGGTCGCCCACGGCGTACTCGTTGTCCTGGGCCCGCCAGTCGGCCCACACCTCGTCGTTGCTCTCCATCTCCCGCATGGACAGCACCTCCGCGCCCCGGCACTGGGACACGATGCCCCTCCAGTAGTCCACGTCGTGCATATAGTCCAGCTGCTCTGGCGTCCACGACAGCAGCAGCTCCTCCTCCAGCTTGATGGGGTTCGGGCCCATGATCTTGGCTTGTAAGGCCGGTGTGTTGTACTTTTCACTCTTTACATATCGCATAGCTTCCATTCCTTTCCTTATGCCGTATATTGCTGAAAAAACCGCTCTATATGCTGCGCCAGCAGCGCCAAATGCGCCTCTCTGTCCCCATCCCGGTCGGACATGGTGATGAGCAGGAACAGCGGCGCGTAAAACGACAGCGCCATCTGCCGCGCCTCGCCGCCCCGCAGCACGCCCTTGTCCAGCAGCGTCTGAAAGATGTCCGCCATATACGCCACCGGCCCGGCGATGATGCAGCTGTGATACAGTGCCGCCATCTCCTCGCTGCGGTACTGCTCCAGCGTCAGCATCCGCCGGAAGTACCGTGCAAAGTCGTCCTCCGTCCAAAAAAGGTACTGGGCCGCGGTGAAGGCCCGTATGCTCTCCGGCGCGGCGCTGATGCCGTCCCCGTTGCCCTCCGGCATGGCGTACTGCCGGGAGCGCTGCGCGTCGATCTCGTACATCCGGGCTACGATGCTGTCAAAAATGTCCCGCTTGTTCTTATAGTGCTTATACAGCGCGCCCTTGGTCATGCCCAGCTCTCCGGCGATGGTGCTCACGGACACGGCCTCGTAGCCGTCCCGTGCGAACAGCCGCAGCGCGGTGTTGAGAATGTTCTCCCTGGTGTCAGCCATAGAATACCTCCAAAAAACGGTGAACGACCGTTTACCATAGTATAGTAAACGGTCGTTCACTTGTCAAGCCTGTTTCAGATATTTTTTCTCTCGGCCTCAGCCGCGCCGCTTCCGGCCTCTTACCACGGCAGTACCGGCCAGACTCAGCGCCGCCGACATGGCGTAGAGCATAATGCCCGCGTCGCCGGTGGTCACGCCGCCGATGGTGAAGCTCATGGTGGCGTCACCCTCGCTGGAAAGAATGGTCACGGTGTGCTTGCCCGGCTTCAGCGTCTGCAGGTACACCGCCTTCAGGTAGACCACGATCGAGCCCTCCTCGGCGATATAGTTGCGGGGGTCGATGGTCTTGCCGTCCACCTGCACGCCCCGGAAGCTGGCGAAGCTGGCAGAGGAGCGGAAGGTCAGGCCGTAGATGCCGTCGGTGTAATCCGTGGCGCTGCGTGCGTCGCGGCTGGTCTTTTCCGCCGTGATGCTGGGCCGCGTGCCGCCGCCATAAGATCCGCCGCCGGAGCTGCCGCCGCCGGAACTGCTGCCGCCGGGGTTGCCGCCGCCGGGGTTGCTGGGATCAGCCGGATCGGTGGGATCATCCTCCTCCGGCGGTGTCAGGTCGGGCCGTGCGGAGATCAGCGCCGGCGCGATGGCCTCGTTTCCGGCCTCGTCCTTGGCGCTTACGTTGGCCAAAATGGCGGTGAAGCCCTCGGTGGCGCTGCCCTCCAAATTCCCTGTGAAGGAGAAGCGTCCCGCTTCATCCGCCGTGGCGGTGGGACTGCTTCCATTGGGGATGCCCATGGTCACGGTCAGCCCCGGCTCGGTGCGGCCCGCCACGGTGTACGCCCCGGTGGTCATGTCGGCGCATACGTTGTCCGCGTCCAGCGTCAGCAGCGGGGGCACATCGTCCAGCGCCAGCCGCAGGTAGTAGTCGGTGGTGTCAAGGCCGTCGTGCTTCACCGTCAGCTTTACCCGTCCGCTGTTGGCGATGAGCTGCCGCGCCGCCTCGTTGCACGTCACCGTCCATTCTGGACTGTCACCTGCTACGGTGAACGTGCCTCTGCCCTGCTCAGGCGTGATGGTGATGCTGTCCACAGCGCTGTTGATCTTGAACAGCGTGCCGGTGGGCAGCGCGTTCCACAGCAGGGTGGCGTAGCCGTTGTCCTTGTTCAGTGTGATGGTCGTCTTACTGCCCTCGCGGGTCACGCCAATATCCGGGGCGGTGTAGCGAGGCAGGTTCACCTTGCCGGACTCGGCGGGATTGCTGTAATAGCTTGCGCCCTTCCAATCCCTGTCATTTTGGAACGCCTCCACCGTTACGTAGTAGTCCTTGTTCGCCGGAGCGGCATCAGATTTGCCGCCGCTGGTGCTGACCACGGGGTCAGTCTCATTTTTAGTGACGGTCACGTTGTTGCCGCCCACGGTAGGCGCCATACGCAGGGAGAGCTTATTGCTGGAACGGGATGCCGCTGCGATGTTGCTGCCCTCATCAAAGTCCTCGTTCTCCAGCACGTAGGCCGCGCCCGCCTGCTGCACATCGCCGTTGTCGTCCGTGTAGTACAGTGCCACGCGGTAGCCGTCCGCGCCGTTTACCGCGTTCCAGCTGGCCGTCAGCGTCTCGTTGCCGGTGGCAGCCAGGGTGACGTTGCTGGGGGCGTTGGGCGTGCTGTTGTTGGTGTAGGGGATAGCCGTCTGAGATGTCGCGGTGTCCACCGTGACCCAGGAGAACTCATTCTCGTCAATTACGTTGTCGCCGTTCAGGTCGGCCTTTACGCCCTCCACCAGCACGGCGGTCACGTAGTAGTTACCCGTGGGGGCGAGTGCGCCGCTGGTGGGAATAGTCCACTCATACGGACTGCTCTCGACCATGCCCAAATAGTAATTCGTCCCGGTACGGTCTTGCTCCGTATCCAAATAGAACCGCACGGCGTAGGTTTTGCCCGTTTGCGGGTTGGTGATGTCGGCGGTGGCGTTCTGCCCACTCAGGTTCAGCTTCACGCCGGTCAGGTCTGCACTGGCCAGGAACTCGTACGTAAAGTCGCAGCTCGCCTCAATCTTCCACTTACTGGCGGCGTTGCTGTTTGCACCCAGGTTGATGAGCAAGCCTTCCGTGGTGCTGCCGTTCTTGTTGCTCACCGTCACCTCGGTCATGTTCGCGCTCTCAAGCTCACTGTCCTCGATTTCCTCGGCATTTTTCGCAACCGCTTCCTTCAGCTCAATTTTGGTGAGAGAGGCATCGTCCGCCACCTGATACACGCCCAACTCCTGTTTCAGCGTCTCCACAGTAGCGCCGTCCTTGGGCGCGATGAACATACCCAGCTTGCCGTCAGGCGCACCGTTCGGCGTATAGTCGAAGGTCTTTTCAGTCTTTCCGTTGATGGGAGTCGGCGCCGCCAGCAGTGCGATGCCGTCCTGGGCTATCTCATAGGTGCTGACCTCCAGCACGGCGATGCCCACCTGTTCGCCGGTCTCCGCGTCCAGACAGTCGGCCACCTGCGTCGTCCACACCGGGGCGCTCATGGCCCGCACGCTTTGGGCGCCGGGCCTCCAGCCCCAGTCGTGCTTCGTGATCTCATCCTCCAGCGTCCAGGCATCATTCTTCCACCGCAGGTCGATGGCGCCGCCGAAGTGGTTGGGGATGATGTAATAGATGCGGTAGCCGGACAGGACCAGCGACCCCTTCTTGGATATGCCGCCGTAGATGTTCAGGTTTTTCCACGCGTCCGTGGTCACATTCTTCAGCACCTCTTTGGCGGTGCTGCCCGCATTTCCCCCAACGCGGATCGCGGTCTCCGCACCCAAAATGAAGTCCACCTGGGTGTTGACCAGCTTCTTGCCGCCCAGCTTCCCGAAGCTGAGGCGGCCCAGCTTCTTGGGTATCTTCACCGTTGCTTCGATGCTGCCCCGGCTGTCCAGGTTCACATGGGCGTTTTGGGGCTTGGAGTAGTTGTCCAGCCCGCCGAATATACTGGCCTCGATCTCGGTGTCCAGCTCAAAGATCGTACCGATGGCGGTGTCGTTGTTGGGCGCGGCCAGCTTCAGCCCCATGCCGCCGCCCGCCCGCAGGCCGGTGTAGGGCGTGCCCTTATACGTCCGCTTCTCGCCCACCAGCCGCAGATACATCTTAAACTCATCGATAAAGTCCATCTTGGCGATGGTCAGATCCGTCCCGGCGAACTCCAGATAGCTCGGCCCGACGGTCACGTTGGCCCAGCCCTCGATGACCTTCACATAGTCGCCCTTCACCGACATCTTCACCCGGATGGGCGGGAGGGCGATAAAGTCGCCGTTGATGGTGTCGGCCAGCCCGTAGAATCCGCCGCCGCCGCCCTTGATGAACGACGTAGGCACAGGCGGTACGATGGGGATGCCCCCGGCGACAGCCAGCCGGAAGTACAGATCGTTGGGCGCAAGCCGCCCGTTGTTCAGCCGCTTCAGGTTCAGCTCCGCCGCCGTCTCGAACAGGTCGAACACGTTCAGCTCCAGCGAGAAGTTGTACTGCTCCTCGCCGTCAAACGTGTTGATGTCCGCCTCCAGCTCCGCCAGATCCAAACCCATCAGCGACCCGGTGTCCAGCTTACCGCTGGCCTCGAAGCCCTGCTGCACGAAGGGGATGCTGCCGTTTTCCTCCTTCTTCGGCCCGTAGCCCAACCGCTTCAGCTCGATCAGCTTATCGCTGCCGCAGTTCAGGATGAGATCCAGCCCCATATTCCCGGACAGCTCCAAACAGCCGTTCCCCTTGATCAGCGCCTTATTGATCCGGCTGCTGACCTCCGGGATGTCGATGAACACCAGCACCGCGTTGTCCTCCGGCTTCATGTTCAGCGCCAGCACCTCGCCGTCAAAGGCCAGCTCCGCCGCCTTTGTCACCCCGTTATTCGCGGAGTACAGCAGGAAGCGCGGCGTGCTGTACGTCACCTGGGCCGTGGTGTCGAACCTGGTCACAAACCCGTTTTCGTCCACCCGGACGCGGAAATGCTGCCCGCTGCCCCAGGTGGCGGTGATGGTGGAGGTCAGCCCCACCTTCCGATCCGTATACTCGTAATACTTGCCGTTGTCGTCCCGTCCCGGCTCGAAATCGCCGCACAGGATGTAGAGCGGGTCGCCGTACTTCTTCTTCAGCACGTTCTCCCGCGCCGTGTCGGTGATGGGCGCGGCCACTATTTTATCGCCGCTCTTATACAGCCCCAGCCGGTCAGCGTCCTGAGGGATCGTCACCCTGTCCGGCTCGGTGAACTTCACGTCCGCCAGGGAGGCGGCCTCCTTCTTGGTGTAAACATCCCGGAAGCCCCACACCTGGATCGCGCTGATCGGGGGATGCCCGGTCCGTCCGCCTATCCGTTCTGTGCCGCACTCGGCGGTGAGCAGGTCGTTATCCGCGTCATACGTCATGTATACCGTTGGCATTACATCGTTGCTGTGCCGTATGGTATCCGTATGGGCCAGCACAAAGGGGCTGTCCACGCCGTAGCTGTCGGAGTAGATCTCGCACACGTCGCCCTTGCCGAACGTCCCGTACACGTTGGTGCGGCCCATGCCGGCGGTGATGTCCGTGCTCTTGGCGGTATACGTGTTGGTTTGCCAGTCCTTCGTATAGCTGCGGCTCGCCTTCACATGGGCCGAGGGGTCTGCCTGGGCGTGGCCCATCCGGGAAAAACCGTGGTACTCCTGAAACCAGCGGAATACGAAATCCGGGGTCGTGGTGAAGTCAGTGGGAATGTCCAGTCCCCAAAATGCCTGGGCCACCAGCGCGTAGGTCTTGCCGTCCGCCGTTACATACGTGGCCTCAAAGTCCCCCTCGCTCGTGCCCTTATCCAGCTCCACAAAGTAGTAGCTGATGTAGCACGCAAACTCCGGGGCTGGCACGTTGGCAAAGGTGTATTTAACAGTCAGGGCATTCTCTGAGATCACCCTGCGTATGCTGACAGCCTCCAACGTGAGGTCTTTAGTCGGGTCGACGACCTCCATCTTCTGGATGGGCAGCTCCTGCTGACCACCCGTGGTCTGAAGGGTGAACCGGGCCTGCTCGTACACGCCCTTGCGGAACGAATCCCCCGTGGCGGTGTAGCCCCGGTCGGAGTTGGTCACGGACTTGCCGATATGCGGCCCGTCCACCGCCAGGAAGAACACCAGCTTGCCGTTCTTCATCTTCATGGAGTAGAGCTGTGACCCATCGTCTACGCCCTCCCGCTTGATCGTCACCGGCTCTGTCCGATTGCAAAGCGGGCCTTCCATGTCCACGTTGCCCACATAGGCCAGCGCCTCCGCCGGCAGCAGCGTGACGAACAGCAGCGCCGCCAGCAGCAGAGACACGATCCGTTTCTTCATACCGCATCATCCTCTCTTTCCAAAATAAGGCGATAAAATACCAGTCCTATTATAGCAGAAAGGGCAGCGCGGCACATCACCCGAACGGGTGATATTTGCCCTCACCGCAGCATTTCGATCAGGTGGCTGCGGCGGTCTATGTTCATTTTTTGGAATGCGTTTTTCAGGTGGTGCTTCACCGTGTTCTCCGAGATATGCAGCGTTTCGGCGATCTCGCTGTTCCGCATACCCCTCGCCGCCAGCTCCGCCACCTCCCGCTCCCGGTCGGTCAGCGATTCCTTCAGCTCCGGCACGTCGTCCAGCATGGCGAAGATGCGGCTCTCGTCCGCCCGGGTGTAGTGTATGCCCAGCGCCTTGATCTCCCGTATGGCCTGCCCATGCCGGGTCGCGATGGACGGCATCAGAAACAGCGGCTGGAAGTATTTGCGGAAGCACGCGATAAAGGAGTAGTTCTTGTCCCGCTCCGCCATGGACAGCGACCGATCCAGCCATTCCGCCGCCCGGCCCAGCCGTCCCGTGGCCAAATAGCACAGCGCCAGCCCGCAGTACATGAAGTTCCGCGTGGCGGCGGAGATGAGGCGGCTGTCCAGTGCCAGCGATGCTTCCACCGAGGCGATGGCCCGCTGGTACTCCTTCTTCAGCAGCAGGTCGGTGACGCGGCACGTCTTGATCATGAAGTTGGTGAACGTCAGGTCGGACAGCGTGTCCGCGCCGCCCCTGGCCCACAGGGGGGAGCGGCTGGTCTCCATCATCAGCCCCAGCAGATAGCCCCGCACCGTCTCCGCCATGTATGTGCCCAAGCTCGTGCCCTGCAAAAAGGCGTAGCTGCGGGCCTTGTTCTCCAGATAGTCCACCGCCTTCTGCAACCCCGCCATGTCCGAGCGGTAGATGGCGTTGATACCCAGCAGCAGCGCCGCGCCGTAGGTCACGGTGGCGCTGCGGCTCTGCTCCGACAAAAACGCCGCCTGGTACGCCTGTATGTCCGCCTCCTCGAACCGGCCCTGCACCGAATAGGCTTCGCCCCGGTACAGCTCCGCCGCTCCGGCGGCGTGGCCGTTGGTCAGCCGGTCGTAGCGCTTGAACACCACCGCCATCCGCTCCGCCGTGGCCATCATCTGCCCCGGCTCTGCGTAAAAAAGATACCACATGGACGTGCATCCGAAAAAGAACGGCTCTTCCGGGATAAACAGCTCCGAGGGCCGGGTCATCAGCGCTTCCGCCCGTGCGTAGGCCGCGTCCATCCTGTCAAGATCCGGGAAGAACTCCAGCGCGTCCAGCAGCTCCCATTCGCCCAAATGCTGCTTCTCCCGCAGCAGTCCCCGCACCCGCGCCATTTGCCGGGCAAATTCTCCGAAATTGCACCCGCCGTACAGCGCGTAGCACAGCCGCAGCAGCGACAGGGGATACCGCCGCTGCACCTCCTCCGGGCAGCGCCGCAGCACCGCGGCGGCCAGCTCGGTGTAGCTCACGTCTCCGAACCGCTCCGTGATCAGCCCCACCAACCGGCACGAGAGGATGCCCTCGTCGTCCCCGGCCCGGAAAAAGCAGTCCACGGCGGCGCGGGTGGCGTCGTTGTCCCGATACCACTGCCCGGCCCGCCCATAGATGCGCCGCCGCGTCTCCTCGTCCGCCTCGTCCAGCCGTGCGCGGAGAAAGCGCAGCAGCAGCTCGTGGGGATAATATCTGCCCCGCAGCGCGTCCTGCCGCACCAGCGGCACGCGGCGGAAAAAGTCGTCCCGCTCCTCCGGGGGCAGCACCCCGGCGGGCAGCAGCGCGTCCAGCATGGACGGTGTAACGCAGTCGAACAGGCTGAGATACAGCAGCGCCGTGCGCTGCCGCGCCTCCATCCGCGCCCAGAACAGGCGGTACAGCAGCTCGTCCATCTCGCCGGTCACGCCGCCCGCCTCCACGCACAGCGCCGCCGCTGCAGGCCAGCCGCCGGTGCTGGCCATGATGGCGTCGGCCTGCGCCTCGGTCAGCGCCTCGCCCCGCCGTGCGGAAAAGGCCAAAATGTCCTCCCGCGTCAGCAGCAGGTCACTGGCGCGCAAAAAGCAGACGCTCCGCTCCAGCCCATCGAAAACAGGCCGCAGCGCGCCTAAATTCTGCGCGATGAAGATCAGGTGCAGCCCGTCCGCCGGACGCTTTGCCAGCGCGTCGATGACCTGGGGCGGCCAGTTGTCCGCCGCCAGCTGGAAGTTATCAAAGATCAGCGTCAGCGGCTTTTCCACCCGCAGCTCCATCAGCGCCCGGGCCACCTGCTCGGCGTTGCTGCGGTTCAGAAAGCCCAGCGCCTCAATGCGCCGCACCGCCCGCTCGTCCACGGCGGACAGCTGCCGGATGAACCAATAGAAGCTGGTGTCCGGCAGATGCTCCACGCCGGTATACCACACGGCGGTGGCCGCGCCCTCCAGGGCGCGGCTCACCGCCGTGGTCTTGCCGTATCCTGCGGGCGCTTCCAGCACGGCGATCCGTGCCTGCCGCAGCGCCTCCAGCTTTTTTAACAGTCGTTCGGAATAAATCAACCTTTCCATCCGCTTTTCCCCGCCCTTTATATAAGGTCTTTCAACTATTATATCAAATAATTCCAACTTTGAAAAGCCAAAAAACCCGATAAAAATGGCAGCCTCTCCGGCTCTTGATTTTTTCCTGTTTTCAGCGGGCATTCAAATTGGCCACACATGTTCTTTGCGCTTTCCCCCAATTTTCCGCCCCGTGGGAGGAAAAACAACCCCCCACGGGGCTTACGCTGTCCGACATTCTGTTGTATAATGCTCCCATCATCAAAAAGGGAGGTGCGCCTGTGGCTCAGTACGGACACGGCAAAAAGCGGCTGGCCGCGTGGCTGCTGCTGGCGGCGGTGCTGCTGGCGGCGGTGGTGTGCCTGTTCGTCGGCTCGTCCGGCATGACCGTGACCCAGTGCCTCCAGGCGCTGGCGGGCCGGGGCAGCGACGCCCACCTGCGTATCATCTGGAACATCCGCCTGCCCCGCGTGCTGGCGGCCATCATCGCCGGGGCGGGGCTGTCCGTCTCCGGCCTCATCATGCAGACCTGCCTGAACAACGCCATGGCCTCCCCGGCCACGCTGGGCGTGTCCAACGCGGCGGTGTTCGGCGCGAACCTGTCTATCATCGCCTTCGCCGGCGGCTTTCTGTCCACCGGCCACAACGTGGCCAACTACGGCGTCAGCGCCGACCCCTACGCCACGTCTCTGCTGGCGTTCCTCTTTGCCGCGCTGTCGGTGCTGTTGATCCTGGGCCTGTGCCGTCTGCGCTCCTTCGCGCCCAATGTGGTGGTGCTGGCGGGCCTGGCCATGGGTGCTATGTGGACCGCCGCCACCACCGTTCTGCAATTCTACGCCACGGACGTGGGGCTGTCCGCCGCCGTGGTGTGGAGCTTCGGCGACCTGGGCCGCGCCACGTATAAGACCGATGCCATCATGGCCGTCACCGTAGCCGTAGGCTTGGCGCTGTTCATCGCCCTTTCCTGGCGCTACAACGCACTTCTCAGCGGCGATGCCGCCGCCCGCAGCATGGGCGTTCGGGTGGACGCGCTGCGCTTCGCGTCCCTGCTGGCCGCGTCCCTCATCACCGCCGTATGCGTGTCGTTTTTGGGGGTCATCGGCTTCGTGGGCGTGATCTGCCCCCACGCGGTGAAAAAGCTGCTGGGGCAGGATCACCGCCATACCGTCACCGCCTCCGCGCTGGCCGGCAGTTTGCTGCTGCTCCTGGCGGACACGGTGAGCCGCAGCCTGGGCAGCGGCTCGGCCCTGCCCGTGGGCGCGATCACGTCTCTGCTGGGCGCGCCGTTCTTCCTGGCGGTCATCTTCTCGCGAGGGGGGGATGGGGAATGCTAGACATCCGCGGTCTGCGCTTTCGCTACGGCAAGCGCGCCCCGGTGCTGTCCGGCGTGGATCTGACGCTGGAAGACGGGCGGATCGGCATCCTGCTGGGGCAGAATGGCGCGGGCAAGACCACGCTGTTCAAGCTGCTGCTGGGCCTTGAGAAGCCGGAGAGCGGCACGATCCTCTTTGACGGGCAGGATCTGACCCGCCTGTCTCCCAGCCAGCGGGCGCGGTGCGTGGGCTATGTACCCCAGCACATCCACTTCGGCGCGCTGACGGTCTACGACGCGGTGCTGCTGGGCCGTGTGGCCAGCTTCGGCCTGCGGGCCGGGAAGTCCGACCACGACGTGACGGCGGCCATTTTGGCCGACATGGGGCTGGAGCATTTGGCGGGCCGCACGGCGGAGACGTTGTCCGGCGGCGAAAAGCAGAAGGTGGCCATCGCCCGCGCCCTGGCCCAAGAGCCCCGCCTGCTCATCTTCGACGAGCCCACCGGCAATCTGGATCTGGCCAACGAGGCGCTCATCATCCAGGAGGCCAAAAAGGTGGCCCGCACCAAGCACATCGCCATTTTAAGCTCCCTCCACGACCTGAACCAGGCGCTGGACATGGGCGACACGTTCTTCTTCCTGAAGAACGGCGCGGTGTGCCATACCGGCGGGGCGGAGGTATTCACCCCGGAGGTCATCGAGGAAGTATTCAGCGTCCGACCCCGCGTTGCGGAGCTGGACGGCAGAAAGATCATCATAGGAGGTTGCCATGAGTAAAAAACGCATTGTATCCCTGCTGCTGGCCCTGGCCATGCTGCTGAGCTTGTGCGCCTGCGGTCAGACCGCCGGCCCGGAGGAAGTGACCGACACACAGTCGGCAGACCCCGTCACCGTGACGGATATGATAGGCCGCCAGGTGGACGTCACCCCCGGCGAGTACACCCGCGTGGTCTGCATCGGCGCAGGCGCGCTGCGGCAGTACAGCTACATCGGCGATATGTCCCTGCTGTGCGGCGTGGAGGACATCGATAACATCACCCTGACCGACCGGCCCAAGATGTTCGACGGCGTGGCCCGGCCCTATGTGATGGCGTACAGCGAGGTGCTGACCGCCCTGCACTCCTGCGGCGTGGGCGGGCCTAATGCCCAGGCGGCGGAGGCGGAGAAGATCCTCTCCTGCGCGCCGGACATCGTCATCTCCCAGTATGAGGACGCGGATAAGGCGGACGCCCTGCAAGCCCAGCTGGGCGTGCCGGTCATCACCCTGCGCTCCGGCCCGGACGGCGTGTTTGCCGATGAGCTGCTGGAGAGCCTGACGCTGCTGGGCCAGGTGTTTGGCAGGGAGCAGCGGGCGCAGGAGCTGATCCAGTTCATCGGCAGCCAGCGGGATGACATCTTCTCCCGCACGGCGGTGGTGGCGGACGGCGACAAGCCCGGCGTCTATATCTGCGGCCTGGGCAACTGGGGCACGACCAACCACCTGATGACCGCCCCCAATTACAAGCCTTTCGAGGTGGCCAACATCCGCAACGCGGTGCAGGATGTGTCCGTCCAGGGCATCCAGCCCATCGAGGCCGAGACCTTTGCCGCCATCGGCGCGGATATGGACGTGATGATCATCGACGCGGCGGCGGTGAAGAACATCGCCCCCCTGTACGCCGAGGACCCCACTCTGCTGGACACCTGCAAGGCGTGGCAGAACGGCCAGGTCTATTTGGAGATGGCCTATAACGCCTACTACACCAACTTCGAGCTCGCCCTGGCCAACACATGGTTCATCGCCAAGTCCGTCTATCCTGAGCTGTTCGCCGATGTAGACATGACCCAAAAGCTGGACGAGATCACGGAGATGTTCCTGGGCAAGCCGCTGGCAGCGGAGATCTTCGCCTGCCCCAGCAGCTTCGGCGGCTACCAGCAGATCGACACCGCCTCGTTCTTCTCCTGAGGTGCGGCTATGATCGAAAAACAGGCCGTTATCGACTTTTTTGACCGCTGCGCCCCCACGTGGGACGCGGAGATGATCCGCAGCGATCGCAAGATCAACATCATTCTGGACAACGCCCGTGTGGGCGCTGGCAGCCGCGTGCTGGACGTGGCCTGCGGCACAGGGGTGCTGACGCCGGACTATCTGGCCCGTGACGTGGCCTCCGTCACCGCCGTGGACATCTCCCCGGAGATGATCCGCCGCGCACGGGACAAGCTCCGGGACGACCGGGTGCAGTTCCTCTGCGGCGATGTGGAGACGCTGGACGTGGGCCGGGACTTCGATGCCGTGGTGGTCTACAACGCCTTTCCCCATTTTCCCGACCCGGAGCGGCTGGTAGCGCACCTCGCGTCCCTGCTGCGGCCCGGCGGCGTGCTGACGGTGGCCCACGGCATGGGCCGCGCCGCCATCGACGGCCACCACAAGGGCCGGGCCAGCCACGTGTCCCGCGGCCTGATGTCCGCCCAGTCGCTGGCCGCCATCTTTGAAAAGTACCTGACCGTCACCACCGTCCTCTCCACCGAGGAGATGTATCAGGTGGCGGGGGAGAAGCGGGCATAAGGATAAGAAAAACGCAGGGCCGCGCCCTGCGTTTTTCTTATCCTTGCGGGGTATCCGCCGGTTTGTTCAGCTGCTTCACCTGCAGCTCCGTCTGCGCCAGTGTATCGCCGCCGCGGTCCTTCACGGTGATGACGGCGGTGAAAATGCGCGTTTCCTTACCGTAGTCCTTCAGCTCCACCGAGGCCCGCAGCCCGTGGGGATAGGCGTTGTTGGGCAGCAGCTTCTGCCCGCCCAGCAGCACCCGGCCCTCGCCATCGGTGGTAAACTCGGATTGCTGGTTGTCCGCATCGGGGTGGTTTTGGCTGAAAAAGCCCACCACCTTGCCGCCTTCATCGTACTTCAGTGTCCCGGCGTAGCGCAGCTCGTCGCTGACGATGGTCTCCAGCGTGGAGCACAGCACCTGTGCCTCCGACCCGGCCACGGAGCGCTCGTAGCTCCGCACCGCCAGCGACACGCCCAGCACCATTCCGGCGCTGACCAGCAGCACCACCGCCAGGGCGCACAGAAGCTCCACCAGCGTCATGCCCGCTATTCTCTTTTGCCTCAAGTGCGTCACCTCCCGGCGGTGCGGCCCTGCTTACTCATGGGTGTAGTAGCGGTAGCCGCCCTTCGTCTCGTATACCTTCACGTTTTTCTCCACCGAGTTGTTCTCTCGCGTGATAGTCAGCAGTTTCGTTTCGCCCTCGGCATCATCATATTTGAGCGCGGTATCTGTCTGCCGTACTCCGGCGTTGATGCGGGCCGCCGTCACCAGGGAGGTGGCCAAAAACGCCATGGTCAGCACCACCAGCAGCAGCGCCGCCAGCGTCTCCGTCAGCGTATCGCCCCGCTGCGACCGCAGCTTCTTTCTCATTTCGCCGCCTCCTCCTGTCACTCGATCACGTTGTGTCCATTCCAGTTCACTGTTTGGCCGCCGCCCTGGCTTTTCAGATTGCTATACAGCGTCAGCGTCATGCGGCACGGATGCTCCCCCGGCGTGGTCTCCCAGTTCCGCAGCGTCACCTCCAGAATGTACGTGCTGCCATCGTCTGACGCGCCTTCTTTCGCTTTGCCGTAGCGCATCGAAAACACCGCCCACACGTCCTCCATGCCCTCAAGACTGAGCTTGTACGTCCAAGGGTTCACGTTGGCTTTACTGTCCTCATAGAGCACCGGCACGGCATATTGCACGAAGTCCAAAAACGCGCCGTTGCCGCTGCTCGTATACGTTGTGTTATTGTCCGCTTTCACCGTGCCGTCCATCTCACCATGGAGAAATGCGTCCCGCACGTACTCCGCCGCCGACGACACCGCCAACGACGACTGCTCCCGCGCCTTGTCCGACCGCAGGGTGGCGGCGGCGCTGGACGCGGCGGCGATGACCACCGCGCTGACGGTCAGCGCCACCAGCAGCAGCAACAGCGCCATCAGCATGGACGCGCCCCGCTGCTCATGCAATTTTCTCCGAGCCGCGCCCATGTCTGTCACCTGCCTTCCTGCTATGTCGTGGGTTTGTACGTGTACTTCTCCAAGTGCAGTGTGTAGACCGCACCGTCTGTCTTGTGCGTCAAAACGATCTCGCCGCTGATGAGCGCCTCCGTGCCGCTGAACGTCACCTCGCGGTACTGCACGCCCTCAGCCTCCTGAATATCGCCCGGTGTGGCCGTCACCGCCACGGTTTTGCCCTCCGCGTTCACGGCGGACAGGCCGCTGGTAACGACCGCAAAGTCCTCCAGCTTTGTATACCCGCTGCCGGCGAACAGATACAGCTTCCCGACCTCCCGTGAGAACTCCGGCACGGTCACGTCCGCTCTGCCCGCCTTGGGAGTGTCGTTCAGCTCCGAACGGTACTCGCCGTTGGCGATGGTATACACCCGCGTGTCCTCAGTCAGGTCATACACCAGTCCCACCGCGTCACGGGTGGACTTGGCGTTCAGCAGCAGCCGCGCCGTCACGCTCTTTTGCCCCGTCCCCTCCGGGTAGGTGTACGTACACGTCACGGACACGGTGGAGATGCCGCCGGAGAACCCGGACACGGTGAACTGATACAGCCCATTGGCCGCGTCCACCGCCGTCACGTCGCTGCATTCCACGATGCTCTCGTCGCCGGGATCGTACCCGCCGCCCTGCTTCGTGGCCGTCACCTCCCACGTCAGGCTCTCGCCCTGCTTCGCCGCGATGGGGCGGTTCTTCGCGTCTGTCAGCGCCAGCTGCACCGTCTCGCTCTCGCCGCCGTACCGCACCGACACGCCGCTGGCGGCCTTGTCGCTGGTCAAAAGCAGCGTCTGCGTCACATCAATGGTCATCTCGGCGGTGTGGTCGCCCAGCTTGGCCTGGGCGATAACCAGTCCCGTCCGGCCTGTGCCGGTAAACGTCACCGTCCAACACTTAGCGGTGCTGTTGTAGACCGGCGCGGTGCAGTCCAGCAAATCGCTGGTCTGCCTGTCCGTGTCGTTCACCAGCGCGATCTCAGGCGTATCAGTGGCGTTCGTGACCGCCGGATACTGATACAGCTTCACCGTCAGCGTGGGCGCACCCTGGCCGGTGCGGTTCGCGCACAGATCCAGCGTGGTTCGCGTTCGCTCCCAGTACAGGCCGCTGGTGGGCCAGCGCCCATAGTGTACGTTCACGGTTCTTCCGGCCACGTCCTTTTGGGTCAGAATGGTGGGGAAGGGGAAGTCCAGCCCGTTCAGCATCTCCGCGTTCGCGCCGGGGAAGCTGTACTTGCCGGGGATAGGCGCGCCGTTCTCCTCCACGGTGACAGTGCCGAATTTCAACGTGGAAGTGGACTCACCGTCGTTGAGCCAGCCCTGCAAATCCTTCTGCATCTGCGCGTAGGTGATGTAGGGGGTCTTGCCGTTGTTGGTGAGATACGTCCAACGCTTCCCGCCCACATAGGCATAGCTGAGTTCGACCTGTCCGTTCCAGTTGGCGTCTTTTTTCTCCTTGTAATCATAGGTGTTCTGCACAGCATCCGCCAGCGCGTAGCAGTTTTCGATATAGGCGGTCGAGTTGTTCACACCGGCAAAATCATTGACCTGCATCTCGCCGTTGGAGGCGATGGACATAGACCTGCGGACAGTGTTTTTGCCGCTCTCAGGCATCTCCACAAAGGTGTAGCTGTTCTTTACATAGAGCGTGCTATCAGCCTTTCCTACCAGTTTGGAAAGTCCGCCCTCATAGCGTAGCATAATGCCGCCCACCAGCCCACTGGCCCAAATACTGGTGCTTTTACTGGCACTGTTCTTCAGAGGCACAGTAGAGGTGCTCTTGATCGAGCCGCCGGCATAGCACTTGTCCAGTGTGGCGCGGCACACGCCAACGATGCCGCCCACGCGCAGGTTGGCATAGGCATTTTCGTAAGCAATATTCAGCACAATGTCTGTCACGGCGGTGCAGCCGGTGATATTCATGTTGGTCGCGCCCACCAGGCCGCCCACGCAGCCGCCGCCCCAGCCGGGTTTATTCTTCCAGTTGTCCTGAATGGTGTAGCCGGACACGGAGCAGTTGGTAAGGGCGGCAGTGCTGGTGTCATCCGACCCAGCCCCGGCAAAGCCCACCAAACCGCCCAGGCAGTACCAGTTTTGCCCGTCAGCGGTATTCTTGATAACGCTGCCCCGGTCGGAGTACATGATGATGTTCCGAAGCTGTGCGCCGGAGGTGAAGCCGAACAGCCCCACGCATTGGGCACTGCTGGTGATGGAAATGTTGCGGATGGTGTAGTCCTGCCCGTCAAAGCTGCCCGCGAAGAAGGCGGTGCAGGGCTTTGAGTACGGACTTTCTATCTCCATGATGTCCTGAAGGCCGCCGATAGGTGTAAAGTTGTCGTCCGCCTTGCCCACTTCGACATAGGCATCTACGTCATGTGACTGCGCCCAGTACAGACCCTTTCCGCTGTTGGAGATAAGGGTGATGGCCGCATCGCGCCGATCCTGCCACTGGTTATTTTTTACGTGGGTAGTATCCTTGGGCTGATACCGTACCAAATAGGGATACGCGCTCCAGTAGTTTTTGCCTTGATCATCCTCAAAAGGTATTTGCTCCGGCGCACCCTTGATGGAGGAGGTGGCATCCAATTCAACGTAGTTCCAGTTGATATTCTGCAGCTGGCTCACGGAGCGCACCTGATAAGGCTTGCCCGCCGTACCCGGCTTATGGGCATCGCTGAACTGTGTGTCGGTGATGCTGTCCAGACTCATAGCGTCGGCGAAGAACGGGCACAGCGTGTATACGCTTTCCGCGTCGCCGTATTTCAGCGTCCACGTGCAGTTGGTTTCTTTTCCAGTCAGGTACATCGCCCCGGTGAACTCGGTGTCGGTGGCCTGGCCTGCCCCGGTGGTGTAAGCCACGAACTCGTACTCCGGCATCTGCGCCTTCAATGCGCTGCCCGCCGCTTCGTTGACCGCGCCCAGGTGGCAGCTTGGGGACGCACTGAGCGTTACCCCGGTCGCCGCGCTGTCCTTCTTGTAGAAGTAGCCGTAGCCGTACTCCATCACCACGCCTCTGTCGTTGTGCTGGACGCACAGCGTGCTGCCGGAAAAGGCCACGCCGTTGTCTGTGCCGATGTAGCTCAGGTGATAACCCGCGTTGCCGCCCTGCTCCCGCTCCCAGTAGAACACGCCCATCGTGCCGATGTGCCGCTGCTTGGGCCACGGGCCGTAGTGTACGGTCTTGCCCGCCGCGTCCCGCACCACGGCGGGATAGGGATAGACCGCCTCTGTGCCGCTGGCGGTCAGCTTGGTAAAGCCGTACAGGCGCTGGCTCTCCAGCCTTTCTCCCGTAATGGGCGACTGGGCCGCGTTGACGCGGAAGCTGTTGCCGGATACGTTATAGGCGTATAGCCCCTCGCCGTAGGCGTACGTGCCGCCGTCTAGATAGAAGCACTGCGCCGCGCTGCCCCCGGTGCGGGTCAGGCCGTATACCTCCGCCTCACCGGCGGCGGTCAGCGCCGTGGCGCTGTAGCAGTATGCCAGCGCGCCGCCGGCGTTCTCTCCGGCGAAGCCGCACAGCCGCACCGTGCTGGCGCTCACGTCCAGCGCCTTCAGCACGCCCAGCGCGTAGCAGGACTGGATGCTGCCACCTGCGTTGCTGCCGGTGAACCCACCGGCGTACACGGCGGCACTGTACGCGGACACCTCCGCCAGCGGGCAGTTGGCCTCGCTGGACACGATGCGCCCGCTGTGGGTCTTGTGGTACAGGTTGCCGCCCACCAGCCCGCCCAAATAGACGGTGCTGTGCTGATAGGCCGCCACGCCCGATGCGCCGCCGAGAGCGTAGCCGGACACGGCGCAGTTGCTGACCGTGCCGTAATTCCGCCCCGCCAGCGCGCCCATGTATACCACCGTGGTGCTGCCCTGGATCAGCCCGCTGCGCTCCACGCGCTCCGTCCCCGAGGACAGCAGCGTCACGTTCCGCACCGTACCCGTGGGCGCGACCACGGCAAACATGCCCACGTCGTTCCCCGCGCTCACAAAGGACACGCCCCGGATGGTGTGCCCGCCGCCGTCATAGACGGCCCGGAAGCCGCCGGTGTCGCCCGCGTCTGCCGCATTCACCGCGCTGTGGATAGGCTCTTGGCTGATGACGGCATCGGTGGAACTGGTGTATGTAGTCCACCTATAGGTGGCGTAGTCAATATCCCGCTCCTGCCGGAACGTGGTGTTTGCCGTAGCCGCGGCAAGGCCGCCGTAGTGACGGCTCAGCTCGTACAGATGCCGGGCCGTCCGCAGGTACACGGAGGCAGGCGCTCTCGTGCCGCTGCCGGTAGTCACGGTCTTGGCAAAATAGGGGTTGAACTGGTACGTGCGCCCGTTGACGGTCACGCTGTGGTAGAAACTGGTGTCGGAGATGTCTGTGCCAGTGGTCAGTATCTTTACCGGGTACAGACAATAGTTCGTCCCACCGTATCTGCTGTTGAGGGGTGTTGCTAAAGGCACGGAGTTCCCGTTATACGTCACCGTAAGCGAACCACTCAGCGGCGCGGACAGCGCCACGGCGTACCCGTCGCCGAGAATGGTTTTGTCGTCATCCAAATTATCCACGTTGCCGCCGAAGAAGCCCACCGAGTTGTCGCTGTACCGCTCATAGTACACCAGCGCCTCTGTCTCAAACTCCGCCTGCCAGTCGCCGTAGTGGCTCAGGTTCACCAAGCGCGGGTAGGAATAGGTGCTCAGGCCCTGCCCCAGCAGGTTATAGGGGTGTGTGGTGTCGGCGCTGGCCGCCGTGAACGCAGTGCCGCCCAAATCTGTCAGAAACTCTGCCGCGATCATCTCTGCATAGCTCCTGCCGTCTGTTGTGCCAGTGATGTCAGTGTGCTGTTTTCCATCCAAACCGCTGGTCAGGTAAAACACGTTCTTGATGTCGGTGGCGATGCTAGTGCTAGTTTTGGCCGTGGTGTACACCGCTTGAGGGTTGCCCAAATAAGCGCAGGCGCTGTACGAATTGGTCGCCTTGGCCAGATACCCAGCCACGAAGCCCGCTGCGCTGTCTGTCGCCGTCTGATACCCGGCGGCGTAGCTGTCGCTTAAATTCAGCCCGCCGCTGCCCGTGGTCATGCCCACCAGGCCGCCAGTCACCGGCGCGGTGAGGTAGCAGTCGGCGTAGGACTGGCTGACGCTGACCGCGCCCGCCGCGTGGCCCACCAGGCCGCCTGCGGCGGTGGTGCTGTTGATGGTGGTGGCGGCAAACGAATTTTCGATAATCAGTGTGCCGGCGGCCTGTGTGTTGTCGGCTGACGAATTTTCGTAAACGCCGACTAGGCCGCCGGCGTGCGTGCCGGTGATGCGGGACGGGATTTTGTCAGCCGAGGCGGCCTTCATGCCGCTGAGATCTGAATCTGCCAAATACACGCGGCAATTTGCCAATTTCAGACTGCCGGTGGCGCGGCCCACCAGCGCACCGGCAGCGCTGGTGCTGCTGCCTATATTGGCGTTGACCAGTGTGACGTTGGAAATATTTCCGCTGAAATTGGAAAATAGACCGGCGGGAGAGTTGGAAGAAACTGTCAAACCGTTAATGGTGTGACGAGCAGTGATATCGCCGATACTCGATAAACCAACGTAAGAAGTTAGGTGATTATTAGAAATTGGATTAAAATTGACACATTTTGCGGTATAAAGGCTGTACCAGTCGGAGGGGTCGGCGGGATCATCGGAAAACGAAATATCGCTTATCTGGACGGCGCTCGTGATGCCAGAGTTGACGCCGGAGGAACTGTCCAAATTAGCGAGATGTCGTCCACACGACACCAACGCGGTATTCTCACCATAGCTCAAATCGGCCCGATCATCGAACAATCCGTTGGTGGTGCGGGATGTGGAAACCGTGTCAACAGAAGGGTTTGCGGACGATACGGTGAGGGTGATGGTGATGGGAGTGCCGCAGGAGACTTGATAATTTGTTTGTGCGGAAAATCGTGCAGCGCCTGCATCGCCTATGCCTTTTTCTGCTGCGAGGCTGTCTAAGATCCACTGGTATTTATAATTGTACTTGTCAAGCTGGGCGAAATTGGTGATGGTGCGGGTATATGTGCCGCCGTCTTTGTCCGAAATATCGATTTTGAAGGTCATTTTCTCGCTGACGGGGTTATTGCAGTAAAATGTAACAATCAGTTTTTCGGCATTTTCTATAGTGATACTTGGGTTGAATTTGCTAATATCCTGCGTTTGTGCAATATCTCCGCCATAATAACCGACGGAGGCGGTTTTGAGACGGTAGTTAAAATTTCGGTAACTTGTGTTCAGGTCATCGTGGTCGGGGAGGGTGGCCTCGCTGTAAAAAACCGCGTAAATACTGCCGGTTTCGGGGGCAAATTCGATGCACCAATAACCGTTCCACAGCTCCTGATCCACGGCGGAGGAGGGAAGAAGGGCGGTGGCGGCGGTTTGGGATTTATCCGAAGTATCGTTTACAAGGAGATAATAAAAGTCGGTGTTTTTGGCGCTCTCATCCATGTGTCTGGGGTCGTATTCCATCTTGTGAACGATAGAGCCTGAATTGTCAAAACCGTTGATACACAAGGCTTCCTGACCCGCGGCGCGAAGCTCGGCAAGGCGGTTCTGGGCCGCCACATAGATGATCTGCGCCTTGGCGTCCAGCTCGTGCTGGCGGAGGGTGCGGCGCAGCTTATTTAACGAAAAAACGGCAATAAGGCCCACCAGGAGGAGGATGGCGACCACCGCCAGCAGCTCCACCAGGGTGAAACCCGAATTTGCCGTTTGAATTTTGCGATATTTCGTTTTTTTAGTGAAAAATGGGGTCATGAGATGCTCCTGAAAGGTTGAAAAAACCGGTAATTACCTTGAAAAAACTTGAAAGAACTTGAAAGCGGGTAGGGGATTTTGCGATGATTTGGTTGAAAAAAGTTGAAAGAGTTTGAATGAGGTGGGGGGAGACGGATTCCCACGCCAGTGACATCGGTCACTGGCTCGGAATGACACTGCTGCGCGGTGTTTGGGCGGGGTAGAACCCCGCCCCTACGCTCCGCCTACCGAAGCGCTGCGGTGGCATACGGGGCGATGCGCCCCAAGGGTGCTTGTTCCGCTTCGCTCCACTGCGTGGGCATCGCCCCCTACGGAGGGGTGCAAGGGGTGCGGGCGTGCAACGGCGGGTGGGGTACCCCAAGGGCACTCGTTCCGCTTCGCTCCACAGCGTAGAACCCCGCCCCTACGGAGTGCCTATCGTGGCCTTTGTGTTATATGGGGGTTATTTTTGAAGCTCGAAGTAGGTGAGGGAGAGGGTGGTGCGGACGGTGCTGCCCTTCAGGTCCATGTTGAGGTCGGAGATGAGGTTGACGTACTGGCTGTCGTGGAGGGCATCCAGGACGGCGCGGGCGGCAGAATAGGTGCTGACTTCAAAGGTGAGGGAGATGGGACGGGCGAGGATGGCGCTGCCGGTCTCCAATGGGGTTGGGTTAGCGAAATTTAGTGTATAGTCCGTGCCGGAGAGGATGGTGTTCAGCTCCACCAGCAGCTTTTCGGAGTTGTCGAAATCCGGGAGGGGCTTGGCGTTGGGGTCGGAGAGCAGCGTTTCCAGCTCGGCCTTCATCTGCGTGAGGCGGGCGGCGCGGGCGCTGTCCTGAATGAGAGCATCCTGTTCGGAGGCGGTCTGCTGGCGGAGGGCGTCGATGCTGTCGTTGATGGGGGTGAGGATGAGCTTCCAGTAGCCCACGGCGATGAGCAAGACGGCGAGAATGACCAGCAGGATTTTCTCACGGTTGGTAAAGACGTGTTTCATTGGGCCGCCTCCGTTTCTGCATCATCACTCTGAAGGGTGACGGTGACGGAGAAGTCCACGACGCCGCTGGCGCTGGCCTGGGGCGTGGCGGCAAGGGTGAGGGTGGCGGATCTGACGATGGGCTGGAGCTGGAGGCGCTGGAACATGGCGGAGATCTGCTCCAGGTCCATGCCGGACATGGTGACGATCATCACGTCACCGTCCACCACCAGGGAATTGACCGTGCCGTAGGGCATGAGGTATTCCTCCGCCAGATCCAGCACGTCCAGCCGATCCACGGGGACGTAGACGGGGGAGGTTTCATCGTGCATCCAGTTACGCGACCAGGTACGGTATTGGAGCTCCACCTCGTCATAATCGGACAGGGCGGCCTGCATGGCGGTGTACTGGGAGTGGGCGGCGTTATACGCCTGCTCGGCATCGCGCTGGCGGTCCAGCTGGCGGAGTACGCCGAAGTTGGCCACGCAGAAGGACAGGAGCAGGATGATGGCAAGGCCCAGGGTGAGGGTAAGGGTGCTGCGGGAATGGCTCTCCCGCTGGGCCAGGTTGACGGTGCGCTTGGTGGGGTATTTGGGCGCTTTGGCGTGGGAGGCAGCAGCGCCGGTGTTCAGTTTCATGGCGTGACCTCCTTAGTCTTGCAGGGCGCAGCCCACGGCGCGGGGATAGAGATACGCCTCATCGGGGCTGATGCCGTCAGGCAGCAGGCGGGTGACGGGGCATATCTCCAGATCGGTGAGCTGGCGGATGGCATCGTGTATCTGTGTGATGGCCGCGCCGCCGCCGCAGAGGTAGACGCGGGAGAGGGTCTTTTCCCGGTTGTTGTAGTTGTAGAAGTTGACGGCCTTGGTGATCTCGGCGGCCATGCGGTGATAGACCTCCAAACTGGCGGGGTCGGAGACAGCGCCGTCGTAGTCGGAGAGCAGGTGGGCCAGGGCGATGTGCTCGTCCACGCCCTGACGCTGGGAGATGGAGCGGATCAGGTCGGCCACGCCCAGGTCGATGGTGCGGCGGGTGAGGAAGCGGTCGCCCCGGAGGATATACATACGGATGCCGGTGTGACCCACGTCCACAAAGCAGTGGTCGGTGTCGCCGTCCGGCTGGGCGCTGTCGGCGGAGAGGAGGGCGGCATAGGCGGCCTCCTCGGGGAGGGCGGCGGCTAGCTTCATGCCGGCGCGGGCGAACATATTGCGGTAGTCCTCCACGGTGGACTTGAGGGCGGCGCAGGCGAAGAGCTTCATCTGTCTGACCGTGCCGGTCTCGTCACGGGTCAGCTCCTGAACGGCGTAGTCGAAGTAGTATTTGTTTTTCTCATGGGTGAGGTAGTCCTTGAACTCGAAGGGGAGGTTGTAGGTGAGCTGGGCGGCGGTCATGGGCGGCAGCTCGGTGACGCGGGTGAAGGTGAGAGAGGCGGGGAGGATGACGGCGGCCTGGGCCTTGCGGGGCAAATTATGCTCCTTGGCCAGCTGCCAGAGGAAGTCGGCCATGGCGTCCATGGAGACGATGACGCCGCCGCGCACCAGCCCGTCGGGGACGGGAGCGGAGGCGGTGAGGCGGCAGGTCTTGCCGGAGAACCAGGCCAGCTTGAGCTGGGCCGTGCCGATGTCGAAGGCGATGATGTTGGATGGCATGGGGGATACCTCACTTTCGGGGGTGCGTTTGTGGTTTGGACGGGAGGGGCGGCGCACCCCAAGGGTACTTGCTTCGCGGCGTGGGCATCGCCCCCTACGGAAGGTCTGTTGAGAGCCAAGGCCCTCTCAGTCACCTGCGGTGACAGCTCTCCCAAAGGGAGAGCCAAGGG